>Ga0209777_10005315_pt1 | contig 14907 bp, 12 predicted proteins | sample FrelakmetHBP12HB_FD_187147 | JGI IMG/M metagenome (GOLD analysis project Ga0209777, IMG submission 187147) | Freshwater lake sediment microbial communities from the University of Notre Dame, USA, for methane emissions studies -HBP12 HB (SPAdes)... | ecosystem: Environmental > Aquatic >... | reverse complement strand
AGAACTCCGTCTCGACGAGGTTCCGTCCCGCCTCGCCGAACGCACACCGCCGGCGTGGGTCCTCGAGGAGGCTCACGATCGCGCCCGCCAACTCCGTCGGCGACGCAGGGGGCACGAGCCAGCCGGTCTCGCCGTGGCGCACGATCTCCGTGATCCCGCCGGCGCGCGAGGCGACGACCGGTAGGCGCGCGGCCATCGCGTCGAGGATCGAGGTCCCCATCCCTTCCTCGACCGACGGATGGGCGAAGACGTCGAGGCAGTGAATGAAGCGCGCGACGTCGGTACGGAAGCCGGCGAATAGGACCCGGCTCTGCAGCCCGCGCTCCCAGCAGTCCCGCCGCAGCTCGGCCTCGAGCGGGCCCTCTCCGAAAATCACGACGTGGGCGTCGGGGCGGGCGGCGAGGATCCGTGGCATCGCGGCGAGGAGGTGCTTGTGCCCTTTATGTGGGACGAGCGCGCCGATCGCGCCGATCAGCCCCGCGTCCGCGGGGACCGATAGGTCGGCGCGGGCAAGGTCGTGGTCCTCCTCGGCGTGTGCATCGATGCGCGCGGGGTCGATGCACGAGTGAACTACCCGGAGCCGTTCCCGCGGGACCCCGTGCTTCTCGAGGATCCGGCACACCGCCTCCGAGACGCCGAGGAAGAGGCTGGGCTCGGACGTGTAGCGAAGCCGGGTCAGGAGGTCCGTCCCGGGGGGGAAGTCGACCCGGCGATGGACGATCAAGAATGGTTTTCGCTCCTTGGGCAATCCGGGGACGTGCAGCGCCAGGAACGCGAGGCTGTGGGCGTTCGCAGTGTGGACGTGAAGGACGTGCGGCTCCGTTTCCTGGATCATCTGCACGATCTGATGGATCGCGATCGGGTCGCCGGCGCCGTGATAGGAGATCTCGCGCAAGGCGAGTCCCGCGTCTCTCGCCCGCGCGGCGAGGGGGCTCCCCTTTGGGGTCATGATGACCGAACGATGCCCGCGCGCCGACAGTTCGCCCGAAAGATACAGGACCTGCTGCTGGCCTCCCCGCCACTCGCGCCCGCTATCGAGGTGCAGGATCCTGAAAGTCAGGTCGTCGTCGATGCTCAAGTCCTCGAGACCTCCCGTGCCCGTAAGGGTCCATCATAGCAGGTTGGAAGGGGACGCAGGCCGGCCGGGCGCCGCAACCCATTGTGGCGCAGGCGGGTCTGCCCGAGTCACGTGCGTGCGCGCGCGAGGTCCCGGCAACGCAGGCGAAGCCAGACGATCTGGGCAGCCTGGCCGACGACGGTCGATGCGACGGCGACGTAGAGCCCGATCGTCCGCCCGTGAGCGATCCCCAGGATCAACCCGATGCCGTTCACGACCAGGTAGACGCCGACCGCTTCCGTGATCGAGCGCGTGCGGCGTCCGTGCAGGATGTTCCCCTGGAACCAACTCTGCAGGACCGACAGGGCCGGCAGCGGAAGGACGAACCAGATCGCGCGCCGGGCGAGGGTGGAGAGCGCGGGCGGGAGGGCCGACAGGCGGCCGAAGTAGATCCCGGCAAGGGGCGTCGCGGCGATCAGGAGCAGGCATAGCGAGGTCGCGATGCCGAGAATCGTGGCGAAACGCCGGAGAGCGCGCGAGGCGCCCGGCTCGTCCAGCATGGCCACGACAACTTCGTTGAACGCGATCCCGACGCTGCGGAAGAGGAATACAAGGCCGTTCAGCACGGGCCAGACGGCCAAGGAGTCGAGCGCCCGCGGCATGCGGCTCACGCCGGCGCTCCCGATCGGAGCGCTCACCAGCATCAGGAGCGGCGTCATCGCGAGTGGAATGTAGAAGTGCAGGAACTGCCGGACCGTGACGGGGACCTCGAGGGGGGGTGCCCGCCGCAGTCCGTCCTTCAGGACCGGACGCACCGTGATCCCGACAAAGAGCGCCTCGCTTACGACCCCGACCGCGACGGCCATCGTTCCCACCACGATTCCCGGCAGGTTGCCCAGAGCGTAGCCGATCGCGAGCACGGCGACGTTGCTCGCGAGGCGGATAACCGTCCCGATCCCGACGAGATGCGATCTTCCGAATCGGATCATCACCCCTTGATGAAGCCGTCGATACGCGATCGAGAATGTCCACGGGGTCATGATGATCAGCCCGATGCGGGCCGGTCCGCGGATCTCCAGCGGCGCGCCGATCAGGTCGCCGATCACGAAGCCGTACAGCGGGGTGAGCGCGACCAGGAGATGACAGACCGTCAGGATTCCGCCGGCCCAGAACATGAATCGGCGCAGGGTCAGGAACGACTTCCAGTCCTTCGAAAGCGCGGTCGAGGCGGACAGGAGCATGATGATCGGCGCTTCGACGATCATCGACATGGGGAAGACGATCCCGCCATAAGCGGCAAGACTGATCTTCGGATCGTGGAGACGCGCCATGATCGCGCTCACGACCGGCAGCTCCATCGCCATCAGGATCCAGCTCGCGGCGAGTGGCCACCAGCTTCGCGCAACCCTGCGGAGCCCGACGGTGGACTCGTTTGCAGCGGCTGCGGCAGGCATGTCCGAAGTGGAAGGCATGCGGGATTCTATCACCGGAGCTCGGGACCCGCCGTTTGGACGAAGCTCGGAAAGAAATCCGTGCGCCCGGCCGCAGTTCTTGGCCCGAACCAACCCGTCCCGTATCCTCCCGTGAGCAACAAACCCGGCCCCGAGCCAGGGAGGTGAATTGGCCCGTCCAGACGTTGCCCTGACACCCCAGGAAAGAAACGCGATCCGCGCCCTTGGCTTGATCTATGTAAGCCGGCAGCTCGGGCTCTACATGGTCCTGCCGGTCCTGTCGCCGTACGTCTCGCGTCTCCCGGGGGCGACGCCCCTGCTGATCGGTCTCAGCCTCGGCATCTACGGCGCGGGGCAGGCGTTCCTTCAGGTTCCGTTTGGATACCTGAGCGACCGTATCGGCAGGAGGCGCGCGATCAACATCGGCCTGATCCTCTTCGCGATCGGGAGCCTGATCTGCGCGATCTCGCGCAACGCCTGGGGCCTCGTGCTCGGACGCGCCCTGCAGGGGAGCGGGGCGTTCTCATCCGTGATCCTCGCCCTGATCGCGGACGTGACGCGCGAGGAAGTGCGGGCGCAGGCGATGGGGAGGATGGGCGCCTGGATCGGCCTCACGATCGGGCTCTCGGTCGTGATCGGCCCCGCGATCGCGGGGCTCTTCGGCGTCCCCCTCCTCTTCCTGATCACCGCGATCGGGGCGGGACTGTCGATCGCGTATCTGAACGTTGCGGTCCCGAATCCCAAACCGGTCAGCCACGAGGAGCGGCTGCGTCCCGCGGATCTTCTCGATCTCGTCCGCCATCCGGCGCTCCTGATGGTCGACATCGGGATCTTCCTGCTGCACATGACGGTCACGGTCCTCTTCGTCGTGCTCCCCTTCGCGTTCGAGCGGATCCTCGGGACCGGCCGCGCCTGGCAGGCCCTCGTTCCTGCGATCGCGCTCGGTCTCGCGACGATGTACTTCGTCAGCCGCTACGCCGACCGCCACGGGAAGGCAGGCCTGTTCTTCTACATCGGCGCCGCGCTTCTCGCCATCTCGTGCCTGGCGTTCACGTTCATGGGGAAGGGGCCGATCGCGACGCTGGTCGGTCTTCTGCTCTTCGCCGTGGCGATCGCCACGCTCGAGCCGATCCTCGCCACGCTCCTGAGCCGGTACTCGAGCGGACCCGGGCGCGGGACGGCCTCGGGCGTCTATAGCATGGCGCAGTTCGTGGGCGCCTTTGCGGGGGGGGTGCTCGGCGGAGCGTTCCTGCGGCGTGAGGGGACGATGTTCTTCATCCTGTTTGTCGTGACCACGATCTGGATCGTGGTGCTGCTCCGGATCGCGCCGGTCCGTCGATCAGATCGCCCTGCGCCGCCGGCGCAGGACGCCGATATCGGTTCGCCGCAGTTTCCATAGGGAAGCGATGATCGGTCCGATCAGATGGGGGAATCGGATCCGAAGCGATCCCAGCCGCGAGCGGCGCAGGAGCCAGCAGTGCACGCGCGGACCGGCGAAGGAGCAGCCCGTCCCGATGACGAGCCCGGCGAGCGCGTCGACCCCGTAGTGGAATCCGCAGTACACAACCCCGAAGAAGATCCCCGCGAATAGCGTCGCCATAATCGGGAGCAGGGGGCGTTCAAAGCGCGCGGTCATCCAAAGGACCGCGAGGGCGCCGGCCACGTGCGAGCTCGGGAACGCGGAGCCGCGGCTCGCGCCGTTCAGCAGGATTCGGTGGACGATCGGCGGAAAGAACCCGACGGGTGCGTCGCTCCGCACGAAGACATAGAAGGGTCCCGCGACGGGGAAGAAGATGAAGAACATGTAGCACGTGAAGAACGTGAGCATCACGGTCGTGGCGACCACGCGGCACACCTCCTCGCGCCCACGCAGGTAGAGCCAGAACCCCAGGATCGGCACGAGGGAGTAGTAGCCGATATACGAGAAGTGGAAGAACTCGTTCAAGATTCGGCTCGGGAACCACTGGTGCAGGTAGAGGCTGGGAAAGAGGCCGAACAGGCCGTGTTCCCATCGCAGAACCGTCGAGTCGAAGAACCCGGGCCAGACGACGCGATCGAGCACGCCGATCTCCCTGTACAGGAGCGGCAACCCCCACAGCGGATACGTGTCGCGCAGGAACATCAGAAGGATGTGTCCACGGCGCGGCAGCTGCCCGAGCATCACGATCCCGATCACGACGCCGACGTGGAGAAGGAGGTAGTCGCGGCCGTGGGGGACCCGGTTGTAGCCGAAGGCGAGGATCAGACCGGTGACCGCGAAATAGCAGAGCGTCAGCCAGTCGAGCGGGTTGTACCCGCGCAACCGGGGATGCTCGATCGGGATCACTCGCTGCGCAGCCATCCTTCACCCCTGTACCAACGGATCGTCTCTTCGAAGCTCCCCTCGAGATCCGCCGAGGGAACGAACCCGAACTCCCGGCGCGCCTTCTCGGGGACGCAGACCCAGCACGACTGCCTCAACTCCCGGATCTTGTCGAGGCTGAGCAGGGGGGCACGACCCGTCATCCGGGCAATCGTCTCGAGTCCCGCCGTGATGAGGAGCGTGAGTGGAATCGGGAATCGAATCACCCGAACCCGAACCCCCAGAATCCGGGCGGCGAGGTACCCGATATCCTGCCACGTAAGGGGCGAACCGTCACTGAGATAGTAGACCCCGCGCGCGGCCGGGGAATCGAGCGCAAGGACGGTTGCTTCGACCAGACTCCCGACCGAGATCAAGCTGAACAGAGCGCCGGGCTTGGTGGGATCGAGGATCCATCCCTGCTGCACGTTCCGCAGGATCTTGAGGATTCCCCGATCGCGTGGTCCAAAAACGGCCGGCGGCCGCAGGATCACGACGCGGGTGCGCCCCGCGAGAACGGCCATCAACCTCCGTTCCCCCTCCAATTTGCTTTGCCCGTATGCGCTGACGGGACGCGGCGGATCGTCCTCGCGGACGTGCGGTAAGGGGACACGGGTCGCGTCCCGCGCGGGGCCGCCCGCGGCCAGGCTGCTGCAATAGAGGAACAATCGATCGGTGTCGTCGGGCGCGTCGTCGAGAAACGCGCGCGCAAGATTCTCCGTCCCCGCCGCGTTTGCTTCGATGAAGTCGCCCTCGGTGCGCGCCGAGATCCTTCCGCCAAAATGAAGGACCATCCGCGCGCCGCGAACCGCCTCGCGCAGCGCCGCCCGATCGCTCAGATCGGCCCGGGCGCGCTCGACCGGTTTCCCCTCGATCCAGCGCAGATTGCTCGTGCCGCGCATGAGGATCCGCACGCGCTCGCCCCGCGCGAGCACTCGATCGACGAGATGGCTCCCGACAAACCCGGTCGCGCCCGTGACGAGGATGACGCCCCGCTGAGTGGCAGCTTGCATGGGGTGTTCTTCTACCAGCCTCGACGGCCGCCCGGCGGACTCGGGTCCGCTAGAGCGGGCGCTCGTAGAAGCGATAGGTCTTGTAGACGCGCGCGCCGATCCGCTCGAGCGGACGCCGGATCGCGACGTTGTCCTCGAGGATCCACGAGAATTCCCCCTCGTTGAACCCCTTACGCAATCCGTTTCGGTAGAGGTGCATGTAGAGAAGGACGTCGAGCCCGCGCCCGCGATAATCCTTCAGGAGTCCGAGCACGAGAACGCGCACCTTCCGGATGCGGCGCGCGTGCCAGAGGATCTTGAGCAGGCCGATCGGGAAGAGCCTGCCGTTCGCGTGTTTGACCGCCTGGTTCAGGTCGGGGAGGGCCATCGCGAAGCCGATCGTGTTGCCGTTCTTCTGCATGAAGAGGACGAGGTCGGGCTCGATGACGCTCTTCAAGGATTTCGCCATGTGGACGATTTCCTCTTCAGTCATCGGAACGAATCCCCAGTTCTTCTCCCACGCCTGGTTGTACACGACGTTGAACAGGTCGACCTCCTCCATGAGGCGGTGCCGATCGATCGGTCGGATCACGACCTGCTCGCGCTGCGCGATCACCTCGGAGAGACGCCGCAGCCGCTCCTCGTTCGCGTCGTCGCGCGTCAGGTTGTACGCGACCAGGTCCTTCACCTTCGCGAACCCAGCGGCCTCGAGGAGGGTCGCGTAGTACGGCGGGTTGTACGGCATCATGACGCACGGCGGCGAATCGAACCCGTCGATCAGAAGCGCGCACTCCTCGTTGGTCGAGAAGCTGGCAGGCCCGCGCAGGCGGTCCATCCCCTTCTCGCGTGCCCATTCGGCCGCCCGCTCCAGGAGGGCGCCCGAGACCTTGGGGTCGTTGACGCTCTCGAAGAAGCCGAAGAACCCGGTCTTCTCTTCCTGGAACTCGTTGTGGCGGAGGTTCAGGATCGCGGCGATCCGGCCGACGACCTCCCCCTCCCTGCGGGCGAGGAAGAGCGCGACTTCCGCGTGTCTATGGAATGGGTGCTTTGCCGGGCGGAGCATGTTCTTCGTATCGCCGATCAGAGGGGGGACCCATTGGGGGTCGCCCCGATAGATCTTCCACGGCAGCATGACGAAGCGATGAAGGTCGCGTTCGTTCCCGACCGGGCTGGTTTCGATCTGTGGAATGGGCATCGGGGTCGAAGATACGAACGAACGGGCGGAGTTGGCAACCCGAAAGGAACACCGAACGACGACCGGATCTATTTCCGCGCCGGCATGCTATACTGCGTCGATCCGGTCGGCCACAAAAACGGAATCCTTCAGAGGATCATGATGGAAGCCTACGATCTGCGACAGAAGATCACGGAAGCCGTGTCCGCCTCGCTCGAAGAGGGGGCTGCTGAACCGTTCCAGCCGCTGGACGGACTCCTCGATGCGGTTGAGGAGACGCGCCAACTCCAGGGCCTCGCCGACATCGCCGGCGAGGCCCTTTCGGTGCAGCCGGTCGATGCGGCCCGCTACTACCTGCGCGGCTTCGCCCTGATTCGACTCGGTCGGACCGAAGAGGCGATGAAGGTCCTCGTCTCGCTCTGCGGGAAGCTCGAGCAGGATGGCCGATGGGACTTCCTCTCGGTCCTCCTGCCGAAGGCGCTGGACGCCGTTCCCACGGTCGAGGCCGCGCGCTGCCTCGCGAAGCTCGGAGAGACGGCCGGGATCGATCGACTCGATCGCGAGACGCTCGAACGGGCCTACAACCTTTATCCGAACGAGGAGCGGCTCGCGTTTCTGATGGGCGAACGTGCTGCCGCCGACGGGAGGACCGACGAGGCGCTCGGCTACTGGGCGGAAAGCCTCGACGGATTCGCGAGCCTGAAGCGCTACGACCGGCTCGAGGAGGCCCTCCTCAAGGTCGCCGACTCGAATCGTCCCGAACACCAGCACCACATCGTCGCCGTGCTCCATCGCCTCGCGGATCAGAATCAGTGGCGCCGCTTCGCTTCGTTCTACGATCTCTCCCTCCCCGGGATCCGCTCCGCGGGGCTGCTGCAGGAGCTGTGGAAGATCCTTCTGCACCTCTTCCCGAAGGCGCCAGAGGACGCGGGACTGCGGAAGCTGATCCGCGACCTCGCCCCCGAGGCCTTCCCGTCGGCCGAAGGGATTATTGATCTGCTCGGCCGGTCCGGGATCCTCGACGTGCAGGTGAAGCCCGACACGTCGATCAAGCAGCTCGAGACCCTTCTCGAGTTCGCCCCGGGCTACCGCGTGCTGCACTCGTCGTGGGGGATCGGGCGGATCGTCGTGAACGACGGCGACACGCTCGTCGTCGACTTCAAGGATACGAAGAACCATCGGATGAAGCTCACCCTTGCGCGACGCGCGCTTTCGGTCCTGCCGCCCGACGATCTGCGCGTCGTGCAGAGCGAGGACCCGGAGGAGCTGAAGCGGATGATCCGCGAAGAGCCCGCCGAGGTGATCGTGCGCGCCCTCAGGATGATGAAAAGCGAGGCGACGACGCAGGAGCTGCGCCGCACGCTGACCGGCCAAGGGATCGTAGGGACGAGCGGCTGGACGAGCTGGTGGAAGGACGCGCGCGCGGGGCTTGAGAATGACGAGCGGATCGATCTCTCGCAGGCGTTCAGGCAGGTCTACCGCCTGCGAAACGGCGAGGAGGACGAGGACGAGAAGTTGGTGCTGCCGGTGATCGAGCCGCGTCGCGGGATCCGCCCGAACCTGAACCTGATCCGCCGCTTCCTCGAGCAACATCCGGACGAGACGGCGCACGCGTCGCGTCTCTATACGCCGATCCTAGAGCGGTGGGCGCGCGCCGAGAACGCCTCGGCCGAGGACCAGCTCGCGTCGCACCTCCAGCTCCACCGCTGGCGGCGCGAGGTGCGCCCCGATTTCCTGCACGCGCTCGAGGCCTGCCTCGACGCCAACGTCGAGATGTCGGCCTACGCGGACGAGGACGATCAGCAGCTGCTTGCGCGCGTGGCGCTCGAGTCTGCGGAGCTCTGGAAGAAGGGGATCCTGTTCGTCCTCTCGTCGCGCTCAGCGATGACCCGCGATGAGGCGCGCATGCGGATGCGCCAGGATCCCGAGGAGTCGGCGACGATCCTGAACGAGCTGATGCACGATCCGTCGGTCCGCCCGCAGGCGGCGCTCTCGATCATCGATCTGACGCTCGAGGATTCGCCGGAACCGTTCGCCCCCGGCCCGTGGCTTGCGGCGCTCGGCGCGGCGCTCCTGATCGACACCGCATCGAAGGAGCCGATTCGCAAGCAGGCGCTCGCCCTGCTGTCCACGAACGGCGCGCTCGCCGAGCGCGTGCGCGGCGCGGAGGCGCCGTACGGCAATGCCGAGAGATGGTCGGTCGTCATGCGGCGCTGGCACACATCGGAGCGGTTCCTGCAACCGATCCTGAACTTCCTCGGGGCCGTGCACCACGAGGAGCTGGTCAACGAGGTTCGCACCGCGCACGCGGAGCGCACCGATCGGATCCTCGGCGCGCAAGGCGGAAGCGCCTCGACGGACTACCGCGGCCACGTGATGACGAAGGCGACGTTCATCAAGCTCACGCACGAGCGGAACCACCTCGCGTGGGAGCTCAAGAACACGATCCCCAAGGCGATCCAGAGGGCGCGCGAGTTCGGGGATCTGAGCGAGAACGCGGAGTACGACGCGGCGAAGCTGAAGCAGTCGGACTTCGCGAGGCAGGTGAGCGCGCTCACGATGCGCCTGGCCGAGGCCAGGCTGATCGAGAACATCCCGATTCCCGATGACGAGATCGCGCCCGGGACGGAAGTGCTGGCCGAGGACGTCGTCACGCGCGAGAAGCGGTCCCTCTGGATCCTCGGTGAGGGGGATGACTGGCTCGGTTCCAACGTGATCTCTTACGCGGCGCCGCTCGGCATCAGTTTGATCGGCAAGAGGATCGGCGAGCGGGTGAGCGTCGTCGGCTCCGACCAGGTGCACGAGCTGCTGATCCGAGGGATCGCGCGCAAACTGCCACCCCCCGAAGCGGCCGGCGAAGAGATCCCCGAGGAAGCCGCGATCTCCGAACAGGATGTGCAGGAGATTGTGGAGGAGGTCGTCAAAGATGGTGGGGCCGGAAGCGAAACACCGTGACGGCCCGCATCGCCGCCCCACCCGTTTCACGGCGGTTCTTTTCGATCTCGATGGCACCCTGGTCGACACGTCCGCGGACATCGCCACCGGAGTGAATGCGACCCTGGCCGAGCACGGGTTCGGTCCGCTCCCGATCGGGACCGTTCTGGAGCATGTGGGTCGTGGGGTGCGAGTTCTCATGCAGAGCTGCTTCGAGCAGGAGTGCCGCGTGTCCCCGGACGACGTCGGCGGCGTCGACCGCGTCGTGAGCGAGTTCCGCCGCAATTACGCGGCCCATCTGCTCGATACCACCCGCCCGTATCCGGGGATCCGCGAGATGATCGAGAGGCTCCATGCCGCCGGCATCGCGATGGCGGTCGTGTCGAACAAGCCGGAAGATCTTTCGCGCGGGATCCTCGAAGGGCTGCGGCTCGATTATCGGTTCGTCGCCATCCTGGGCGGGGACACCCTGCCGTCGCGCAAGCCAGACCCTGCGCCCCTCCTCCATGCGCTCGAGCGGATCGGGCCGCCGCGCGCGGCAGCGCCGGCGATGGTCGGCGATTCCGAGATCGACATCGCGGCGGCTCGGGCGGCGGCGATCCCGGTCGCCGCGGTGGCGTGGGGTTTCGGTTCCCAGGATCGCCTCGCAAGAGCGGCGCCGGATCATCTTGCGCATGACCCGGCGGACCTGGAAAGCTGGCTGACCGGCCCGTCCTGACGGACCGGCCCTGCCGTTCAACTAGCGCTTCTGGATTCCCTTCAACTTATCAAAGATCTCGTGATCCTCGGGGAAGCGGCCAATCGACTTCTTCGAGAAGACCAGATCGCCGTCGATCCGGACCTCGAAAACGCCCCCCGAGCTCTCGATCAGTTCCGGTTTCACATTGAACTTCTTCCGGATGGATTCCGCCAGACCGGCGGCGCGGGGCTCGTAGTTTCAAACCCCGCAGTACTCGATGGAGACCTTCATGCTCACGACTCCTCCCTCGGTTCTTCCGGGACGAACAGCCACAGCAGCACGTAGGTGATCAGGCCGGTCCCGACGGCGAACAGGGAGACGACGGCCAGGACGCGAACCAGGATCGGATCGATCCCGAAATAATCCGATAGCCCGCCGCAGACCCCCATGAACACCCGGTCCGAGCGGGAACGATAGAGCCTCTTCACCTGAGCCATGGCTGTCACGATCCCACATCGAGGGCACCGGCGCAACATGGGGCGCACCTCGCGCGGCCCAACCCGGCGCCGCGGACGGATCTACTTCGGCGGTGCGGTGTTCCGGTATCCCGAAGGAATCTCGAAGATCGCCGGATCGATGGTTCCTGGATCGACTGTCTCGATCGTCGAGCTTGCCTTCATCAATACCATCATCCCTTCTTCGACCCCAGGGCCTAGGTCGGCCGACACCGTCTCGGCGTCCTCGCCCGAAACCGGCTCCTCCGGACGATGGAGGTCTTTCGTGATGTTCGATTGGTTCAGCTGTTCCCCTGCCTGCCGCGCCGGGTCGATCTCCAGGTTCTTGATCAGCTTGTCGTTGAGATCCGCCTGCTCGTCGGCGGACTCACGCTGCGTCGCCGCCGCATCGTTGAGTGCGGCGAGCTCCTCAGGGCTCAACTCCGTCCGCAGGGTCCAGGTCCACTCGACCGGATAGCCGGTCGTCTGTCGCAGGGCGAGCATCGCTTGCTTCACACTCTTTCTATAGCTCTCGCCGAGGGTCATCATGGGAACGAACTCGCTCGAGGTCCCGAGCTTTTCCGCATAGATCTGGTCAAAGCTCCGGATCTCTTGGACGCCGGGGACGGGGTCGGCCATCCACAGCTCCCAGACGATCCATCCGTTGCGCTTGCTGCCGCTCTTCAAGTCCACCACCTGCGTCGATACGTTGATGATGACCCTCCGCGCCTCCCAGGGACCGATCCGCCGCACGTCGGAGGTTGGATCGATCTCGACGCGCGGATCGGCGTCGGGAGCCTCGGCCGTCATGGCGATCGAGTCCGCATCCTGGGCCGCCGCGAGGGTCTGGGCGCGCATCGCATCGAACGTGGTCTCGACGTAGGTCTTCCCCCCCGGATCAAGGGTCCATGTCAGGTCACGGTCGAGGCGGGCGATGTCGGCCGTCTCCCGGCTGCGAACCCCCTTCTGGATCGCGACGGGGCGCGAATATCGGATCACCGAATTCTCGCATTCTTTGAGGCCGGAGAGACGGACGGTGCGCGTCACGTCGACCGCGCCGGGCGAACCGAGTCCCTTGATCTTCGTGTGCTCGACGTAGGTGACGTCGGCGCGGGCCGAAGGAGCGACGCTGGCGAGGGCGGCGACGGCGAGCATCAGGGCCAGCTGACGCATCTCCGATGCCGACTCCGGTGGACGGAATCCTCTGTTCATACGGCCATCCCCTTTCCGGGTCACGACGGGGTCTCGTCGCCTTGACCGTGGGGCAGGAGCCCCCGTACCCTTCCCATCCATGAAGCGGACACTACCGAACCTCATCTCTCTTGTCCTGGTTCCGTGGCTCGCCGGGGCAACGGCGCTGGGCGGCTGCGAATCCACGAAGAAGGAAAAGAACGCCACGGCGTCCGGGCAGCCGCTGGCGACGTCGTCGCAGGCGCAGACCGCACAATCCACTCCGGGCGCCGCCGGCGCACAGATCCCGGAGCACGCGTTTGACATCGACCCGAGTCTTCTCGGCCTCACGTATGAGGACGCGGCCCTCGGCATCCGCTTCGCCCCGCCGGCCGGGTGGCCTCCTCTCGAGGCCGCCCTGATGGAGCAGACCCAGCAGGCGTACGAGAAGTTCGCGAAGTCGCAGCAGGACGATCAGTTCGTGTCGCGGCCCGTTCGGATGTTCTACGAGAAGGACAAGCGGTTCTTCATGATCCTCTCGAGTTTCGCGTCCTGGCCCGCGCCGATGGATCCGATCACGGCGATGGACACCTACAGACGGCGTGTTGCGGCACGCATGCCGAACACGGTCCTGCAGGATGGGATTTACCGCCACGGGAAGCTCGTGATCTACCACATCCTGCTGTCGAACGAGATCATGGCGAACACGAGGCTGGTCGTGATCCAGGAAGGTCACGCGCCGATCCAGATCGACTACCTGGTGCCGATGCAGACGTACGCCGGACTTACGAAGACGCTCGAGGCATCCATCGGATCGATTCAGCCGCTCTAGCTGCGGCGCGGTTTCCTGCGCGCTGGACGGGATCCGGCGGCGCGCGGCAGCCCCGCCTCCTCCATCTCCTCGATCGAACGGGGCCAATCCCCCTTCAAGAGACGCGAGAGCGCCCGGTCGGCGAGGATCCGCCCGCCGGTCTGGCAGCGCGGGCAGTAGTTCGTCTCGTTGTCCGCGTAGACGATCCGCTGGACGGCTGCGCCACAGTCCGGGCAGGGCTTTCCGTAGCGGCCATGGACGGCCATCTCCGGGCGGAAGGCGGTGACCTTCTCGGGAAAGCCGGCGCCGGCCTCGATGCGAAGACGGTCAACCCAGGTTGTCAGCGTGCGGCGCGTCGCCTCGAAGAGGCGCGCGATCTCGTCGGGCGTGATGCGGCTCGTGAGAAGGATCGGCGAGAGACGGGCGGCGTGGAGGATCTCGTCGGAATAGGCATTGCCGATCCCGCTGAAGGCGCGCGGGTCGGTGAGGGCGCGCTTGAGCGTGTGATTCTCCCGAGTGAGCGCGCCGGTGAAGCCGGCGAGATCGGTCTCGAGCGGCTCGATCCCGCCCGGATCGAGCGCCGCAAGCGCCGTCTCCCCGCGGATGAGCTGGAGAGAAGCACGCTTCATCTTCGCGGCTTCCGTGAGCAAGAGCGTTCCGGTCGGAAAATCGAGCGCGGCGAGTCCGACCTTCCCCGGAATCCGCGTGCGCGGTGGCTTCCAGTGCAGGCGTCCCGCGATCATAAGGTGGAGGACGAGGAAGAGATCCTCCGTGGAATCGTCCTTCGAGCCGGGCTCCGGCGCGAGGGCGAGAACGATCCGTTTGCCCAAGCGGCGGATCTCGCGGACACGACCACCGCGGGCGTGATCGATCGGCGGGTCGAACGAGCGCAAGACGAACGGGCTCGCGATGCGGACCGCCACGAGCGGTTCGCCCGAGATCCGGGCGCGCAGGGCCTCGACGTACGCCGTGATGTCGGGGAGTTCAGGCATGTGATGTCTCTCTCTTGGAATCGCCGTTCGTTCAGGATACCACCGGACATGGTTGCCCGGTTCCCCACCGGGGACTCGATGAGTTCGACGGCGATCCATGTCCTCCGCACCGCCCTCTTCCTGTACCGGGGCGAGTTCGCGGAGGGACTCATCGCCGGGGACTACCTGGAGGAAGAGCGGCGCCGGTTGCTCGACAGATGGGTCCACGGCGCCACCGCTCTCCTAAAAATGCTCGCCGCGGGCGGGAGATGGGAGGAGATCGTTCCTCTCGCCCGTAGCGGGATCCTTCGGCATCCACTTCACGACAAGTTCCACTACCACCCGATCCAGGCACTCCTCAGGTCCGGCAACCGAACGGAAGCGGTACGGGCCTACCGGGAGGAAGAGGAGATCTGCCACCGGGAACTCCGGGTCCTACCATCCGGGCGCATCGAAGCGCTCCTCGATGCCGCCTGACGGAGACGGAGCGGAGTCGTTCTTACCACGAGTAGACCGCCTGGACCATGCGGTCCCTTCATGGTGAGGCCCGATAGTACGACCGGTACTATCGACTTTCACCGTAATGAGAGAAGATGGACCGATCGGTTTGCCGCCCTTCCGCGAAATGAAAAGGAATAGTCCGCTCTCACCATGTCCTCTCACCGTAGTGCAAGGGACCCGTTCCGCCGGGAGCACTCACTTCCAGCGTGGGGAAAGTGGACGTGTCCGGGCGTTCCGCCACCTCTATCCGTCATGGAAGCGAGTAGTCCCGTTTGACTACGGGGTTTCATCATGAGGAAGGGGCGTAGTCAGACCGTTCTGCCGGGTTCCAC
>Ga0209777_10005314_pt1 | contig 14907 bp, 13 predicted proteins | sample FrelakmetHBP12HB_FD_187147 | JGI IMG/M metagenome (GOLD analysis project Ga0209777, IMG submission 187147) | Freshwater lake sediment microbial communities from the University of Notre Dame, USA, for methane emissions studies -HBP12 HB (SPAdes)... | ecosystem: Environmental > Aquatic >... | reverse complement strand
TACCACGCGGGTGCCACGGCTTGCTTGCAAGCCGTGCCGCGGGAGGACACGGGTTGCAAGCAACCCGTGGCACCCGGCATGCCTGCACCTGGCCGGTTATTCGGATAGGCTCTAAGGCCATGTGAGCCTGGCACCCTATTTCAGCTTCACCCTGAAATTGTACAGGTCCGACCCGACCTCGATGGCGGCGTGGATCGTCTCGGGGTAGGGCGTGTCGCACGTGTCGACGAAGCCGATCTGGTAATTCTCCTCGTCGTACGGGCGGCCGGTCGTCGGCTCATCCCGGTACTGAAACCATCCCGTGCCGACGAACTGCTTGTGCCGCAGGGCACCCCGGACGTACTCCTCATACGCGTGGCCGCGCTCCTTCTGGTCGGCCACCGGCACGAGGCCCGTGTGGAACATCCCGCGGTCGAGGGCGCCGAAGTGGAACTCGCCGATGATCAGGGGCACGTCGGCCCCGCCGGGGAACCGGAAGCTCTCGACCTCGCGGCGATAGAAGTTGTAGCTCACGACGTCGCAGAACTTCGCCGACGCCTGGGCCGCCAGGTCGTTTACCCACGCAAACCGGCATCCCAGGTACAAGTGGTTGGGTGCGCCCGCCTTGACGGCGTCGCGGATGACGCGGAAATACTGCTCGGCCGTCCGCGTGTAGAAGGCATGAAGGTCCGCCTCGGCCTTCTTCTTGTCGGGCGCCGCCTTGCTGGCGGCCAGCGCCTCCCAGGACTCGTGGCTCGTGCCCCAGACCGCGTTGAGCTTTGAGATTTCGCCATACTTCGCTTTCAGGTCCGCCAGGAACGCCTTCTTGCACGCCTGGCCGTCGGGCGACTTCAGGGCCGCCAGCGCCAGCGACGTGTCGTCCTCCCACGCGATCTCGTTGTCGACGAAGTAGCCGATGCACCACGGGTCCTTGGCGGTCGTCCGGGCCTCCTTGGCCATCGCCTCGTTCACCTTCGCCTCGAACTCGGGATCGAACGGGTCCTTGAACTTGCCCCAATAGCCCTCGCTCCCCTCGATCAGCTTCGAGTTGAACCCGATCGTGGCCGTGTAGGCGGTCCGGTCCATGCCGCAGACGGCCGGGTCGGACCAGTTGGCGACCGTGTTGAGGCCCCACGAGCGCAGGCGCTTGTGGACGAGGTCGGCGCTCATCTTCTTCCAGTCCGGCCCGTACTTTCGCCGCAGGTTCGCCCTGATGAAATCGAAGCACTGCATCGTCCGGCCCTTGTAGTAGCCGTGCAGGGCCCACGCCTTGCCGAAGAATGCCTTCAGGTCGGGCTCGGCCTCCGGGAGGTCCTGGTACCAGTTCAGGCGGTCTTCGATCGGCGTGTCGCCGTAGTCGTTGACGCAGTCGATGCCATGCGACCAGAACAGTTTGCCGTCCGGATCGACGAGCCACCAGCGGCCCTCGTGCTTCTCGGTGCGGAAGAAGCCGGTGGCCTTCAGGGCCGGCCCGTCCTGCCACCCGCCCCACTTGTCCCACGCCGCGGGCCCCGGCCGCGCGGCCAAGTCGCGGGCTTCCTGCTCGCGGTTCTTCGCCAGGTCCTCCACCGAGTGGATCTTCCCCGGCCAGTCGCGGTGGATGTATTGGCCGAAGACGTCGATGAACGGGAAGAACTTCTTCGGGTCGAGGGCGGTCGCCGCGGGCGGCGTGTACTCGCCGGCGGCCGAGATCATCCTCACCTCGAACGCGTGGTCGGCCGAGGGCTTCGCGACGAAGATGACGAGGCCCGTGACCTTCGACGGGTCGATCGTTCCCTTGCCCTCCTGGTTGACCGGATACCCGCGCATGCCGAAGAGCTTGATGCCCGCCAGCTCCGCCGGCCGCCGCCTGAAGACGACCTTGAGCGTCTCCTCGTCGCCGGGCTTCAGGGCCAGGCTGTCCGTCACGCAGTTGTCGACGCCGTCGGCCCCCGTGTTGTCCACGCGGCAGCACACGGTCACGTCGTTGGCGCCGACGTTCCTGAGCTGGACTTCGACGTAGGCGAACTTCCCGAGGTCCCACGTGCCGCCGGGGGCCTTGAGGACGATGCCGGGCCACGGCTGCGCATGGCCGGTATCGATGCGCAAGGCCGGCTTCGCCAAGCTCACCTTGGTGTCGGTGGCCGCGATGCCCGCGAGGTCTGCACTCTTGGCAAAGTCGAAGAGGACCTGCGGCTCCTGGGCTAGGGCAGGCGCGACCAGGAGAAGCCCTGCAATTCCGGCGAACGCGCATTCGGTAAGCAGATGCATGGGAGGATCCTTTCCTATTTGAGCCGCTCGATAACGGAATCGACCAGCGGCTTGGCGGCCATGTACTCGCCGATGGCCCCGACCAGGAACCGCCCTTGGCGTACCACGAGGACCTCGCCCGCATAGGCGTCCTTGTAGGCGAACGTGTTCGGGCCGGCCACGTCGGGCGCCGGCTTCGGCGTCGCCTTCCACTGGTCCGCGAGCGCCTGGGCCTTCGCCTCATCGCCGGCGTCCAGGACAAAGAGCCGCACGGGCTTGCCGCCTGCCGTGTAGGCGGCCGTGCGCACGGCCTTCAGGAAGTCGAGCCCCAGGAACTTCGCGGGCCAGTACTGGGCGCTGTGCGGCACAAGATGCTCGGCGGGCAGGGGCTTAACGAGGTCGGCCTCGCTCGGGCCCGGCGGGAGCGCCTTGGCTGCCGCCTCGGCCAAGGCCTGCATGAACTTCTCCTGGCCCGCCGGTTCCGGCCGCCCGGCGAGCTTCAGGTAGAACCGCCCGACCCGCATGTCGATCCCCAGGTCGCTCGAGAACGCTTCGTCGCCGATGTCGAGGTACTTGAGGCTCGGGCTCCGCTCGTCGCCCGTGAAGACCCGCAGGGCCCCCTCCGGCGTCCCCATGTCGTACAGGGCGAACTCGACGTATGCGTCGCCCTTCGCGTCCGGGGCCTTCAAGTCCTCGGCCACGAGCCGCTTGAACCCCGCATCCAGGAAGTACTGGTCCTGCCCGTCGACGAGGTCGTGAAGGCTCTCAGGCGTGTACGCCTGGACATTCCCTGCCCCCTGGGCCTTCGTCGCGGCCCGGGCGGCGTCAAGGACCTTGGCCAGACCGCCCGCGCTCGTGTCCGGCGCCGGGACGGGCTTGCCGCTGCATCCGATGAGGATGAGAGCCGAACTGAGACCTAATGTCACGAACCTGCGCATGGGACCGACTCCTGATGGGGAACGCACCGCATCTTGGGTACCCGCCACTACAGGCGATTGTACCCATCCGAAGAGCGGGGTTAAACGGATTTCATTGGCGTTGGCTGCATACTGTGGTATTGTGCTATCGAGTAGAATGCTCTTGGCTAAGCGGGTGAGCGATGGAGCCCATATCCAAGGATATGATGGGCCTTCTATACGGGCTCCTGCCCGGTTTCGTTGCCGCATGGATATTCTATGGCCTTACGGCACACCCCAAGCCTTCGCCTTTCGAGCGGGTGGTGCAGGCTCTTATCTTCACGGTGGTCATTCACGCAATCAACATATTAGTCTGTGGAGTCCTCACCTACAGCGGCCGGTATCTGCGTTTGGGTATTTGGACGGACGACACGGCTCTTGTTAGTTCACTGATAATTGCTGTCATTTCGGGCATGGTCGTCGTTAGGTTTGCCAACAGCAACCGCTTGCACGAATGGCTTGCCACTTGGGGTTGGTACGAGAGGTTGCGGGAGAAGAAGGGGTTCGGATGGCTGCCTGAGTGGCAGTGGACGAGCAGGACGTCCTATCCTTCGGAATGGTACAGTGCTTTCACACGCGAGAAGAGGAAGGTCGTGCTGCATTTCAAGAACGGGCGCCGATTGTCCGGTTGGCCTGAGGAGTGGCCCGATCAGCCGGAGAGAGGGCACTTCGTCATTGACAATGCCGAATGGCTTCTCGACAATGGTGAAGTGGCGCAGTTGCTTAGGGTCGAGAAGATACTGATTCCGGCCGATGAAGTGGAAATGGTTGAGTTCCTCCGCTGGCCTGAAGAGATAACGGCCGCACCGGAGGATCTGGTTAGGGTACAGGAACTACTAGTCCAGTCGCAGCAGAAAGGGCAGGCCAATGGGAGCCAAGTTTCCACAAAGGCAGATAACGTCCCGCGGTAACCTTACGGAAGGGAGGAACGGGCAGATCGGTGTCCGTGATGCGAACGCCAGACCCGCGAATCCTTCCTGTCCGCCTACTGCGGTTCAGCCTTCGCCTCCCCCACCCCCCAAGAAATGAAGATTTGGTTTGTTGCTTTGAGAGCCCATGACGGTTGGCAATTGGAGGAATGTGTCATGAAAGAAATCAAAGCTGGCTTCAACTACGAAAGACCGCTGAGGACCTGCGCCGCGGCCAAGGGGCGGAATGGTGCGCCGCCGGCGAGCCCGGTAAACGTCAATCCTCAGGGCAAGCCGGGTCCTTCGACACTTCAGCCTTCTCCGCCTGCGCCACCCAAGAAATAGGGGGAGAGGTCGAATACGCCTGATGCCTCGTTCTCAGTCATTTGGAGAAACAAGGACATGAACGGCTACCCGTTCGGCAGAAATCCGCCCGAGCCCAAGAAGGATGCAAGCCCGAAGCCCACAACCAAGGTTCAACCTTCGCCGCCCCCGCCACCCCCCAAGAGATGAACCGCCTTGCCGGTGGTCCTTCCCAGCCAGGTTGCTTTCCATCTAGGTTACGGTCCCAAACCACCGTTCGACTATGTCCTCAATGTCCCCCCGCCCCGTGGCCTCCTGGATGGCCACCCGCGCCTCGGCGGCGCCGTGCAGGCCGCGCGTGTACATGCGGCCGACCTGGCAGAACAGGCGCAGGCCGATCCGCTCGCCGTACTGGCGGACGAGGCCCTCGTAGTGTTCCATAAGCGCGCGGCCACGGTCTCCGGGCGTTACGTCCGGGTAGCGGCCGCGCTCGGCCAAGTCGATGATCTGCCGGAAGATCCACGGCGCTCCGACGCAGCCGCGCGCGATGCTCGCCCCGGCGCACCGCGTCTGGCGGAGCATCGCCAGGACGGCCTCGGGCGTCCTCAGGTCGCCGCTCCCGATGACCGGCACGTTCAGCGCCTCGGTCCACCGGGCGATGACGGACCAGTCGGCCTTGCCGAGGTAGAGTTGGACGGCCGTCCTCGCATGGACGCAGACGCCGGCCGCGCCGGCCGCCACCGCCCCTTGGGCGAGCTCCATCGCACGATCCTGGTGGTCCTCGGAATCGGTGAACCCGTACCGGAGCTTCACGGTGACGGGCAGGCGGCTCGCGCGGACGGCCGTCTCGACCAGGGGGATCGCCTTCTCCGGCTCGCGGAGGAAGGACGCCCCGCGGTCGCATCCGACGACGCGGCCGCTCGGGCAGGCAAAGTTGAGGTCCACGAGGTCGGCCGGCCCGCGCTCGGCCAGCATGGCGATGCACTCGGCCAGGGGCCCCGGGTCGCGCGGCAACAGTTGGACGCTCAGGGGATGGTCTTCGGGGCAGGAGGCGAGGATGTTGCCGCCCTTGCGCGGGCCGCCGGCGCCGAGGAGGTCCTCGGGCGTCGCCATCTCGGTGTGCGTCAGGGCCGCCCCGGCTCGCCGCGCGAGGAGGCGCAGCGCCAGGTGGGTCCGCTTGTGCATCGGCGCCAGCACCAGGTTGTTCGCCAGGGTGACGGGGCCGAGACGAAGCGGGCGGATCGGATTGGCTTCGTCAGGCATGCCGGGATTATATCGCACCGGTTGCGAATGATGAAATCCGAATGACGGCCCGGGCGCGAATTGGCTTAAGTGCCCCTCCCGCGGAATCCGATAAAGCACAATGCTCCGCAAGAATCGCAGGCCAACGCCGAGGCCTCTATTTCGCGCCCTTGGAGCGCGAGGAGGTAGAGTATGCTGAGGACCGAACAGCGAACGCAGCCGCGCATTACCACCCGCCTGACGGTAGAGACCGTCGGCCCGACGGTCAACATTTCGGCCGGCGGCATGTGCGTCCTGATGGCCGACCCGATGCGCGAGGGGATGACGCCGGACCTGACGTTCGTCCTGCCGGACGACCCGGCCCCGATCCGCTGCAAGGGCCGGATCGCGTGGTGCCGCACGTCGAAGATCGACCCGGAACTCTATGAGGTCGGCATCTCGTTCACCGAAATCGGCGACGACGAGCGCCGCCGGGTCATGGAATTCGTCGACGCCCATCTGTGCCCGTGACGGCGGGCCCCTCGAAGCCCCGGATTCATGGACTTCAAGAATTGCTCTTTCCGCCATTCTAGTGTAGGATAGAGATAGTTCCGGCGGTTCGAGGGTTTGAGCCATGCCCGTCAAAGCGCGATGCCCGGGTTGTGGCAAGCACGTGTCCGCTCCGGACAAGGCCATCGGCCGCAAGGCCAAGTGCCCGGACTGCGGCCACCTCATTGAATTCCACGCCGACGCCGAATCGCTCAGTGAAGACAAGGAGCGGTCGGCCCTGGCTTTCCTCGAGCGCGGCACAGGCGCGCCTCCGAAGGCCGGTCCTCTCGATGGTCCGAAGACTCCCGCGGCGGCCACGGATGCCGATCTCGGTGCGCCGGCCGCTGCTGTCGAGGTGGCGGAAGAAGCGGCCCCGGGGGCCTTGGCGACTCCCTCCACGTCGAAAACCAGGACGTCCGTCACCACGATCGACCGCATGATCGCCAGGACGAGCCGCCACAAGACGTTACGGGTCCTGGCGGCCGTCTGCTTCGTGGTCGGCCTCGGCCTGGCGATCCTCATCTTTCTCGGCGGCGCGACGGGACTGGTAGTCCTGTCGATCCAGGGGCACGCCCTGCCCGGCGTGGGGGTCTTTGTCCTGTCGCTGGTCCTGGCGGGGGTGACGTTCCTGGCGGCCAAGGTCGTGGGTGACGTCTTGAGAGTGGCCGCCGACGTGGGCGACGAGACGCGGCGGATTCACCAGATGCTCGACGAGCACCTGGGGAACCATAAGGGATAGGGTCCGCCTCACCTGGCCGAGATGGCCGTCAGCAGCGTACCTTCCTTAAGCGGACAGCCCGCCAGCAGCATGTACTTGCCCTTGCGGAGCACGATCGTTGTCCGCAGGATGTCCCTGGACCCCTGCACCATCGTCAGGATCATCTCGATCGTGTCCCCCTGCGCTTTGACGGGCTGAACTCGGAGCTGGTATCCCTCGACCAGCACCAGCGTCCCGACCTGGCCGAACGGCACGGTCTGCGGCACCTGCATGAGGAGGCGGAACGAGTTGGCGCCCTGGGCGCTGCGTCGGAGGCTCTCGGCCATGGCGGCCAGGGCCGGATCCATGAAGTCCTTGTCTTCCTTCGAAGCCCGGACCGCCAGCGCTTTGACCGCGGCGGCCGCGGCGGCCGGTTTCACGTCGCCCCCGCCGGGAGGCAGGGACGGTGGAGGCGGCGGAGGCGGAGTGGCCGCAAAGGTCCCGGCCTGAGCGCACCAGAGCGCGCCCAGGACCAGCACCGATACCGCACAGGCCAGGAACGTCCGTAGCATCATGACTGCCCCTTCAACCTTGGGTTTCCTCGTCGATCGGGATAAGCCAGATGCCGGCCACGTCGTCGGCGTCCCCTACGTTGAGGACGACGGTATAGTCCGGGTCGAGCATCTGGACATCCAGTATTTTTACGTCCTTCTGGAGCGCCATGGCCTGCGTCGGCGACGCCGGCGTGCCGGTGTCCCACAGGATCGCCAGGCCCATAATCAGGATCACGCTTGCCGCCAGGGCGCCCACCAGGTGCGCCACCCACTTGTGCCGCACCTGACGCCGCTTGGCGCGGGCCGCCGCGGCGGCGGTCCCCGGCAGGGGCAACGCCGTCGGCCTCTGGCCGATCCGCACGGTCGACGGCCGAACGGAATCCGGCAGCCCCGCCGCCGTGACCGTGGTCTCGTCTTCGTCCTCGTTGTCCTCGGCCGGCGTCACCTCGAGCGACTCGACACGGGCCTGTGTCTTGAGCACCGCCTTGAGGCCGGTATCTTCCAGCTCGTTGCGAAGCCGTTTGCCGAGAGTGGCCCATTGGCGCTCGCTCACGGCGGGCGGCGTGTACGATTCCAAGACGTGCTGCACGTGCTGCTGGTCGAGGACCCGTTGCCGGCACCGGCCGCACGTTTCCAGATGCGCCGCCACCGCTTCCCGTTCGACGGCCTCGAGCTCGTCGTCGGCAAAGCCGGCCAGCAAGGACTTGGTTTGGCCGCAACTCAGCATGGTTCACCCGATTTCCGAAGCCAGAAGCTCGCGGAGGCGCTGCCGCGCGTTAAAGATCCGGCTCATCACCGTTCCGACGGATATGCCCAGTACGTCCGCGACCTCTTTATATGACATGCCTTCCAAGGCGAAGAGGATCAGCGCCGCCCGGTTCTTCTCGGACACGTTGGCGAGGGCCTTGTCGATGGCCTCCCGCAAGTCGTTCGCGGCCGCCTCTTCCGCCGCAGATCGATGGGTCGGCCCCGTGGCTTCCGGGTCCACCGCGCCTTCGGCGTCGAGGCTGCCGGTCGCCCGGACCGTCCGCCACCGGCGGTAGTCCAGGGACGCGTGCGTCACGATCCGGTAGAACCAGGTCCGGAACGACGACTGTCCGCGGAACGCCTGGATGCCGCGCATCGCGTGGATGAACGACTCCTGAACGACATCCAGCGCGTCCTCTTCGTTGCCAAGCAGGCGGTACGCCACCAGGTAGGCCGCGTCGCGGTGCCGCCGAAACAGGTCGTCGAGCGCCCGGGCGTCACCGCCCTTGAGGCGCTCCACCAGTTCCGCATCGCGCTCGGCCGCCTCGTCGACGGCGCCGGCCTGCTCACCTGCTTCAGCCATTTAGACGGTCTCTCGAAGGCGCTATTCAGTCTCTTTCCGGGCCGTGATTGTAGCCGGAAGCGGGGCCGGGCGAAAGCCTTTACCGGCCTTTACCGGCCGTTTCCGAGCCGCGACCGTGAGGGAGCGGTGCCTTGGGCCGCACCGAACACCACCGCTCCCTCACGGTCGCGGCTCGGATAAGGTCTGACGCCCGTGACTGGGGCCTTATTGCAGCATCAGGAACTCCGTCGCCATCAGGCCCACCAGCGATTTGTCGCCGCACTTGGCCTTGGCGTCCTCGAGGAACTTGACGGCGCTCGGGCTGACCTTCTTGTCCTGGAAGAACCCCTTGAAGCTCCCGCAGAACTGGCCGTACGTCGCGAGGGCCGGCTTGAACGTCGGTTTCTTCTTCGCCTCGGCCACGAGGTCCTTGAGGTCCTTCGCCTTGGCGTGCCCGGCGAGCTGCTGGACCCAGATGGCCGCGTAGAAGTTGAGGAGGGCCGCGTCCGTCTCGTCCAGGCCCTTCGCCAGGGCCAGGATGGCGTCGATCCGCGCGTCGACCTTCTTCTTGATCGCCTCGGCCTTGGCCTTCGTCTTCTCGTCGGCCTTGGCGTCGGCGATGACCTTGTCGGCGGCGGCGCCCGCGCGGCCAAGCGCCAGGATGCTCGCCTGCTTCACGATCGGCTGGAGGGCGGCCTCCGGGTAGTCCTTCTCGTAGAGGAACGGTGCGAACGCGAGGTCCGACCGGCGGAACAGCATCGCGGAATCGCGGACGTCCTCGTCGGCGATCGAGTGGCCCTTGCCCTTCGTGATCTTCAGGTAGACGTCCGGGCACCCGCCCTTGGCGGCCGCGGCGAAAAGCTCGGCGGCCCGGCCCGTCTGCGTAGCCCCGAGCGCCGCCATGTCCCACTCCTCGGACCCCAGGCCGACGAACCAGCTCATCGGCGACAGGTTCGACACGTTGTCGCGGTAGTTCGAATCGTAGATCGCCGAGTGGTTGAACGGGCACGCGGGCGGCCCGCCGGGCCTGGTCGTGCCGAACTGGCCGAAAATCCGCTCGTGCGGCAAGCCTCCGCCCGAGAACGATCCGACCGCCCCGCGCCCCAGGACGATCTTGTAGTCGGCCATCACCTGCTTGATCGCCTCGGCGGCGGCCGCGACCTTGCCGGCGGTGTCCTTGGCGTTGTCGCCGTCCTCGTACTGCATGTTGATGCCGACGAGGTTGTACGGGTCGCAGAAGTACTTGGACCAGTTGCCGAACCACTGGGCGCCCCCGCCGCCGCCCTGGCCGTGGAAGAAGACGTGGATGCCCGCGGGGTTCTCGTCGGAGTAGCTCGCCGGCACGTAGACGTAGTAGTTGTAGCCCGGGTGGCTGGTCTTGGCCTGGTAGGTGCCCTTGCGGCCCTTGTTGCTCTCGGGCGGCTTCTCGGCGGGGGCCTTCTCTTCGGCGAAGGCGGCGGAGGCGGCCACGAGGACTGCCGCCAGCACGAGGCTGCCGAGCCTTCCGAACGCGCGGAACCTGCGAGCCATGAGAACTCCTTTCTGGAAGGTTATACGCCCCGGGGAGCACGCCGTCGGCCACCGGAAATTCGATAGTATGCGATATATTCGGCGCGGCCCGCGGGCGAAAAAGGGGTCCGTCGGCCCCCTCAACCCCTCTGGCGCTAGCGCCAGGGCGGTTTGAAAATTTTTTTCAGGAAAATTCCGGAAAATTCTGACGGAAACTTGGGCCTGTTTGCTGGTTTTCGATACCTGATTTTCATTTTTCACCCCCTGATTTTGCGTTTTCGTTCTCGAGAATATATACTATAATGTCGAGGCGCTTTCTGGCACGCCGTTTGCACCAAACGGTGCCCCATCGGCAACAAACCACCATCGGTTGGGGCCGCCCCCTGCGGCCGCCAGGTTTTCGTTGTGGCCTTGCCGCCGTAGGGCCACAATATATTGGGGCCGGCTGCTCGTTCGCGCAGGCCACGCCAAAGGCCGGCCCCGCCGCGGCGAGCCCTGCCAAGCCCAGGCGGCCCGGCCGTCGCACGTCGTCCCACCGGCGAACGCCGCCCGCCGCCTCATCGCTTGATCGCCCGGATCGCGGCTGCGCGTTTCTCGAGAGGCTCGGCCTCCTTCGCCCGGTCGGTCTTCCGGTACAGGTCCGCCAGATTCTCGAGGGTTGTGGCCACGTCGGGATGATTCGGGCCGAGGGCTTTCTCCTTGATCGCCAGCGAGCGCTGGTACAGAGGTTCGGCCTGGGTGAATAGGCTTTGGGCTTGGTAAAGCCCGGCCAGGTTGTTTAGGCCCTTGGCCAGCTCGAGGTGATCCGGGCCGAGGGCCTTCTCCCAGATTGCCACCGAGCGCTTGAACAGAGGCTCGGCCTGCGCATGCAGGCTTTGGGCCTCGTACAGCAAAGCGAGGTTGTTCACGTCTCTTGCCACATCAGGGTGATTCGGTCCGTAGGCCTTCTCATCAATCGCCAGGGACCGCTTGTAAAGCGGTTCGGCCTCCGCGTACTTGGTTTGGGTCCTGTAGAGTTCCGCGAGGTTGTTGAGGCTACGGGCTAGAGAGGGATGATCCGCTCCAAGGGCCTTTTCCCGGATCGCCAGCGAGCGTTTGTAGAGCGGCTCGGCCTGCGTGTACTGGCCTTGGGCGTAGTAAAGCAACGCGAGGTTGTTCAGGGTCCCGGCCACACTGGGATGATCCGGGCCGAGGGCCTTCTCCCTGATCCCCAGCGCGCGTTTGTAGAGCGGCTCGGCCTGCGCGTATCGGCCTTGATTCCGATACAGTTCCGCAAGGTTATTCAGGCTTGTGGCCACATCGGGATGATCCGGTCCCCGGACCTTCTCCTTGATAGCCAGCGCACGTTTGTAGAGCGGCTCGGCCTCAGCGTACTGGCCTTGGTCCTGGCGCAGTTCCGCGAGGTTGTTCAGGCTCGCGGCCACATAGAGGTGATCGGGTCCGTAGGTTTTCTCATAAATCGCCAGCGAACGCTTGTAGAGAGGCTCGGCCTCCGCGTATTGGCTTTGAGTCTGGTACAGCATCGCGAGGCTGGTAAGGCTGACGGCAACGGAGGGATGATCGGGTCCGTTGGCCTTCTCTGCCAGTTCAAGTGCCTTCTTCGCCGCCACGAGGGCCTGGTCATAATGTCCTTGCCGGTAGAGAGACGTGGCCTCCTCGTTGAGCTTCTTCCAGTCTGCATCTTGCCCACCGTTGGAAATATCCGCGGCGAGTGCAGCGAGAAGCGACAGGAACGCCAGTCCGAGCCTGTTCATGCGATCCCCCGTGTGGCGATGGAACCGGGTCCGGGATGGAACGAGTCTACCAGAAAGGGCGGCGATGGTTCAAGAATGTAAACAAGGTCGAGCAGGGCGGTGGCGGGCGTTTGGCCTTGTAGGGGCGAGATATATCTCGCCCGGCCGTTGTTTTGGTTGTTGGTGCAGCCCCGGCGGGGCGCCTGCGCTCTAGCCACGGCCTCAAGGCCGTGGAAAGGTGGGGTGCGGCACGATCCATGTTTTGTTATTTATGTGGAAGCCCCGGCGGGGCGTTTGAGCGCCGTAGCAGTCGCCCCGCCGGGGCTGAACCGAAAGCACGGCCACGTCACAGGCCGGGCGAGATATATCTCGCCCCTACGAAGGCACGGGACGTCAACGCACAGGGTCAACGGCACGATGATGATCACTGGTGGACAAGCCACCAGTGCCACGCACGGCCACGTCACAGGCCGGGCGAGATATATCTCGCCCCTACGAAGGCACGACACGTCAGCACACATGGTCAACGGCACGATGATGATGATCACGGGTGGTCGAGCCACCAGTGCCACACACGGAAGGGGTCAGGAGCCTTACACATAGGGCTCCTGACCCCTTTGCCTTCCATCCGGGAAAATCGCGTGCGGAGAGGCCGCGGGCTTCGTACAATACGTGCGATTGCACGGGCGGTTAAGGAGACGCACGAGTGGCGATTGAGTTTGTCTGCCCTTGCGGGGCCAAATACTCCGTCGACGATTCGCAGGCCGGCATCCTGTTCCACTGCGACGCGTGCGGACTGGACATCCCGGTGAGAGCAGCGCAAGTCCCCGCGACGCCTCCGGACGGGCTCGGCGAACCGGTCGGCGCGCCGCTCGCGCCCCTGGCGGGTGCCGCGCCCGATCAGTTCGCCGATCAGCTTGCCGCGCTGGCCGCGGCGGACATGGGGGCCGAGGAAGTGTTGCCGGTGGCGGAGATCATCGAGGGCCTGCCCGCCGTGAAGCCGGGCCAGAAGGTCAGCGCCTCGGCCCTGGCGGAAGGCCTCGGCCGCGGCGACAAGACGGGCGTGGCCGACCTCATGGCCCAACTCGGCGGCGGGGCGCCGGGCGCTCCGCCGGCCGCGCCGCGGGTCAGCCCCGGCTCTGTCCTCGGCCCCGGGACGCCCGCCCCCGTGTTCGGCCCCGGGACGCCCGCCCCTGTGTTCGGCCCCCCGGGCGCCCCGCGGACGCCCCCGAAGAAGCCTCCCGCGCCGAAGCCGATGACGAAGGCCCAGCGTGCCGCGCACCATCTCGGGTTCAAGAAGCTCGTCTGGCGCCCCGCGCTGGCCATGGGCCTCCTGTGCCTCGGGATGGCGGTGGGGTGCGTGGTGTGGTATTTCGTGAAGAAGTCGGCGCCGCAGGCCCCCGTGACGTCGAACGCTCCCGCCGGTATGGGCGGCACGATCACGAAGGACGACAAGGGGAACGAGATCTTCGAGGACGTCCGGCACGAGGTCAAGAAACGCGTCGTCTACGACGAGGCCCATCGGGCCTGGTTCGTCGACGCCGACGCCCTGGACGTGAAGTGGAAGAATGGCCAGCCGTGGATGGTTCTTGAGGGCGGCTACGAGGACAAGGGCACGCCGGCGGACACGAACAACGATTACCAGGTGACGCGCTACCAGAGCCAGGGGGCCGAGAAGGCGCACGAGGAGGCGTCGGCCAAGTCCGTGAGGCTCCTCTACTTCAGCCCGGCGTTCTTCCTGGTGGGCCTGCCGCTGGTGATCCTCGCGCTGTGGATGCGGCGCGACATCCGCCTGGTCGAGGCGAAGGCGGCCGAAGAGGAAGCCGAGGAATCAGCGCCGGCGGTTGCGGCGGCTCCGGCGGCGGCCCCCGCGACGACAGTACCGGCGGCGGATGCGACGGTGCCTGCGCCGGCCGTGGCTCCGATAGTGCCCGCGGCGGATGTGCCGGCGCCTGCGCCGGCCGTGGCGCCGATAGTGCCGGCGGCGGATGCGCCTGTGCCGGCGGTGCCTGCGGCGACCCCGGCATCGGAAGCCCCGCCGGCGGCCCCTGCGGCCGGCAGCAGTGAAGCGCCGACGGGGAAATGATCGGCCGCGTGTTGACGTGGCCGTTCTGTTCTTGTAGGGGCGAGACATATCTCGCCCGGCTGTTGACGTGGCCGTTGGCCGCGCGCCGCCCAACACAAAAACAAAGACCGGGCGAGATATATCTCGCCCCTACGACGGCTACGGCACGTTCCCATGCCTCTTCAGGCGGCCGACATGGACAATCGTGGATCACCTCCGAGCCCGGAACTGACCCTGACCGAGCGGGAGCTCCTGGACCGCCTCGCGTGGTTCACCCACGTCCGATGGGGGGCGGGGGTCCTGGCCCTGGCGTTCCTCTTCGTCGGGTGGCAGGTCTTTGGCGTCCGGTTCCCGTGGCGGGCGGCCACGGCGGTGATTGCGGGCCTGTTCGCGTATAACCTGGTCTTCTCGATGGCGGCGCGATGGCTGCACCGGGGCCGCCGGATCCATAAGCCCTGGATCCTCGCGATCGCACACGGCCAGATCCTGTGCGACCTCGTGGCGGTCGCCTTCCTCGTCCACTTCATCGGCGGCGTGGAGAACCACTTCATCCTGCTCTTCATCTTCCCGGTCGTGGTGGCGAGCGAGTTTTTCCCGCGCGGGGTGGCGTGCGGCTACGCGGCTCTGGCGGCGCTCTTCGTGAACCTCATCGGGTGGGGGGAGTACTTCTACTACGACGAGGCCCATTACACGCTCCAGGTGGTGACCGCCGGGACGCCGCCGCACCTGGCGCCGCTGGTCTCCTCCGAGGCGGCCCATCACTACGTCTTCGTCCTCCAGGTCTGCTTCGTGATGACGTTCGCGGTGTTTGCGACCGTGTTCGTCGCCTCGAGCATCGCCGGGCGCCTGCGGCAGCGCGAGGAGGAACTCGAGGCGACCTACCCGGACCTCAAGT
>Ga0209777_10005313_pt1 | contig 14911 bp, 11 predicted proteins | sample FrelakmetHBP12HB_FD_187147 | JGI IMG/M metagenome (GOLD analysis project Ga0209777, IMG submission 187147) | Freshwater lake sediment microbial communities from the University of Notre Dame, USA, for methane emissions studies -HBP12 HB (SPAdes)... | ecosystem: Environmental > Aquatic >... | reverse complement strand
GATCTAGGCCGCACAGTTCATCACCCAGTCTTCGCCGGGAACGGACGGCCGGTGGATACCGGCCCAGATGGAAGTGTTCTCGACCATGCACCGGGCGTACGGGCCAATGGCGGAGTTGGTCGACAAGCTGACGGAACTTCGCGCTGAGGGCGCTCGAGCCCCGACCGTAAGGTCGGGGGCATGCAACCCGGCCGACGAATCGCTCGCGCCACATCGAGCCCCGACCGTAAGGTCGGGGTCACGCAACCCGGCCGACGAGCACCTTTGCGCACACGAGAGTAACCCCGACCTTACGGTCGGGGCTCGAATTCGCGATGCGCAGTTGCTTGTTGCGCAAACGCCGCTGCTGCTGAAGTGGTGCCTGTGGGAGACCATCGAGCCGTGCCCGCCGGAGCGTTCGTGCAGCCGATGCCCGCTTGCAACGGACTGCGAGGGCCGGGCGCGAGGGGCCGACGGATACTTCCCGATCGACGATGCGATCGCCCAGAAGTCTCGCGCCAGCCGCGCGGCATGGGAGGCCGAGATGCTGTGCCTGCGGCCGTCGGCCGAGGGCCTCGTGTTCTCCGAGTTCGACCCGCGGCTGCACGTTGCACCCGTGGCGTACAACCCCGGCTTGCCCCTTTACCGGGCGATCGACTTCGGCTACGCCAATCCGTTCGTGTGTTTGTGGGTACAGGTTGAGGGCACCGCGCCATATTTAGCCCCCGGTGAATACACCGGGGGCGGCACGTCGAAAGTCGCGCCCTCGCCCTGCGGCCCCCCGTGTATTCACGGGGGGCTAAATAGGGACCCCGACTTGTCGCGCGTGCAACTGCGTGTCATCGCCGAGTACGTCGAACGCGAGCGGCCCATCGGCGAGCATGCCCGCGCCATGGCCGCACGCGACCCGGGGCCGGTCCTGGCGACCTACGCCGACCCTGCCGGCTGGCAACGCTCCGACGTCACCGGCACCGGCCCGTGCCAGGAACTGACAGCGCTGGGCGTCAAGGTCCGCACGCCGCACGCCGGAATCCTGGAGGGCGTGGAGCTCTTGCGGCGGCTGCTGAAGGACCGCGGCGGCGGGCCCCAGCGGGCGGGCCTGGTGGTCGACCCGTCGTGCCGCTGGCTCGTGCGCGCGATGCAGGAGTATCACTGGGAGGAGACGCAGGACGGACGCCTGAGCGAGCGCCCCGCCAAGGACGGTGCCGATCACCCGATCGACGCGCTGCGGTACCTCGTGACGGGGCTGTTCCTCGGACGCGGGCGGGTGCACGAGCGGCGGTGGTAGTAGTCCATCAACTTTGATTGCGTGGGTGCCACGGCTGCGCAGTTTGCAGCCGTGCGGCCCTGCCGACGACCACGGCTGCACAAGACGCAGCCGTGGCACCCACAGATTCAATCGTGACAAGCTGGTAGTTGATGAGGCGAGCGCCACGCTCGCCGGTCAGCGAGAGCCTCAGCTACTGCCCGACTTGGGCGGCGCCTTCGACTCGGCGGGCTTGGCGCCCTTGAGGTCCCCGGGCGTGATGAGTTGCGTCGGGATGGGCGTGACTTCCGGCAGGGTCGCGCCGTTGAGGGCCGCCAGGGCGCACTCGACGCCTTTTGCGCCCATCATGGCGGGGTTCTGCTCGACGGTGGCCTGCATCTCGCCCTGCTCCATGGCCTTGCGGACCAGGTCGATGTTGTCGTAGCCGACGATGACGATTCCGCCGAGCTTGCCGCGCGCCTTGACGGCGGCGATCGCGCCGAGGGCCATCTTGTCGTTGGCGCAGAGGATGGCGTGGACCTCGGGCATGGCGGCGAGCATGGCGGCGGTAACCTTCTGGGCGTCCTCGCTCTGCCAGTTGGCCGACTGGCTGCCGGCGACCTCGAAGCCCGCCTCCTTGACGGCGGCCTCGAACCCCGCGCGGCGTGCCTCGGCGTTCTCGACGCCGTCTATGCCGCGAAGGATGAGCACCTTGCCGGTCTGGCCGGCGGCGAGCTTTTTCTTCACGAGTTCGCAGGCGCAGGCGCCGACCTTCCTGGCTCCCTCAAAGTTGTCTGGGCCGATGAAGGTGGCGACCTTGAGGCCCTGCTTGGCGGCCTCGTCCTTGTTGATGCGGTTATCTATGTTGATGATCGGAACCTTGGCTTCCTGTGCCCTGAGCAGGGGCGTGACGATGCCGACGCTGGAAGCCGGGGCAATGATGATGGCCTGGACCTTGCGGCCGAGCATGCTCCGCACGAGGTCGGCCTGGCGGTCGGCATCGGTCTCGGACTCAATGCCCGCGACCTCCAGATCGACGCCCATCTCCTTGGCCTTCGCGCGGGCGCCCTGCTCCATGGCCTGGAAGAACGGGTTCGTGGTGGCCTTGTAGATTAGTGCGATGCGTGGCTTTGCGCCCGAGGCCGGCTGGGCGGGCTGCGAGTCGGACTTGCAGCCGACGAAGGCTGCGAGGGCCACGGCTGCCATAACGAACGCGATGTGTTTCATGTGCGACTCCTTGCTTACGGCCAACGGTCCTTCAACTTTGATTATGTGGGTGCCACGGCTGCGCCTTGTGCAGCCGTGGTCATCGGCAGGGATACACGGCTGCAAACTGCGCAGCCGTGGCACCCACGCGTTCAGTTGTGACAGGCTACTACTCGCTGCGCTTGAACTTGTCGGCCAGCACGGTCAGCGTCAGCACACCACCAATGATAATGTATTGCCAGTGCGGCTGCACCAACTTTATGTTGAGGCCGTTCTGGAGGACGCCCATGATGAGCGCCCCCAGGAACGTCCCCAGGACGCTGCCGCGCCCGCCCGAAAGGCTCGTCCCGCCGACGATCACCGCCGCGATGGCGTAGAGTTCGTACCCGTCGCCGGCCAGCGGGTCGCCCAGCCCATTGCGGCACCAGTAGATGAACCCCGCGAGGCCCGCGCACAAGCCGCTCGCCAGGAACGTCAGCACCTGCACCCGGCCCACGCGTATGCCGCACAGGCGCGCGGCCTCGGGGCTGCCGCCGACGGCGAAGACGTGGCGTCCGAAGATGGTCTTCGTCAGCAGCACCTGTCCGACGGCCGCCACCACGAGCGCCACCGCGATCGGCAGGAACCGCTGCACCAGCGGCGGGGCGGTGAACGCGCAGCCGATGCTCTTGCCGCCTGCCACGAGCATCGCCCCGCCGCGAGCCATCATCATTGTCCCGAGCGTGACGATAAACGACGGGATCGCGAAGCGGACGCTGATCGCGCCGCTGGCGAGGCCCACCGCGGCGCCGGCGGCAAGGCATGCCGCCAGCCCGGCCGCCAGCGCGAGGGCGGATGGGGTCAGGAACCATACGCCGCGAGGCCCCTGGCCCCCTCCGCCCAGCCACGCCGCGGCGAGGTTGCTCACGACGACCATGACCACGAGCGTCAGGGCCAGCAGGCGCCCGACCGACAGATCTATGCCGCCCGCGATGATCACAAGCGTCAGGCCCACGCCGAGGATGAGATTTATGGCGCATGAGCCGCCCACTTCAACGGCGTTGTCGAGCGTCAGGAAGTACGGCTCGTGGACGGCGCCGGTGTCGAGGTCAACGGCCGACAGGACCGCAAAGAGCGCGATGAGCCCCGCCAGGACGCCCAGCAGTCCCAAGGCGCGGCTGCGGCTGATGCGGCTCCTGAGATCGGTCACGGCAAGTCCCTGTCGTTAGAACGCCAGGCCGAACAGAAGGATGTTGGTCGCCAGGCGCTTGGCGTCGCCGGGGGCATACGTCCGAGCGCCGTAGGTCTTCATGCCGTCCAGGCCGCACGCCAAGCCGTACGGGCTGTAGGCGATGACAAGGTGGCCGCTGCGCGTCAGGCCGTAGAGCACGGGCTGATGGAGCGCCGGCGACTCGGCCTGCACGGCGGGCGAGTACGACACCTCGCGGATCGGCGTGCCGACCTTGCCCTGGAAGATTGTGTGGTCGGCCGGGAGCATCTGGAGTTCCTCGTCGGGGTAGAGTTGCTTGGCGAGTTCGCGGAAGGCCTTGTCGAAGGCCTGTCTGCCGCAGCATGCCTCGGCCCAGAGGAACCCGCCGCGGTCCAGGTACTCCTTGAGGGCCGCACGCTCGGCGTCCGACAGCGTAAACGCGTAGTGGCCCGTGATGTAGAGGACGTGGTAGTTCGACAGGCCCGCCTGCGTCAGGCGCACGGGCTCCGGCCGGTTGGCGACGGAGACGCCGAACCGCCTGGCCGCGTCCGCCAGGAGATTCGGCAGGGCGTACGGCCGGGGCTGCCAGTCGCCGTCGTGCTGGATCTGGCCGATGCGGTTGGCGCCGCGCGGCGTGGGGGTCTCGGGCGGAAGCTCGCGCGGCGTGGCGAGCGACAGACGCTCGGGCAGAGTCTCGCCGGCGGTCGCATAGACGGCCAGGTTCTCGCCGAGTTGGAGCGCCTCGGCGGGCTTCGCGGGGTCGGCGGCGGCCCAGCCGTCGGCCAGCCCCTTCGGCGCGAGCAGCACGGCCGCGCGGCAGCCGAGGTTCATAACTTCGAGCGGCACGGGCGCAATCTTGTGCACCGCCGTGTAGATCGGATGATCGGCCGCGAGCGGCTCGAACTTCGATTCCGGGAACATCGCGGCGAGCGTCTTACGGACGCCGTCGGCGAAGGCCGCGTCGCCGCCCTCGGCGTCGAAGAACACGAGGCCGCCCTGCTGGACGCAGGCCTTGAGGTTCGCCACGGCGGCGGCGGGCATCTTGAAGGGGCCGCGCCCGGCCACGTGGACTATCGGCGCGGCAAGCCAGTCCTCAAGGGGGGCGTCGGCCTTCAGGGTCTGCCAGGCGACATACTCGCCGCCCACGCGCTTCCCGAGGTACAGCACCAGGTGATCGAGGTCGCGCGGGTCGCGCCGCCACCCTGGCACGGCAGGCGTGCCGCGGCCTGACGGCTGGCCGTCCCACTGGAGGCGCTCGACCAGGAGCGGGCGGTAGCCCTTGGCCAGGAAAAGCAGACAAAACGCATCATGATATATTCGATCACCCCATAAGCCGTCGGCCCGTTGGCCGTTGACCAGCAGGGCCGTGCCCTCGCGGAACCAGTCGTGGTCGCCAAAGGCGCGGCGCCCGTTCGCAACGCCGGCCCGCTCCAGCCCGTAGAGCCAGAAGTAGTACCAGGCGAGGGCCCGCCCGGGGTTCTCGGCTAGGGTATAGCGCGTGGCGATCCACGCCAGGCCCTTGTCGATGGCCGCGAGGCGCTCGTTGGCGGCTTCGGGCGTATCCGTACGGGCCAGCCGGTCGTGACAGAGGCACAGGCTCGCCGCCATCGCCGCCGTGATGCTGCCGTAGGGCCCATCGGGCTCCGCCTCTTTGCCCTTGCTCGGGGCAGTGTCTTGGACGCCTGAAACGTACCCCCATCCGCCGTCCGGGGATTGCATCGTCCGCAGGAACCGATCGGCCTTTTTCCAGACGTCCGGGGGCACCCGGGCCCCGGCGCGCTCGGCTTCGGAGAGACCTAGGATGGCGAACTGCGTGTTCGAGGCGTCGGGCCGCTGGCAAACGCGCTGGCGCTGGGCCTCCTCCTTGACTGACGGCAGCCCGCGGTCATAGTTCGGGTCGGCCGGCTCCAGCCCGCAGCGGCCGTACCCCCAGCCGCCGCCGGCCTGCTGGTACTGCACGAGCGAGTCGGCGCACGCCTGGATGTCGTCATGGTGCTTCTTCGGGTCGGCCGCCGCAAACGCCATCGCCTTGAGGGCGACGACATAGGTGTTTTCGTCGGGCGTGCGGCGCAGAACGCCCAGGGCGGCCTCGATGGCCCGGTCGTCTGGCGCCACGCCGGCCTCCAGCAGCGCGTAGGTGACGAGGGCCGTCACGCCGCCGTCCTGGGCGTAGTCGGCCCAGCGGCCGCTGGGGCCCTGGAGGTTGCGCAGGCCATCGATGGCCCGCAGGATCGCCGCCCGCACCTGGCGACCGCTGGGCGAGTTGCTCGCCGGCGCAGCGGGGGCGGGCACCGGCGCCGCAGTTCGAGCCCCGACCGTAAGGTCGGGGTTACTCCCTTGCGCAACAAGACTCTCGCCGCCCGTGTCGGATACCCCCGACCTCACGGTCGGGGCTCGGCCCGCCGGGGCCGCCGGCGGAAAAACACTAAGCGAAGCCACGACAATGGCCGATAAAACTAATAAGCGTAGCGGAATGTGGCTGTTGATACCGATGGTCCGGTCCATGGCACGCCCTCTCTATTATCGGTCAGAGGCGCCGCCGTGGCGTAAAAATTCGCGCGCACGCAGGGGCAACGCATGAGCAACATCGATTTTGACCAGCGCCTGGCCGAGTTCAAGCGTGTCCGCGACCGCCTCGTCGCCGAGGTCGGCCGCCAGATCATCGGCCAGCGCGAAACCATCGACCAGATGCTCGCCACCGTCTTCGTACGCGGCCATTGCCTGCTCGTGGGCGTGCCGGGCCTGGCCAAGACCATGATGGTCCGGAGCCTCTCCGGGGCGCTGGACCTGCGGTTCCGCCGCGTCCAGTTCACGCCCGACCTGATGCCCTCGGACATCACCGGGACGGACCTCGTGGAGCAGACGGCCGAGGGCCGCCGCGTGTTCCGGTTCGTCGAGGGGCCGCTGTTCGCCAACATCGTGCTGGCCGACGAGATCAACCGTGCCCCGCCCAAGACGCAGTCGGCCCTCCTGGAGGCGATGCAGGAACGCCAGGTCACCGTGGGCCAGAAATCGTGGCCCCTGCCGCGACCCTTCTTCGTCATCGCCACGCAAAACCCGATCGAGCAGGAAGGCACGTATCCGCTGCCCGAGGCGCAGCTGGACCGGTTCCTCTTCGCCCTTCACGTACCGTATCCGACGGCGGCCGAGGAAGAACGCATACTGATGTCCCCGAGCGGCGAGTCGGCCGACCCGGCCGTCCCGATCATCGGCGCCGAGCACATCTGCGACCTCCAGGAAGTGGTCCTGGCCGTGCCCGTGTCGCGATACGTCGTGGCCTACGTGGCCAAGCTGGTGCGGGCCACGCGGCCGAGCGACCCGACAGCCACGCCCTTCATCCGCGAGATGGTGGAGTGGGGCGCCGGCCCGCGCGCGGGGCAGCACCTCATCCTGGCCGGAAAGGCGTTCGCGGCGATGGCCGGGCGGGCTGCCGTCAGCCTGGACGACATCCGCGCCGCCGCCGTCCCGGTGTTGCGCCATCGCGTGGCGACGACCTTTGCCGCCGAGGCCGCCGGGCTGGACTCGGTCGCCATCATCGAGCGGCTCCTGAAGGAAGTGCCCGAGCCGCCCGTGCGGCGATTCGCGGGCGCGGCCGCTAACGAAGGGTAATATTTAGCCCCCGGTAAATGTACGTGTTTGGCATGTCGCGCCGCGGTGTGGCACGGCTGGCTTGCCCAGCCGTGGGAAACGTCGCGGGCCTTGCACCACGGCTGGGCAAGCCAGCCGTGCCACACCCGCTATTGCGGTGCGCGCCACAAGCTAAACACGTACATTCACGGGGGGCTGAATAAGGCGCGCACAAGGCCAAATGCGATAACGCACATGCTCACCGCCGAACAATACCTGAACCCCGACGTCGTCCGACAGGTCCAACGCCTGGACCTGCGCGCCAAGTTCATCGTCGAGGGGTTCCTGGCAGGACTCCACGACTCGCCTTACCGCGGCTTCAGCCTCGAATTCTCCGAGCACCGCCGCTACGCACCCGGCGACGACCCCAGAAACCTCGACTGGACCGTCTGGGCCAAGACCGACCGGCTCTTCGTCCGCACGTACCAGGCCGAGACGAGCCTGGCGGCATACCTCGTGGTCGACACCAGCCGCAGCATGGCCTACGGCGGCCCCGCGGGCGCGATGACCAAGCGCGAGTACGCGACGGCCCTGGCCGCGGCCCTCGGCTACCTGCTCGTCCACCAAGGTGACGCGGTCGGGCTGGGCTTGGTGGGCGACGGCCTGGCCCGCTTTCTGCGGCCACGCGGCGGGCGGCGGCAACTGGCGCGGGTGCTTGCGGAGTTGACACGCACCGAGGGCGCCGGCAGGACCGACCTGGCGGCAGGCCTTCACACCCTCGCCCGCCGGGTGCGGCGGCGGAGCCTCATGCTCGTCATCTCCGACCTCATCGACGAGCCTGAGTTGGTGCTGGGGGCGATCAGACGACTCGCGGTGCGGGGGCACGACGTGGTGGTCTTCCAGGTCCTCGACGCGGCCGAGCGGAACCTCGATTTCTCCGGCCCGGTCATCCTCGAGGACCCCGAGACCGGCCAACGCGTTGAGACCGACGCCGACGGCATCCGCGACGGGTACCGGCAGCGCTTGGAAGAAACGGTGGCGGCGTACGAGCGCGGCGTGCGGGAACTCGGCGGCGACTTCGTCTCAATGACCACCGCCACGGCCTTCGACAAGGCCCTCCGCAAGTTCCTGCACGAACGCAAACGCCGGTTTTAGCTGTTGCCGTAATATTTAGCCCCGGGTGAATACACCCGGGGCGGCACGCGCGCAAAAGCATCCTTCGCCGCGCCGCCCCCCGTGTATTCACGGGGGGCTAAATAAGGCGACGTAAGGCACGCATGAATTTCACCGACGCGACAATCCTGGCGGCACTGGCGGCGCTGGCTATGCCGCTGGTGATTCACCTCTTGGGCCGACGCCGCGCGCCCGTCTGGACGCTGCCGACCGTGAGGTTCGCCGAGGGCGCGCACATCGCCTCGCGCGGACGGCGGTGGCTGAAGAGCGCCGCGCTTCTTACGGCACGGCTGGCCGTGGTCGCGCTGCTGGTGCTGGCCCTGGCCGGGCCATATTTAGCCCCCGGTGAACACACCGGGGGCCAAACTCATGAAAGCATTACCCCCGCCGCGCCGCCCCCCGTGTATTCACGGGGGGCTAAATACGACAACACCGTCGGCCCAGGCTCGCCCCTCCGCGTGCTCATCGTCGACGCCGCCGGACCGGAGACGGGGCGGCTGCGGTCGGCCGACCTGGTAGCAGCGACGTTTGCCTGGGGAGAGATCGAGCTGCACGTCACCCGCGCGGCAGTTGCCGAGGTCGGCCGCGATGCGCTCGATGCGGCGGATGTCGTCTTTTGGGTCGGCCCGCAGGCGCCGCCGGATACGGCGGCGCTGCCGGCGTACCTCGCGCGCGGCGGCGCGGTGGTGTGGGTCCCCGGCGAGGCGCCACAGCCTCCGGTGGCGCCGCTGGCGGCGGCGCTGGGCGTCCGGGCGGCCGGCGCGCAGGACGTTGCGGACGGCGTCACCATCGATCCCGGCGGATACACGAGCGACCTGGTGGCGGCGTTTGAGGCCGGCACGGGCGGCGACCTCGGGGCGCCGGTGTTTCGCCGGCGGCTGCTCTTCGCCGATGCGGCGGCCGCGGTTGCGTTCCGAGACGGGCAGGCGGCCATCGCGGAAGGTCGTACCGACAAGGGCCGCACCGTGGCGCTCGCGGCCGGCCCGAGCCCGGCGTGGGGCGACCTTGCGGGCCGGGCCGAGTTCGTCGTGCTCATGCACTCGCTGGCTGAGGCCCTCGCGCCGACGCGCGATCGCACTTATTTAGCCCCCGGTGAATACACCGGGGGCCAAACGTCGGCAGGTGCGCCCTCCGCCACAGCGCAAATGCCGACGATGAACTTCGCGCCGTGGCTGGCGCTGGCTTTCGTTGTTGTTCTTGCGGCCGAGAGTTTGCTCGCGGCGCGCGGCGCCCGGCGCGCGAACCCGAATACTTAAACAGGTCACTTCTTGTCCCGCGCATCAACCAACGCTCGCACCAGCAACTCGGCGTCTTCCTCGGTGTGCTCCGCCGTGAGGCTGATGCGCAGGCGGCTCGTGCCTGGCGGCACGGTGGGCGGCCGAATGGCCGGGCAGAAGATGCCGCGCCCCAGAAGCGCGTCGGCCATAGCCAGGGCCCGCGCGGGCTCGCCGACGATAACCGGGACGATCTGCGTTTCGCTGCGGCCGCAGTCGAAACCACGCTCGCGCAGCTCGCGGCGCAGCCGGTCGGCCAGCGCCAGCAGGCGCGTGCGCCGCTCGGGCTCGGCTTTGAGGATCGCCAGCGCCGCCCGCGCAGCCTCGCACGCGGCGGCCGGCAGCGCGGTCGTGTAGATGAACGGGCGGGCGCGATTGACGAGCAACTCGACACAATCGCGCGATGCCGCCACGAACCCGCCGACGCCGCCGAGGGCCTTCGAGAGCGTGCCGACGCTGGCCGTGATCGCGCGCGCCTCGGCCAGGCCCGCGCCGGTGGGGCCGAGAACGCCGAGGGCATGGGCCTCGTCCACCAGGAGCATCGCCCCCGCGGCCCGGCAGGCCGCGGCCAGTTCGCCCAAGGGCGCCAGGTCGCCGCCCATGGAAAAGACGGTGTCGGTGACGAGCAAGGCACGCCGCGCCGAGCTCGATTCGCCCAGCAACTCGGCCGCGGCGCCGACGTCGGCGTGCGGGTAGCGCGCAAGTTCCGCCCCCGAGAGGCGGACGGCATCGTAGATGCTCGCGTGGTTCTCGCGGTCGCAGGCCACGATGTCGCCGCGGCCGACGAAGGCGGTCACGGCGCCGAGGTTCGCCATGTAACCGCTCGGGAAGACGAGGGCCGCCTCGGCCCCCTTGAAGGCCGCAAGGTCGGCCTCGAGCGCGGCGTGGGCGTCGGTGTGGCCCGCGAGCAAACGGCTGGCCCCCGCGCCCCAGCCCCACTTTTCGATAGCTCGCACGGCAGCCTCGCGCACCCGCGGGTCGGCCGCAAGGCCAAGATAGTTGTTTGAGGCGAACTGGAGGACCGTGCGGCCTCCGACCTCGATGCGCGGCCCGGCCGCGGACCCGACGGCCACGAGGCGGCGGTAGAGGTCGCGGGCCTGGAGGTCGTCGAGCGTCTCGCGCACGAAGTCGGGGGTCGGCATGAGCGGCATTATACTTCGTTCGAGCCCCGACCGTAAGGTCGGGGTTACGCACGCCGGCGACGAAACACTCGCAACGTAAGGGCGTGACCCCGAGCTTACGCTCGGGGCTCGAGTGCGCGATGTTCGATGCTCGAACAACGTTACTGCTTCACCCGCTTGAGGTACTCCTTGATGTTCAGCGCCGCCACGACGCCGTCGCCGGCGGCCGTGGCCGCCTGCTTGAGGCCGCCGGAGCGCACATCGCCGGCCGCCCAGATGCCGGCGGCGCTCGTTTGCAGCGTGCACGAGTGCGTGCGGATGAACCCCTGCTCGTCCAGGTCCACCGCGCCGCGCAGAAACCCCGTCAGTGGCGTCATGCCGATGAAGACGAAGACGCCGTCGCACGGAATGACCTGCTCCACGTTGGTCCGGTCGCTGCGGATGCGCACGGCCTCCACATTGCTCGTGCCGAGGATTTCGGTGATCTCGCTCAAGATGTACGTGGTCACGCGGTCGCCCTGCTTCGCCAGTTCGTCGATGCCGATCTGCGCCCCGGTGAACCGCTCGCCGATGACGACGTACGTCAGCCGCCCGGCGAACTTCAGGAGGTGCAGCCCTTCGTCGACGCCCGTGTTGCCGCCGCCCACGACGACGACGTGCTTGCCGTTATAGAACGGGGCGTCGCACGTGCCGCAGTAGCTGACGCCGTAGCCGGTGAGGCGCTTCTCGCCCGGGACGTCGAGGCGCCGGTACTCCGAGCCGACGGCCAGTATCATGGCCCGCCCGCGGTGTCGCTGGTCGCCGACGTAGGCGTCGACGCAGCCTCCGGCGGCGTGCGGGTCGATGCGCGTGACATGGGCCTGCGTGACGATGTCGGCCCCGAAGCGGGTGGCCTGCTCGGTGAGTCGGTCGGAGAGTTCCATGCCGCCGATCGGCGCCGGGAAGCCCGGGTAGTTCTCGACGCGAGCGGTCGTCAGGATCTGGCCGCCGGGTATCTGGCGCTCCAGGACGCGGGTGCACAGGCGCTCGCGCGTGGAGTAGATGGCCGCCGAGAGGCCGGCGATGCCGGCGCCGACGATGAGCACGTCGCACGCGCCTTCGGGGCTGGGTGCGGGGGGAAGAATCGGAATTTCGGACATACGCGAACCCCCTTACATAAAATGACCAATGACCAAGCACCAATGACCATTCAAACAGCAAACGGCAATGACCAATGGCGCACCGGCGATTGGGCATTGCAGTTTCGTCTCCGTTTCATTGGTCATTAGAGCATTTTGCGACTGAGATGACGTGCAGGACTGAACGTTTGGCCCCTGTTTCAGGGACAAATTGTGATTCGCGTACGACAGTCTTTCTGCAAATTGCTGTAGTGCTTGGGCATTGGGCATTTCTGTCGGCTGATTGGTCATTGGTGCTTGGTCATTGGTCATTGCAGTTGGCCCTTGGTCATTGGTCATTGTGTTTCAACAAACTCGCGCACTGCCCGCACCGCCGCCGGGGCGGCCCGGGTGTCGATCGTGCACGTCGAGCCAAGGACGAACGGGCGGCCGGCCATCGAGTCGCGCGCGGCCCGGGCCTGGCGAAGGAGCGCCTCCGTGCCGCCGGGCTCAGTGAACAGCCGCCGATTGAGGCCGCCGACAAGGGCCTTGCCGCTTCCGCGCAGCGGGTCGGGATACGTGTTTGGCGTGCGCGCTCGCGGTGTGGCACGGCTGGCTTGCCCAGCCGTGGCGGATGGGCCGCGATGATCCCCACGGCTGGACAAGCCAGCCGTGCCACATCCGCTATTGGGTTGCACGCGGCACTCTGAACACGTCCGATCCGGAGACCCGCCGCGCTCCAGTAGCGGGAGCATGTCGGCCAGGCCGGGGTTGGACGGCTCAGCGGTGTCCCAGTTCAGGAGGGGCACCGGATAATCGGCGAGTTCGCGTACGAGGGCCTGGGCCTTGCAGACGTGCAGCAGGTTCAGGGGCGCGTCGCGCACGGCCGCAAGGACTTCGAGGTCGTACGGGCGGCCGAATTCCTCGTACTGCTCGGCCGTGAAGTTGGCGCGCGTGGCCATGTGCGTCGTGGCCAGGAAGATGCCGTCGGCCCCGGCCTCGACGCAGCGGGCGGCGAAGTCGGTGAAGGTGTCGGTGATGACTCGCAGGCCGACGTGCACCAGCGGCGGGTCTTGGGCGATGAGGGCGGCCAGGTCTTGCGGGCCGCCGGCCAGGTCGGCCGCAATCGACATCGGCGTAAAGACCGTCATGAGCATCGGCACGTCGGGGCCGAGGGCCTTGCGCAGGTCAGCGACGGCCGCCAGGTGATCGGCCAGCACGGGCGCCTGCGGGCCGGGCGCGAGCCGGTCGAGCCGGCGGAAATCGTCGGGCGACCGGATGCGGGCATGGACGAGCGTCGGCGGCACGTGCTCGCTGCCGGAGGACTCGTATCGGTTTCCCCAGTCCTCAACGTGGTAGCTGGCGCGCGGATTTATCTTCAGGAAGTCCCAGTCGCAGGTGCGCTGCCAGCGGAGCATCGCCCCGACGAGGCCCTCGCGCGAGACCTCCTCGACGAAAAAGTGCCGCCAGAGCGTAACGGGCAGCCGGTCCACGGGCCGGCCGGCGATTGCGGCCGCAAGGCGCTCGCGCTTTGTCATCGTCCCGGCCATACCTCGATGGTAAGCCACGCGCGCTGGCGCAGGCAAGCCCTATTTGCGTATGCACGCACGGCGCCAATTACGGAGACGTTCGCGCGGTGGGCAGTCTTGCCCACCGCGGGCACGGGTGAAGCATGCTATGCGCGGCGGGCAGGACTGCCCGCCGCGCAAATCCGGCAAAGGGGGCGCGCCCGCAGGCTGACGCAGTGCACACGCCAGCCTTTGACGTTGACGGGCCATGCGCCGGCGCTTTAGAATCGCAGTCTGTGGGCCGGCGAGCTGCCGCGGCCCAAGGCCATCCACCGCACAAGGAGTTCGCCTATGACGGACACACCGCTGCCTCCCGTACCGCCGCCTGCCGCAGGCTTCGGCACCGGGCCGCCGCCCATGCCTCCCGCTCCGCGGCCGTTCATGGCGGCTCAGCCCCCGAAGCCCGCGAAGCGCAGCCGCGTGCTGACGGTGCTCGCCCTGGTGCTGCTGGGCCTTTCGCTCGTGGCCAACGGGCTGCTCATCATCGGGCTGGTGGCCGTGGCGGGGCTCTCCGGCTTGGGCGGCATCGGCTACGGCGAGGAGTCGGCCCTTCTTGAGCGCGTCGCCGAGAAGGGCCCGGCGTCGCACAAGATCGCGGTGATCCGCATCGAGGGGATCATCGAGGAGTCGATGGCCGAGGGCCTGCGGCTCCAGATGCAGCGGGCCGCACACGACGACGCCGTCAAGGCCGTCATCCTGCGCATCAACTCTCCGGGCGGCGGCCTGACGGCCAGCGACATGATCTACCACGACGCGAAGACCATCCTGAAGGACAAGCCCGTCGTGGCGGCGATGGATTCCGTGGCGGCGTCGGGCGGGTACTACATCGCCTGCGCCGCCGACAAGATCGTCGCCCAGCACACGACCATCACCGGCTCGATCGGCGTCATCGGCGAGTTCTTCTTCCTGAGCGGCCTCTTGAAGGACAAACTGGGCGTCCAGGTGGTCACCCTTAAGATGGGCGAGCAGAAGGACTGGCCGAACATGTTCGCCGCCGACATGCCGCCCGAACAGCGCGAATACTTTATGGAGACGCTCCTGAAGCCCGGCTACGACCGCTTCGTAGACACGGTGTCGGAGGCCCGCGAGATCAAGCGCGACGAGGTCCTCAAGCTGGCCACCGGCCGCGTCTTCATGGCCCCCGAGGCCATGAAGAACAAACTGATCGACGAGATCGGGTACTTCGAGCGGGCCGTCGAGATCGCCAAGGAAAAGGCCGGGATAACCGAGGCCCGCGTCGTCGAATACATCCAACCGTTCCGGCTCCTCGACATCCTGGGCGTCAACGCGAAGACTAACTCACTGCTGAACCTAAACCGCGAGAAACTCTCGAACCTCGCCTCGCCGCGCATCATGTACCTCTGGACGGGGTACTAACACAACAGCGCTGGATTGCGATTTGCGCGGCGGGTTGGGGTACGTGTTTAGCGCCACTACCGGCGATGTGGCACGGCTGGCTTGTCCAGCCGTGGCGAAGGCCGGCGGCGCTCC
>Ga0209777_10005312_pt1 | contig 14914 bp, 13 predicted proteins | sample FrelakmetHBP12HB_FD_187147 | JGI IMG/M metagenome (GOLD analysis project Ga0209777, IMG submission 187147) | Freshwater lake sediment microbial communities from the University of Notre Dame, USA, for methane emissions studies -HBP12 HB (SPAdes)... | ecosystem: Environmental > Aquatic >... | reverse complement strand
CCAGTACTGTTCAGGGGTTATTACCCGGAAGTAGCCGTTATAATAGTCCATCTGCCACCGGTTCATCACCACGCCGGGAACCGTAACGGTCGCGCCCCTGCGTATGGTCCCGGCTGCATTCGATATATCTATGCAGGTAATGTCCGTGGCATTTTTTTCCACCCAGCTGCCGTTTGCGTCCACGTATCCCCACCCGTATTGGGCGAGAAATATGGAATCAGGTGTGACGTGCACGGAATTCTGATTTGAGCTGCTGGTCATGGGGAATGACATCTGATCCACAACTTTTACCTGTGCAGGATCAGCGATAGAAATGGCGGATATGGAGATACGGTTCCCGTTCTCCGGTGTATTGTAGTAGTAATACGAGTACTGGTTGGCAACCGCATAGAGAATGGAGCCGACAAGCCGGGTGTCGGTAATAGAGCCGTCGATATCAATCCCGCCTGTTATCTGCGGGGCTCTGCGGTCACGGACATCCACTGCGACAATCCGGCTGCCCTGAAATGATTCGGCCGCAGCTTTTACGGTATTGTACCAGCAGTTGAAATAATTGGAAATAACCACATAGGCCGTGCCGTTGCGCACATACAGCTCAACCGGGTATCCATAGACCGGTACGGTTGAGAGCAGCGACGGAGTATTTTTGTCAGCTATGTCTATAAGCTGAAGCCCCCGGTACTGGTTCAGCACAAACAGCGTATTGTCATATTGCTTGACAATATCTCCTTCCTCAATGGTCCGCTCATTATCCTTTACCTCACCTCCGCCTCCGGTCGGGCCGGCGCCTCCAAATCCCCGCCCGCGCTGGGGCAATGCTGAGGAGAAATCGCTTTGTCCTTCATCCCGCACAAAGGCGGCCACAATCCGGTGGTGTTTCTGAACGTTATTGAATGTGTAGGTTTGAATGGCCCCCTGCGAGAGCCCGTCAACCCGCACCTCCTGAACACGATACCCCTTGTCCGGTGTTATAATGAATGTTTGACTGCCGCCGGCACTGGCCTTTATCCATCCCGATGGTGATATAGCCCCGTGCAGCCGCGCCACGGCCCGGATCAGATACGACTGCTGCTGCGCATTGCCTGCCGAAGGATACAAAATGACAGAGAAAACGATAGCCGCTACTATAACTCTTTTTTTCTGCACTGGCATTCCCTCATGTTTTCATGTTGTATGGTGGGACAGGTATGGTAACTACTCTTATGAATAATGACCTATACAATTATAACACAGCTCTATTCTAATAGTTTTTGAAAATACCAGCGCCGGGATAATTTGATGGTATGTGAATAAAAAGAGAGAAGAGCACGCTCACGTAATTATGAGCAGTAATGATGGATATTCTAAGAAAGGAATTTCTTAATCTCTTCCTGTGTCAGGCCGGCCTGCTCCCGCAGGGAAGCAATCTGGATGTCCTTTTGCGCGGGTGCTTTTCCCCGGCTCCCTTTCTCCTGCACCAGGAGCGGTTCAAAGTAGAAACCGTGCTCAAGGTCCGATTCCAGATACCAGTATCTGATAACAGCAAGGGGAATAGTGTCGTTGATAAATTCAAATGCCTCGGTAAAGGCTGGTGGTGAATCAGGAACTATATAGATGATGCCCGGCATGAGCCGCTGGTCAATGGAAAGCGCTTCGTCTTGTTTTCCCCAGGTTAAAACATTGTTCATGGTCCATTTGAGGTGGGCAAGCGAGCGATAGAGAAGTCCTTCTTCAAACTGGCGGGCAAGCTCCACAACATAGAGCCGTTTTTCTTCATTCATGCCGAGGAGAAATTCTTCACCGGGGATTTCGCGCGCCGGCAAAAAGGTAAAACCATGAGCTACTGCCCCGGGGCTGCTGAGAAGGTGAGCGACGAGCAGGCTCCGGTCTGCCGGTTCCGCCTTTCTAAAGGTCGCTGTCTTCCTGTTATCTCCTGCCATCACCGGCTCCAGCGCTGTTGCCTGCTTGCATCGTAGGTAACTCCCATTTCCTGACCACTGGTAACGAACAGTTTTTCTATAAACCCGGGTTCCTGAGACTCACGCGTTTTTTGCTGCCGGGTATTTTTCGTGAACACGCGTTCACTGATCTCCTGCAGGCGCTGTGCCGCAGCACCATCAGACGGCAGCGCAGTTTTCCGCAGGATCGAATTAATAACGTCAGCGTCCCAGGGGAAATAACCATAGGAGTTGAGTGATCTGCCGAGAAACTGCTGCGCCGCTTCCTGCAGTTTTTTAAAACCCCGCAGCGCTGCATCTTCCGGTTCGGTCATTATGACACTGATGCGGGGCTGCGGTGCGGCGATCTGATATATCATTTTGACCGTACTGTAGGCATTAATGAGTTGCGCCGGCTCAGTGCCGGAAATGATTATAGTCTCATCCGCAGCCTTAAACAGGGCTTTGGCATTAGCGCTGAACCCGATAGCGGTGTTAATGAGAATAATATCAGCGTTGCGCCCGGCCTCAGAAATCTCCTCTACGATGGGGTTTTGTTCCTCCGGCCAGGGTGACGTGAGAACCGTTACATCCATATCGAGCGTGAACATCTGCAGCGCATAAGGGCCGGGTTCCGGCTGGCATGCGGTGCTCTTCATAGCATGAGACTTCAGCGCGGCAAGAAAATTCATGCTGGGAAAGCTCAGGTCGGCATTGATGACCAGCATCTGCAGGCCTTTTTGGACGCAATCCAGGCACAGGTTAAAGGTGAGAAATGAATTGGCAAGCGGCCGGTCAGGACAGCACAGGGCAATCGTACAGGGGCTTTTCGGGGATTTTTCAGCAGCCGGTTCAAGCGGCGGATCAGTGCGATCTTTTTCTTGAGAAGGGTTGATGGAAAAAAAACGACGGGATGGAGCAGTCATTCCATCTTCCGTTGGCGGGCAGCCGGGCAGCCCCGCATCTATATCAGCAGTAGGGGCTTGCTGCGGGGCAGCAGCTGATTTTTCGTGGTCTTGATTTCTGGAGAGGAAAAGATGGGCATAGTCCTGAAGTGTGCGCCCCGGCTTTTTATTATGCTCCATCATCGCCCCTCTTTTTAGGGTGAATTTATGAACAGTAACCGTATGATGCGATTAAAAATAGCGGGCTAATTATCTGATACTTAATCGTGCGCATTGAAATATTAATATGCGATAAAATTCGATTGTATCCATATATACAAAAAAACAGGCCTTTCTGTCAAGAAAAAACAATATAGAGTATGTTTTTATTTTAGATAAACAATATGCAGGTATAACCTGTAAAACACGAACGCAGCTGAAAAAATAAAATTTCAGGCATTGCAGGATTTCTGGTTTTCTTTTAAAATAGAGAGAAGTAAATAGCAGGAAAAACAAGAAGGAGGTGTTGCGTATGGATACAAGTGCCTATATTTTTGTCGAGGTTACCCAGGGTAAATCACGGGAGGTTTCTAACGCAATCGCGCAGGTCGACGGGGTTGCTTCCTCCCACATTGTCACCGGTCCCTATGATATTATCGTGTTTGCCAGTGCCCAGGATATACAGGTTCTCTGGGGCAGGATCATATCGAGCATTCAGGCAATACCGGGAGTGGTGAGGACCATAACCAATATTGTTGCAGAGTAAATCGTGATTCGTGACTCGGGATTCGTGATAAAAATTTCATGGTCCTATTTATAGTTAACGACATAAATAAGCAGACATATGTAGAGTCATTGCGAGCGCAGCGAAGCAATCCCTTTGAATGATTCTGAGATTGCCACGTCGTCCCAATAATAGGGACTCCTCGCAATGACAACTTACTATTGTCGTTCCCTATAGTTCCTGCAACTCAATCTAAAACCATTTCCCCTGATACCGTATGGTGAGCATAAAGCAGGGCGGCGCGAATATCATCCGGCTCAAGTTCAGGATAGTCTCCCAGAATTTCCTTCTCATTTTCTCCTTTTGCTAATAGTTCCAGAATCATTTCAACGGGTAACCGTAAGCCGCGAATGAGCGGCTTGCCGTAGAGAACATCCGGATTAAAGGTAATTCGTTTGAATAGCTCTTCCACTGTAGACCTCGCTAAATTAATAAAAGGGCAGCGGGGTAAATACCATCTGCCCTTTTTCTCTTCATTATGTTATTGTGAAAAGTACGCCGTGCGGACGACGTGGCAAGCTTACAGTAAGATTTAATGATTTATCATTCTCGCTCAGAAACTTTGTATCCTCTATGAATTTCTGTGTCTGCCCGATGGGCAGAGAGATCTACTGCAACGGCATCAACTTTTTTCTCTAATCCATCAGTTTTATTACCTAAGCTGTCAACTTTTTTACCCAGACCGTCAACTTTTACCTCAACGGTATCCAGTCTTTTTACGACCGCTTCCAGCCTTTTATCAACCTTATCCAGACGAACTTCCACCTTCATCAGTCGTTGATCAACCTGATCAATTTTTCCATCGAGCCGCCCTTCGATTCGATCCATCTTTTCAGAGAGCATCTGCTGCCCTTCAACCACGATGTCGAGCTTATGCTGGAAATCTTCCGAGAGGACACCTATGGAGCGCTTAAATACTTCTTCAATCTGTTCTAAATCTTTGCCATTCATAAGATAGCTTACCCGTTTTCACTATTCACTTGTAGGAAACGAAAACCATAGCTGAATACAACTATGCATTCTTTATCTTTTCAAAGTCAACACAAAATTTATGGCAATTAAGTTTGAACCCTTAGCTTTAGCCGTTTCAGTTGAAAGCTTGCTTTCGATCAAGTAAACCTCTATCCCAATTGAATAAAAAAAGCAGAAGCCTTTTTGTTAGCCGCTGCCTTTTAAAATTAGCTACTGAAACACACCCGTCCTCCGACCCGCCTCCAGAAGCCTTGCGGAGGGCAGGAGCACTGCGGAGGGTGGACAGAACAACACAGAATATTTTTTGTTTTAAAACTTCAGGATACCTCTAAAAATGTCATTCCCGTGAAGACGGGAATCTATAACCAATTGTATTACTGGACTCCCGCTTTCGCGGGAGTGACAGATTGGGAATTATTAGAGGTTCTCTTCAGTGACTTCTGTGGAATTCTGTGGCCTGTTTTTTTAAACTAAACCACAAAGGCACTAAGAGCACAAAGTCTTTTTCTTGGAGTACTTTGCGCCTTGGCGGTTATTTTTGTCCATAAATCCATCTCGGCATTGCACTCACTGGGCCATGCATGGTTGAGGTACCGTTTAGGTCAATGTCTTCGAGCTTGTAGTAATACGTCTTTCTGTTCTTCACATTGTTATCAATAAATTCATAAGAGGCACCCTGGGTTGGTGAACCTTTAGCAGGGATTAGCGATGTATTGATTTTGATGTAATTGCCATTCTCAGATTCAGAGCGGTAGAGATTGAAGCCAGCATTGTCTATTTCGGTTTCTGTCGACCATTCAAGTGTTACCATGTTTGCTTTTGGAGCGGCCTCAAAAGAACAAAGTTTGATTATTGTAGTGATTGGACCGCGCACCGCCCGCACATAATAATAAGTGGTCTTATTATATAAACCATTTCCTATACCTCCATAATAGAAATCTACATCCGAGGCATGGGTTAAATCTCCCGTGAAAGAAGTTGAAGACCAATAGGCAGAACCCATAGTAATGAAATACGTTGTATTGATAGAGGGGTTGTATCGTTCAAAATCAACAAGTGAGTGCAGTTCATTAATATTTGGCAATCGCCAATCATTGTATCCAGCAAGAGTTAAATTTTCACAATATGCGAGTGCCCCTTCCCAGGTCCTCTGTGATGTCCCATCCTGCTGCCACATCAGGTCTGTGTTGGTATCAGTGACTGTTCCGTCACCATTTTCAACATAGTTGTTTAATAATTGTCTACCACGAACTGCTCTTACATTTGAATATTCTAATTTAGTTTTATGATGATAAATACACCCATCATAAAAATAGACCCACCAAGCAAGATTTATATCGCTTTTATCAGGTGTAGAAGACCAATAAGCTGAAGCTAAAGTATTAGGAAAATAATTTGTATTAATAGACGGATTATAAACATCTCTAAAAATAATTGAGGACAATTCTTTAGCTGTTGGCAGTCGCCAGTCGGAAAATCCGCCGAAGTGGTTTGCATTTAGGCTGGCAATAAAGACATCCTGCGCATCCTGCCAATTATAGCTAATATCCTTATCATGAAGAGACCCGTCATCTGTCTTATTCTCCCATATTAGCCCAGTTACATTATCACGTACCATGGCCCATGAAGATGTTGAATCCGGCAGAGGATTACCGTTTGCATCAAGCTTAGTGTATGAAGGTGGATTGACACTGTACTGGGCATCCTGGCCATAGAATGGTTCACCAGGTTGCGGGCATGGAATCTCCTCATTCGTATTATTATAACATTTGGTCTGGCCGGTGTCGGGTACAGGAGTTGCCAAAGCCATGTTAGGTAAAATAAAAGTATAAGCAACAAAAACCAGAGACACTAATATCGCCATTGTATCTTTTCTTTGTTTTCTCATTTACATGCCCTCCATTATAAAAGTCATAAAACCATTTTTAAAAATGATTTTATGCTTATAAATCTATATTTTATGCAGAATATTCTATATATAAAATAGAATTTGTCAATAAAAATCTATTTTAAATGTTGTTCTAAAACCTCCATAAAAATTGTTTATGTAGAAAATATTGGAGGTTTTATGAAAACAACAAAAGAGCTGCTTGGCGCGAGGATTAAGGAACTGCGCAAGACAAAAAAACTTTCTCAGGATCAGCTTTCGGAAAAGATAAACATAGACCCTAAGCACCTGAGCAGAATAGAAGTAGGGAAAAGTTATCCCTCACTTGATACCCTGGACAAAATTGCGTCCTCTTTAGGCGTAGAGATAAAAGAATTTTTTGAATTTAAGCATCAGGAGGGCAATAAAGAGCTGGTTAAAAATATAGGTGAGTTTTTAAAAATTGTCGACGATGAAAAGCTTCGACTTATATTCAAAATTATCAGGGCGGTTGTTCATTAGTTGTAAGACCATTCAAAAACTATTAACCTTCTTAAAATCTACCCGCCCAATATCCCTCGTTAGATTCTTGCGGACTAAATTTCTCTCGGAAATATTTCCTGACTGTTTGACCTCCCCCGCCCCCTCCTTGTAAATGAGGGGAAACGGTTCTCATCAGTAGCAAGGGGAATGATAATCGAAGTTCTCACAGTGAAGGGTAGCTTTTTGTATCAGAATTGAATTTCTCGCGCTGCCTTGACAAAGGCGGCGACTTTGGCGAGGTCTTTTTTGCCGCGGCAGACATCAGTGCCGGTGCAGGAGTCAACGCCCCAGGGCTGCACCGCTTTTATTGCTGCCGCTACATTGTCAGGGTTGAGCCCGCCGGCAAGGATGACCGGCAGTTTACTCTGCTCGACAATTTTTCTGCTCACGGTCCAGTCATGGACTTTTCCGGTAATGCCGATCATGCCGGGCACTTCAGTGCTGCCCTCAGAATAATCACCGGCATAGGTATCAAGAATAAAGAGGTCGGCAACCGCCTGGTACTCGAGGGCAAGTGCCAGTGAATCAGTTTTATCCGAGCGGCCGGGAAGACCCACGGGGATTGCCTGGAGCATCTTTATTTCTCCCAGCTCTTTTCTGATTGCGCGGGCTTCAGACAGGGGCAGCATATCAGTGCCGCAGAAGTGCATTACATGGGGCTTTATTTCCTTTACGATGCGAAGCCCGGTCTCAAGGTCGCAGAACACCGGGAGCAGCACGGTCGTCATCCGGCCGCGCACCAGATCCACTATCTGCTTCATCAAGGCGCAGTCATCCGGGTCGTCCGCCACATCAAGACCGATATAATCAACGCCCAGTTCAAGTAGGGCTTTTGCATCCTCAATAGTCTTGGTGCCGTAGATCTGAACAATCACGGTATTCTCTTTTTAAAAGAACCTCTAATAATGTCCAATCTGTCACTCCCGCGAAAGCGGGAGTCCAGTAATTCAATTGGTTATAGATTCCCGTTTCCACGGGAATGACATTTTTAAGGGTAGCCTAATTCTGTGCTCTCAGCCATTCGGCCCCGAGCATGTCGGCAACGAGCTCATGGCCGAGGGGCGGTTAATCTTTTTTCTCCAGCACTTCGTGGATAAACCCGTTGTTCGCCACTTCCGGTGTCAGCAGATAATCTATGCCCAGCTGCTCATAGCAGTCCCTGACCTCTTTTTCCTTGTGCTTGTCGCACAGGGTCACAATGCCGGGGCCGGCCGAGGAGATGAACATCGCGGCCGGGGAATGCTTCTGCATTTTTTCCCGCAGCTTCCAGAACAGCTCCTTTATCCCGGGGAACATGTTTTCAAAAAGCTGCATGAAGGGGGCATAGGAGAACGCTTTATAGATTCCCTGTCCAACCCGGATAATGTCGTTATCTTTAATGGCAAGCTCCACCTCCTGAAACACTTCCCTGTGAAACTTGTCCATCTCCGGAAGCTTATCCAGGATGTCCTGGAAAATGCCGCCCGCTTCCCGGGCCATGGCACCCTTGGCATCCGGCTTCTCGTAATTCGGAACGCCGATGACATAGCCAAGCCCTTCAGGAATGGCCATGCGGTATTTGAGCTGGCTTTTGTCCACCAGTATTATCCCGCCCACCAGCCCCATCCAGGAGGTGCCGCCGGTGCACTGAACGGTAATGAGATTATCATGGTCGCCGTCAATCTCTTCCCCGTAATTCTGCGCTAAAAACCTGGGCAGCCTATCGTTCTGTATGGGCTCACCGAGCAGCTTGTTGATGGAGAGGGCTGTTGCCGTGAAAAGCGCGGCAGATGAGCCTGAGCCAACGTGCCGATAGGGGAAATCATTGTTTGCCTCAACCAGAAGGCCGCCCTGATAATTGACCTGCTTTCTGGTTATCTCTGCTGCGTGACGCACGATGCTTGGCCGCCGCGAGCTCTCAGTGACGTGCAGCGTATTGTAGAGCGACACATCAGCGTGTGTTCGCAGGTTGACGCCAAATGATACTTCCCCGTAGTTGAACTCTCCGGTCTTTTCCTGCTCCACCAGGCCCTTGATGTTTTTAAAAAGAGCAAAAAGCCGCCCCGGCACCGTGGTCCGCACCCGCTTATAGGCAAGGTTTATCTTGTCGCTGAAACCATCCGCCAGGGGATACACAAGATTTCCGATCTTTACCTTTTTAAAATTCCATTGCTCAAGTATCTGATCATGTTCGTCCATTAAAAAACCTCCATCACTATAGGAAAAGCCCAAATGTCAAAATCCAAATGACAAATAGTTTTTTGAAATTTGGATTTTGTAATTTGTCATTTTACTTTATTCCCACCACCAGCGGCGAGGTCGCCGGGATGTCAATGTTCTCAACTTTCTTGAATCCCGCAGCCTTGAGCCATGACGTGTATTGAGCGATGGTAAAGGTATTGCCCTCGGTGGTGTGAATGAGCATGTTCACGCCGAACACCAGCGTGAAAAAGTCTTTTTCCCTGTTTTCATCAGGGCAGAGCTCACATATTACCAGCCGTCCGCCGGGCTTCAATGCTTTATGTATTTTAGCGATAATGTTTTTGCTCTTGCGCTCGCCCTCGCCATGGCACACATAGCTGAGGGTTGCCATATCGTATTCATTTTCTCCGAGAGCATCTTTTTCAACATTGGCGGGAATGAAGGTGAACTGCTGCGCTACGCCCATCTGTTCAGCATGGCGCCGGGTCTGCTCAAGCACCTTGGCATCATCCACCCCGCAGATGGTGCAGGTCGGGTCAGCCTGGGCAAGCGCTATGCCCCAGGCACCGGACCCGGTACCCACGTCCATGATCTTAAGCCCTTTTAACTCCTCTCCAATGCCGAGTGCCTTTGCCCCTCCAGCTGCAACGAGATGGGTGGTCCTGAACAGGAGCGGCACCAGCTCTTTATAATAATTAAAGCCGTCTTCCTGCTCGGTCCCTGAAGGAAGCGAGGGTTTCCCCGTTTTTAAAACTTCCGTGAGCTTGAACCAGGGGTCCCAGGAAAGGTCTACGTGCTTAACGTACTCGCCATAATACATCTTCTTTCCCCTTACCAGGAAGAACCGGGATATGGGCGTGAGCTCGTATGAGCCTTCTTTTTTCTGCAGATACCCCATGGCGCACAGGGTGTCGAGCACCATTTCAAGCCCCCGCAGGTTGGTGGCTGTGACCTGCGAAAGATCGCGCGAGGTCTTTTTGCCCTGGGAGATATGGGTGAACAGCTCAAGATCCACTGCGGTGCTCAATACCCGGGTGCGGCAGAAGGCAAAGGTATCAAGAACTATCTGTTCCGGGCTTATTTCATGTCTGGGTTTCTTTTCCATGCGGGTTATTCTCCCTATAAATTAAAAACAGTAATCTCTCGCAAAGGCGCAAAGTAAAAATGAATTACTGAAAACAACTGGTAGTACTTATATGTTTTATTGCCTTGGCGCCCTTGGCGTCTTGGCGAGGAAATAACAGTCTCTCGTAAAGGCGCAAAGTAAATTTTATTCTATTATCATATCCCTCTTTTTTATCTGCTTGTTTCCCCTCCTGTTTGCCTTTTATTACCTCTGCTTATCAAAAAGGAAATTCCTATACATTTTAATTATAATATATATATAAACAAGCATTTCAGTCTTCCAAGGGAAATTATTTTTACAGTTAAATGCTTAAAAAGTCAAAATAATTATGCTCAGGCAGCATGATGAAGGCTGCGGAGCTCAGACCTTTCTGAATATTTCCCGCGCCTGCCGGCTGTAACTTCCTTCAGCATCAAAGAGTGCCAGCGGCGGCAGCACCCGCGCCTCCTTGCCTGCTCCCTTAATCCCTTCAACCAGCACCAGGTTTGCCGGCTCTTCAATTTTCGGGTGTATGAATCGAAGCGTCTTCGGCTCCAGCTTTGCGGTGCGCATCTCTTCTATCAGGTCACCCAGGCGGGAACAGGGATAAATGGTCAAAAACGCACCAGAGATTTTCAGGAGATAGGCCGAGATGCTTATAAAATCAGCAAGGGTTCCGTGCAGCTCATGGCGTGAAACCGCTTTAACGCTGTCCTCATTAAGCAACCCGGATTTTATTGGATAGAAGGGCGGATTGCTGATGACCACATCAAAACTGCCTGCTGTAAATTTTTCTTTCAGCTCCCGCATATCTGCCCGGATAATAGTTACTTTTTCCCCACACGTATTATATAAAATATTTTTTTGCGCCAGCGCTGCCAAATCCTCCTGCACCTCTATGCCCACGATTTCCCTGACGCCCGCTGCTTTAGCGAGCAGCACTGCCAGGATGCCGCTGCCTGTTCCCAGGTCGATAACTCTTCCTGTTGCCCGCTCCCGGGCAAAATCGCCAAGCAGGACAGAGTCAACGGAAAAACGGTAACCCTTCGGTTTCTGAAAAAGCTTGAGCCGGCCGTCAAAAAGCTCGCACAGCTCATCATCGGGAAGAGAAGCTGTCATATATCCTTATTCTTAAAGCAGATTTTTGCGGCGCTGAACAATTACACCGGGTTTTTCTTATCATGATACTCCTGCAGCTGCCGCTGCCATCTGCCAAGAAAGTCCCCCAGCCCTCCTTCCGGGGCAATGGGCGGCAGAATGGTGACGGTTATTTTCGTGCGGTGCAGCCCGGGGTTTTTTCTTGAAAGAAGGGCCTGGGTTCCTTCTATGCAGACCGGCAGCAATGATGCCCCTGAGCGCTGGGCTACCAGACCGATGCCCTTTTTGGGTTCGGCGATTGTTCCGTCAACTGAGCGCTGGCCTTCCGGAAAAACGCACATTACCCCGCCTGCCTGTAAAATCTGATATGAGTACTGCATGGATCTGATGGAGGTATCGTGGCTTCCGGTCAATATAATCCTGCCTATCTTCTGCGACAGCGAGAGCGGAAATCTGCCGAAAATCTGCACCAGGGAGACAAGATAGCAGTTATTAATAATTTTAAACGGGAGAAGCCCGTAAATCACCAGGCCATCGATATACGAGTTGTGATTTGGCGCGATAATAAAAGGTGGCTGAACAGTATCGAGGAGTTCTGCTCCTTCAAGCCGTGCCCTGAAAAAAAGCTTAAGGATGGTTTTGCAGACCATATAAAAACAGAACCGTACCAGCGTTAAGAAGAGATTGTTTCCCGTAGCCACATGCTCTGCGAGGGGAATATCGGGGGGAGCAACCAGCTTTTCCTGCAGGACATAGGTTTCAAGCCCGGCATCTCCCTGCCCGGTTTCCGCAATAAGGGCCTTGACATCCCGCAGGGTGAAGATATTTCCCGCCTGCTCTTCAGCTATTTTTATCCCGTAGCGCTCCTCGACGGCAAAGAAAAACTCCAGTTTTGCCAGCGAGTCAAGGCCGAGGTCTGTCTCAAGGTTGCTTTTAAGGGAAGGAAATTTTTTAAACTTCAGCGTCTCCTGAACGAAAACCAGAAACGGGTCCTGATCTTCAGCGGGGAGATCTTCTCTTTCTGCAGCAGCGCTTGAAGATTTTTCTCTCAAAAGTTCGGCAACCCGGTAGCGCTTGATTTTCCCCAGCGAGGTCTTGGGAAGCTCCTCGTCCGCCAGATCAATGCGCGTCACCCGCTGATATGACGGGAGCGTATGGGCTATGGTTTCGATCTCGTATTTTATATCCTGGTAGATGGAAGCGGATTTTTCTCGCACGAAATAGTCTTTATTGGGGTATATGACGACGGTGAGAAATTCCCTGCCGTCTTCACTCAGCAGGGTTATGCACAGCTCTTTTATTTTCTCCGACTGGCGGTAGAGCTTTTCCAGCTCCTCAGGGTAGATGTTTTTTCCATTGGAGAGCACCAGCACCTCTTTTTTCCGGCCGGTGATAAACAGGTGCCCCTGGTCGTCTATATAGCCCAGGTCTCCGGAATGAAACCAGCCGTCAACAACCGCTTCCGCAGTAAGGTCCGGCCGCTGGAAATAGCCCATCATCACATTCGGGCCCTTAATGCATATCTCGCCCTGCTCCAGCCGCGGGTCTTCCTTTTCAATCTTTATTGAGACACTGGGCGCTGCCCTGCCCACCGAGCCCGGGACCTGCTCGGAGAGCGTGTTCATGGCGGCAATCGGCGATGTTTCAGTGAGGCCGTAGGCCTCGATTATTCTGAAGCCCAGAGCCCGCAGCTTTTTATGCACATCCGCATCAAGCCGGGCTCCGCCGCTCGAAAAAAACCTGAACCCTTTGAAATTGCGGTGAATGGTGCCGAATAATCGTTCCCCCGGATTTATACCCAGGGGCTGTAGTACGTCAGAGATTTTCAGCAGGGCATAAAAAAGAGCCTGTTTGACCTTCGGCTGCGCTGCCGCGGTCTGAAAGATGCGGTCGCAGAGAAGCTCCAGCACCCGGGGGATGGCAACAAAGGCGGTCGCGCCATAATTTTTAACTGCAGCGAAAATATCCTCACCTTTCAATGAGCGCGGATAGATGATGGCCGCCCCGAAGTACAGGGGCGCCAGCACCGTGCAGGTAAAAGGATACACATGGTGCAGCGGAAGCATGGCCAGCACCCGGTCGTCGCCGGTGATAAGGCCTTGCATGGACGCGAGCATCGCTATATTTGAAAGGAAGTTTTCCTCGCTGAGCATAACGCCCTTTGGATCGCTCGTTGTTCCCGAGGTGAAGATCATTGACATGGGCTGGCCGGGAGCAAGCGGGATGATTTCCGGCTCCCGAGCTGTTGGTGCAGGCTCAATGTCTTCAAGGTAAATTCTCGGAACCCCGCTGCTGAACATGTTTGAAAACGCCCGGCCGCAAAGGATCAGGGCCGGCTTGGTGAACCGCTCAATAGTTGTAAATTCAGCTTCAGTAAACCGGGTGTCCCCGTGGGCAACTGTTAAACCGCACAGGTGCGCGGCCAGGTAGGCTGCCGGCCATGCGGGTGAATTCTCCCCAACCAGAATGGCAAGGCTTCCCGGCGCAGTAGTTTGGGAGCGGATAGCTACGACAAAGGAGAAGATCAGTCTTCGGAATTTATCATAGGAGAGCGTTTTTCCCTCGTTGTTCTCAAAATAGAAGAATGCGGTATTATGTCCCCGCTCCTGAGCTGTTTGCAGAATATGTTTTATTAAAACGGTCATGACCACAGAACAATCCATTTCATATTTTTACCGGTGATGCTACAATAGGTTAGAAAGAATTCTTTACCCGGCAAGGGAACGTAGTAATACGTTTTATCAGGGAGCACCCTTAATGTAAAGCAAATGGAGGAACAGGATATGAAAACTATTTTCTGCGTAACCATAATCGTTCTGTTTTTACTGTTTCTGGGCAGCACTATGCCCGGACAGGCACCGCGGGCTGTTGCTTTGGAAAGCGAGTCTTTAAACAGTGATGTGCCGAAACAGTCAGCGAAAGAATTAAAGGATAATACCCCGGCCGAGTCATTGAACGATGACGAAAAAAGCCCGTGCCCGCCCCCCTATATCAAGCTGGTGAGCCCCCGGGCTGCAGCCGTTGGAGCCACTGTTTCGCTTCAGGGCTGGAGATTTGGCAAAGACGCGGGACAGGTTGTTTTTCCTAAAGGGGTCTCTGCTAATATAATCTCCTGGCGCAGCCAGAACATTGATGTCGAAGTGCCCGGCGGAGCCGTGTCAGGAAATATCACGGTAACCAGCGCGTGCGGCAGTGACAACAAAAAGGGCGCCGGCAGCTATTTTAAAGTGATGGAAGCGCCGAAAGCGAAATAACCCGGAAAAAACTACTTTTTCAACAACCTGCTATAGGGCTGCCAGCTTATTTTACTTATGAAAAAAATCATCCTGGGCACTGCCGGCCACATTGACCACGGCAAGACCACGCTCATGAAAGCCCTGACCGGCGTTGACCTTGACCGGCTCAAGGAGGAAAAAGAGCGCGGCATTACCATTGAGCTGGGGTTTACCTCCCTCACCCTTCCCGGCGGGCAGCGGATCGGCATCATTGATGTCCCCGGCCATGAAAAGTTTATCAAGAACATGGTGGCCGGCGTTGGCGGCATAGACGTGGTAGTGCTGGTGA
>Ga0209777_10005311_pt1 | contig 14915 bp, 14 predicted proteins | sample FrelakmetHBP12HB_FD_187147 | JGI IMG/M metagenome (GOLD analysis project Ga0209777, IMG submission 187147) | Freshwater lake sediment microbial communities from the University of Notre Dame, USA, for methane emissions studies -HBP12 HB (SPAdes)... | ecosystem: Environmental > Aquatic >... | reverse complement strand
CACAGTACTTAACATAAGATAGACTGATACCGTACCCTCCAGAACAGGTGGCATGATTGGCAACCTGCAGAACTGTCGCACAAACTGGCACCCTGCAGATCAGGAAGGTAGGCAAGGAGAGCAACAAAGGGTGTAAAAGAGTATCTATGTACCGTCAAATCGGGTATATTCGACGGGTTTTTGGAGGTTTTTTGGATTTTTCTCAAAAATGAACATGACAAGCCCTTAGGAACACCGAACCGGGCGTTTTAGAGAAATTCAAGACTTATGTGTTAGACAAGCCAAAATTCAGATAATTTAATATCTAGTACCTTGAAATTAAATATTTCTGGACTTGTCGAAATTCTCACAGTGGGGTAATTCCGACACAAATCTACCCACCCTCACAAGACTGTGAATAAGTGCAGAACCATTTCATATTTTGTACCATTTCATGTTGTCTAAAAATTCTTCATTACCTGAGGAATCTTTTTTACTTAAGCGTGAAATTTGTAAGAAAAAAATTGACTGAATTAAAAGCTATGGAAGGCTTAGAAAAAAAATGGCAATTTTTTTTTCACTTGACTTTTTTAAATTGTGATTGCAGGAAATAGATTTGAGATAAACCAATTCTGACACAAAGGCTTTGTAGAACATCACCATACGTCAATTCTACATCACTGCCTTCTCTGTAGGTTGAAAGTAACCGGTTTGCCGGTGCAGTCAAAAGTCAGTCATATTTGGGCACTTTTCCAAACCATGACCTTACATAAGAGATAACTCCCTACCGGGCCATTATTTTTGGATCAAATCTGACCCAGTTACTAATTGAGACGAGATAAAGGAGAACAACTAAATAAGAAATTAGGAATATTAAGTTCAATGTCATTTATTGCTGTTCAAAGTTATTTAATAACCGAAATTTACCCCATTACCGAAATTATTTACTCTATATGACGAAACTCTTCCCACCGAAATTGAGCCTGGAAAATGGTGCCATACGACGAAAATGTTCCCAAAAATTAATTTGCCATAAAACGTAATTAAACCCAATTAAATCCATGCTGTCGAATTAACTCTCGGACACGATATAAGACGAAATATTTCGCTGTCGAATTTATTCACATAATTAAATTTTCCATGTAGATGGAAACCGGTCGGTAGGTAGGTAGCTAGGAAGGGAAGGTACCTACCGTTACCGGTAGGAACCAACCTGTAGGTACGGTACCGTAGGTGTTCAAAATGAAAACACTGGATTGAAAAAAATATTTTATTTATTGAAGGCAGGTAGGTAGGTAGGTACATTAATAAAACATCTCATTTTAGATAAACTCTGGAACAGTATCTTAAGTGGTTTTGACATTTTGAGAACCATTCATTCTCACATACCGGTAGGCAGTGGGGTATCATAACAGATCATATAGGTACATGTAGGTACATATGTAGGCACATAGGTAGGTAGTTTCAAGGGTAACTAGGTAGGTATTAAACACTTTGACATTCCGATTTACCGAAACCAGAGGCAGGAAAATAAATTAATTTAAGCTGTACCTACCGGTACCAGGTACCGGTACCTACCTACATCATGAATGTTCATGAAATTGAAGAATACTTAATCATTTTAAAATATACTCTGGTACAGCCCCATTTTAATATTTTGCACTTGCCACACTTTTTTTGAGATCTATCCAGTCAAATCCCCATGTTTACCAAACCAGTACGGTACGGTACCGGTAGAAACCTTCTGGAACCCTTCTTCCACAAATATGTCTGAAAAGAGGAATTCTTTCGCAGCAGGTTTTGAAAACACCCAGGTGCCAAAGAAGCCAGCCAACTTAAAACTACCAGAACCTGAAGTTATAAGGTGTTTTATCTGCGGTATCTGTGGACCGACCGAACATGTTACTGGTTTTCCAACGGACGGTACCTATGTGGAGACAAACAGGGAGCAATTGCCACACTTCTTTCGGGCCATATCCATCCCATCCATCATGAGGGAGAGTGACAGAATCTTGCTCAGTGATTGAGCTACATGGTGTCCGATACATTCACAAACTGTGCCTTTGTTGCTGGAGCCTCTGTTGCAGGTGCGGGCCATGCCGCCCACACCGAACACGATGGCCGTGAGGAGGGCAAGCGGGAAGTTGGTCTTGTTGATGAAAGGCTGGTGCAAGAGACCCTCGCCATCCTTACTTTGTGGATCCTCTGTTGGAGGTGGGGGCCATGCTGCCCAGGGCGAACACAATTGCTTTGAGGATGGCCGAGCGGGAAGTTGGCCGTTCTCACGGCCATCGTGTTTGCCCTGGCGGCACGGCGCGCACAGCCAACAGAGGCTCTAGGAACAAAGGATTCATCCGCACTAATGCAGCAGTTTCAAAAACCTCATAGGTGGTGATGCCATTCTGGTTGATGAGAGGCTGGTGCAGGAGGCTCTTGATGAAGCCTTTATTCCTAGAGCCTCTGTTGGAGGTGTGGGCCCTGCCACCCAGGGCTAACACGACGGCTGTGAGAACGGCCGACTTCCCGCTCGGGCGTCCTCAAAGCAATCGTGTCCGCCCTGGGCAGCATGGCCTGCACTGCCAACGGAGGCTCCAGAAAATAAGGATGGCATGGGTCTCATGCACCAGCCTCTCATCAACAAGACTAACTTCCTGCACGGCCGTCCTCACGGCCATCGTGTTCCCCCTAGGCGACACGGCCCGCAACTCCAAACCTGTGGAGCTGGGCTGGTGTACTAATGAACGCTCTGCGGCTGCCTACGATCATCACATCTGCAATGGTCAGGTTCCAGTCCTGATTTTCCTCCTTCATCGATGCTGTTGAAGAATTGTCGTCAGCTGTTTCGAAAACCTCATAGGTGGCTATACCATTCTAGTTGACGAGAGGCTGGTGCAGAAGGCTCTCGCCGCCTATGAGGTTTTTTAAACTGCTGCAACAAGGTGCGGATGAATCCTTTGTGGCTGGAGCCTCTGTTTGAGGTGCAGGCCGTGCCACCCAGAGCAAACATGATGGCCGTGCAGTCCAGGTTCAGTGTCTTGATGTATGGACAACTCTTGGCCACTGCCATCAAGCCTGCATCAGTCAGCCCGTAACACTGAGAGAGCTCCAAACACTCGAGTTACTCCAGCCGGTGGTTAGAAAATGTGCGAACTAAGTCTTCTCCCTGAAGCTCACCAGCCCTAAAGATGGTGAGCTCCTTCAGGTTAGAAAGGCGGGCAATGGCACGCATGACATCTCCAATAGGGATGTGGGGCCACGATGTCATGCTCACCATTGCAAGACGCGTTTGGAGCTCTCTCAGTGTTACGGGCTGACTGATGCAGGCTTGATAAGTGACCAAGAGTTGTCAACCTGGACTGCATGGCCATCATGTTCACCCAAGGCGGCACGGCCTGCACCTCCAACAGAGGCTCCAGCAACAAAGGATTCATCCAAACCTCTTGCACACAACCTTGTTACAGAAACTTGACATCTCCAATGCGGATGTGGGGCCACGTGGCATGCGTCCCATTGCCCGCTTTTCCAACCTGAAGGAGCTCACGATCTTTGGGGCTGTGAGCTTCAGGGAAAAGACTTAGTTCGCGCATTTTCTAACCACCGGCTGGAGAAACTTGAGCGTTTGGAGCTCTCTCCGTGTTACAGGCTGACTGATGCGGGCTTGATGGCAGTGGCCAAGAGTTGTCCAAACATCAAGACACTGAACCTGGACTGCACAGCCATCATGTTAGCTCTGGGCGGCACGGCCCGCACCTCAAACAGAGGCTCCAGCAACAAAGGCTTCATCCGAACCATGTTGCAGCAGTTGGAAAACCTCATAGGTGGCGAGAGCCTCCTGCACCAGCCTCTTATCAACAAGATTGTCATCGCCACATATGAGGTTTTCGAAACTGCTGACGACAATTCTTCAACACCATTGATGAAGGAGGAAAATCAGGACTGGAACATGACCGTTGCAGATGTGATGATCGGAGGCGGCCGCAGAGCGTCCATTAGTACACCAGCCCAGCTCCACAGGTCTGGAGGTGCGGGCCGTGTTGCCTAGGGGGAACACGATGGCCGTGAGGATGGCCGAGCGGGAAGTTGGTCTTGTTGATGAGAGGCTGGTGCATGAGACCCTTGCCATCCTTACTTGCTGGAACCTCTGTTGGAGGTGGGGGCCATGCTGCCCAGGGCGAACACAATTGCTTTAAGGAAGCCCGAGCGGGAAGTCGGCCGTACTCACGGCCATCGTGTTAGCCCTGGGTGGCACGGCGCACACCACCAACCCAGGCTCCAGCAATAAAGGCGTCAAGAGCCTCCTGCACCAGCCTCTCATCAACCAGAATGGAATCGCCACCTATGAGGTTTTTGAAACTGCTGCATTGGTGCGGATGAATCCTTTGTTCCTAGAGCCTCTGTTGGCGGTGCGCGCCGTTACGCCCAGGGCAAACACAATGGCTGTGAGGACAGCCAACTTCCCGCTCGGCCTTCCTCAAAGCAATTGTGTTTGCCCAGGGCGGCATGGCCCCCACCTCCAATAGAGGATCTACAAAGTAAGGATGGCAAAGGTCTCTTGCACCAGCCTCTCATCAACAAGACCAACTTCCTGCTCGCCCTCCTCATGGCCATTGTGTTCGCCCTGGGCGGCATGGCCCGCACCTCCAACAGAGGCTCCAGCAACAAAGACACAGTTTGTGAATGTATCGGACACCATGTAGCTCAATCACTGGGCAAGATTCTGCCACTCTCAAAATTATTCGCAGGATCCGGATCCAAATCTGGATAGGTAGGTACCTACCTACAGATCCTAAATTTGGTACCTAAGTACCGTATTCATTTTGGATCCGGATCCCACAACACTGCTTTCGGGCCATAGGTACCGTATCCATCCCATCCATCATGAGGGAGAGTGGCAAAATGATGAACATCATGGCGCAGGTCACCTCTGCTGTGCCATGTATCTCATCATTCTGCCAATCTCCCTCATACACACTTCCATTGGAAACCCTTTCCAATGGAAGTGTGTATGAGGGAGAGTGGCAGAATGGTGATATACATGGCACAGCAGAGGTGACCTGCGCCATGTTGTTCATCATTCTGACACTCTCCCTCATGATGGATGGGAAGCCATATCCATCCCATCCATCATGAGGGAGAGTGGCAGAATTCTGCCACTCTCCCTCACGATGGATGGGATGGATATGGCCGGAAAAAAGCGTGGCAAGTGCAAAATAGTAAAATGGGGCAGTGATTGAGTGATAGTGGCAAAAGTGTAGGTAGGTAGGTACCTACCGTATGGTACCGGTAGGTACCGTACCTAGATACGGTACCGGTACGATACCTACCTGGTACAGGTACCTACCCTAGGTACCTACCTATTACCTTACAAGTTTGAGTACCAGAGTACCTACCTACAGCTTAAATTAATTTATTTTCCTGCCTGTGGTGCCTGTGGTATCACATATAGGTTTAAATTGAGATTGCCGTAAGTGAACAGTACCGGTAGGTACCGGTATGGTAGGTACCGTACCGGTACCGAGGGTACCTAGGTACAGTATGGTATGGTATGGTATATATACAGTAAATTTAAAAATAAATAAATATTTATATTTGTACATGGAAGACCCGTAGGTTAGTTTTTCTATAAAACTTCTGCTTCTTAGGTTAAAATGCTTGTAAGCACCGGTAGGTACGGTACGTTAAGTTTTTGGACTAGTTTCTTTCTTTAGGTAAGTAACTGGTAGGTACCTACCGGTACCGTATGGTACCTGGGTAGGTACCTATTAACTAGAAGTTTATATTTGGTAGGTAGGTAGGTAGGTGGTAGGTACCTACCGGTACCGGGGTAGGTACGGTATGGTAGGTACCTTACCTATTTGGCAAGTCACTTTTTCTTGTAGGTAGCTCCTATAGGTAGGTAGGTTACCACCGTTTTTGCAGGAAGATGGTGGCACCGTAGGTGGTAGGTAGGTAGGTACCGGTAGGTGCGGTACGGTAGGTAGGTAGGGGTAGGTAGGAAGGTACCGGTAGCGCCAGGTGGCTCGCTTCAATCTTCTAAAAAGAAAAGTTTGTTACAGTTAGGTAGGTACCGGTACCTACTGGTACCTATACCTAGGTAGGTACGGTACCTTAGGTACCGTACGGTACCTAAGTATGTAGGTACCGTACCCCTACGGTACCGGTACCTACCGTACCTACCTCGGTTCCATAGGTTAGGTAGGTACCCAGGTACCGGTAGGTACCTAGGTAGGGTAGGTACCCTACCTAACTGGTACCAACGAAATTCCCAACACCCCATACCGAAATTAACCACACCCTGTGTATATCGTTAGGTACGGTACCTACCTTAGGTACCGTACGGTACCTAAGTATGTAGGTACCGTACCCCTACGGTACCGGTACCTACCGTACCTACCTCGGTTCCATAGGTTAGGTAGGTACCCAGGTACCGGTAGGTACCTAGGTAGGGTAGGTACCCTAACTGGTACCAACGAAATTCCCAACACCCCATACCGAAATTAACCACACCCTGTGTATATCGGTAGGTACCTACGGTACCCGGGGTACCAGGTACCGGTACCGTACCTACCTACCTACCGTAGGTACCTACCTACGGTACCTACCTAGGTACCTACCTACTTAGGTAAGGTACGGTACGGTACCGGTACCTACCGGGTAGGTACCTACCTACCAATACGTACCTTTATATTTTCTCAGAAGGTAATCCGCCTTTGTCCTCTCGTCATCTGGTAACATTTTCAGTTGTGATAATCGTCCAGAAGCCCTCCCAGTCGAGAAATTAGCGCCGAAGGTTGTGGGCTCGTGGCACTGGAAGAGAATATCTTCCCCAAACACGTTGATGATATCTTTCCTTGCTGGCCATTTCAAAAATTTTCCGCTAACTTTTTCCATGAAGTTGACATGGACATATTTGGGTCCCAAGTCGTGGATTTTGCTCTCTTTCTTATCCACTACTTGGCCTACGTGCCATTCTCCTTCATAAACAGCAACCAGGTAACATCCCACAGGAAATTGGGACATGTCTGGACTGGCAGGAGGAGGACTTTCAGAAAGGCTGCTTCTGGAACTGTCACAACTATCAGAACTTATCCCAGCAGGGGGGCTGACAGGAGGAGTGGGGCTGGCAGGAGAAGAGGGGCTGGCAGGAGGAGAGGGGTTGGCAGGAGGAGTGGAATTGGCAGGAGGAGTGGGGCTGGCAGGAGGAGAGGGGTTGGCAGGAGGAGTGGGGCTGGCAGGAGGAGAGGGGTTGGCAGGAGGAGTGGGGTTGGCAGGAGTGGGGTTGGCAGGAGGAGAGGGGTTGGCAGGAGGAGTGGGGTTGGCAGGAGGAGTGGGGCTGGCAGGAGGAGAGGGGTTGGCAGGAGGAGTGGGGCTGCCAGGAGGAGAGGGGTTGGCAGGAGGAGTGGGGCTGCCAGGAGGAGAGGGGTTGCCAGGAGGAGTGGGGTTGGCAGGAGGAGTGGGGTTGGCAGGAGGAGTGGGGTTGGCAGGAGGAGTGGGGCTGGCAGGAGGAGAGGGGTTGGCAGGAGGAGAGGGGTTGGCAGGAGGAGTGGGGCTGGCAGGAGGAGGGGTCAGTGGGGTCTCCTCATCTTCAGGAAGATCCATCTCCTGCTCCAAGAGTTCCCCTGAAGGAGCAGGGGGGCTGAGAGTGGGGAGAGGATAGGCCATAGGACTGGAAGGACTGGAATCGGCAAACATATCGGGCGATACTGGCCGCTCAGGAGAGGGCTGTGGCTGGGGAGTGTGGAGAGTGGAAAAAATGACTGCGCCGCTAGGAGCTGTAGTGGCAGCAGGCGTAGAAGCATGAAGGGGGCTGGCAGCAGGAGGAAGGGGGCTGGCAGTACCGGTAGTAGGAGGGGCGCTGGCAGGAGAAGGAGAGCCGGCAGGAGGAGGAGGGGGCCTGGCAGGAGGAGAAGGTGGCCTGGCAGGAGGAGGAGGGGGCCTGGCAGGAGGAGAAGGTGGCCTGGAAGGAGGTGAAGAAGGCCGGTCCATGTTGAGAGTAGAGAAGATGAAGAGAGAAGAAGTGGGATAGCTTGGCTGTTCTTCCTCAGTTTCTTCCTCTGTACTCGTACCGGTATCATCTTCGTCTCTTTCTCCCTCTGACGATGGATCTCCTGAAAAAGAAAATACCAAAATTACCCTCCGTGAACAATTTTGACATATATTTTACGGCACTGGTACCGGTACCTACCGGGTACCGCTAAATCAATTAATTAGGTGGGCCAGGGGGGATTACCTACCGTACCGGTATGTGAGTTGAGGTAAGATTGTTGGTACCGGTAGGTTACCGTAGGTACCTACCTACCTTCCTGGTAGGTAGGTACCTAGGTACCTAGGTACCTACCTACCTAGGTACCTACCTACCGGTACCGGTACCTACTTACCGTACCGTATCTACCTAGGTACCGGTGCCTACCTACCGCTAAATCAATGAATAAGGTACGGTACCATAACCAGGAGGAATTAGGACCGGTACCCTACCGTACCCGGTACCGGTACCTACTACCTACCACAAAACCGAAATTACCCTACCTTCCCCAAAACCGAAATTACCCTATTTGACGGTACCGGTACCGGTACCTAGGTACCTACCCGGGTACCTACCTACCTAGGTACCCCGGTACGGGTACCGTACCCGGTACCGTACCGGTACCTACCATACCGTACCGGTACCTACCTACCTACCTCTTTTGTTTTCTGACATTTTCAGTTCTTGTTTCTTGGAAAGCCAAGGATTGTGCATTAGGCTGGCTGAATCCCTGTCCATATAGTCATACCGAATTTCAGTGCCACTTTCAATATCTTTGCTGGCCACAAGAATTATATGTGGTTTCTGGTCAATTACAACCTTTTTTAAAGTGCAATTGGCATGCACACGACTATGGTTGACAAGGCGGCCCAATCTTGGGGTCTCTTTTGTTGCATCTAAGAAGCATATTTTGTCATTATGCTTAAACTTGACTACATAAGACCCTATCTCACTGTTTTCCTTATAGGCTTTTTCTCGAATCTTCCATTCTTTAAACGTCAACAAATCTCCGGAGTATTCAACAATGAAGTCGTCTTTTACAAAGGACTTATCTGCTATAACCCCTCGACCCTTATTAGGGAACATTTTCACTGACAGGCCAAGGTTGGTATCGTCCTCTGGGATTCTAATGGCTTCTTTCATTTTGTATTCCCGTAGCCTTCTTAATCTTTCCGAATGTGCAGGTCCTAAAATGTTGAATAACCTTATCAGTTCCTTCATTGTAGAATATGCTGAGGAGTTATTGACATTTAAAGAATGGATGAATCGAAAAAAGATTAGGAGTGGGTTGTAGGGTAGGTAGGTACGGTACCGGTAGGTACCTAGGTACCTATACCTATGGTACCGGTACCCTAGGTACCTAGGTACCTACGGTACCGTACCGTAGGTACCTACCGGTACCAACCGTAGCCACCTACGGTACCTACCTAGGTACCCGATAGGTAGGTACCGGTACCGTACCTTCCAAGGTACCTACCGGTACCGGTATGTAGGTAGGTACCGGTACCGGTACCTACCGTAACTGGTACCTAGGTACCGGTACCTACCTACCTACCTACCTACCTACCTAGGTAGGTACCTACCTACCTACCTAGGTACCTGTCTTCCTAGGTAACGGTACGGTAGGTACCCGGTAACAGAAAATTAACTTGCCTTGGTTATCTCCAGCGCCGTTCCCCACGATAGCAAAGTCGCCCTCCTCGTCGCGGTCAGTGTTGACACTTGCAGGCGCACCATCCGCAGGGACACTGGTACCGGTACCGGTATCCTCTGGTGTGTGATCCGTCTTCTCTTCATGTCCTAAAAATAGGTATCGAATTGTACCTTATCAGTAGGTACCGTAGGTAGGTACCGGTACCGGTAGGGTACGGTACCTACCGCACCGTAGGTACGGTAGGTACCTACGGTACCGGTAGGTTCATTGGTTTAATAGGGTACCGGTAATAGGTTAAAAAGGTAGGTAGGTACGGTACCGGAACCGTACCGTAGGTACCTACCTACCTACCTACCTACCGTAGGTAGGTACCGTACCTACCGGTACAATACAATAAATCTCCTTGTAAAGAAACTTGCCTTGGTTATCGCCAGCCTTATCCTCATCGTCGCGGTCAGTGTTGACACTTGCAGGCGCACCATCCGCAGGGACACTGGTACCGGTACCGGTACCGGTATCCTCTGGTGTGTGATCCGTCTTCTCTTCAGGTCCTAAAAATATTGAATCACCTTATCAGTACGGTACCTACCTACCGTACGGTACCTAGGTTTATTGGTTTAAGAATAGGTAACTAGGTACGGTACCTATCAATATCTGCTTTTATTAACTTTCATGTTGCAGTATCAAATCTTCCAAAATTTAGATTTTACAATAAATCTCTTTGTAAAGAAACTTGCCTAGAAACTTAGGTACCTTGGTACCGGTACCTACGGTAGGTACCGTACGGGGTACCGGTACGGTACCTAGGTACCGGTAGGTAGGTAGGTACCGGTAGGTACCTACCTACCGGTACCTACCCCGGGTACCTACCCTACCTGCCCCAAAACCGAAATTACCCTACCTACCCCAAAACCGAAATTACCCTATTTGACGGAATGGTAGGTACCCTAGATTTTACAATAAATCTCTTTGTAAAGAAACTTCCCTAGAAACTTAAAAGAAACTTGCCTAGCTTACCTACCTACTACGGTACGGTACCGTACGGTACGGTACCTACGGGTATGATTTTATTTAACTTGCCTTGCGGTGTTCTAAGCAGGGTGACACCAGCTACATTTAGGGGGGGCCGGAGAGTCGCCTTTCGTGGAGATGGTACCGGTGACACCACAACAATTTTGTCAGTGTTTGATGAGAACTTATCACTTAGGGTGGGCAGCTTTGCTGACACCAGTTTCCGGAGGGAATTTTCCTCCCAGTCGCTCCCGTTGTCCGAAGAATTTCCTCCCGAATTCTTTTCTGACTCAATGCCCCTGGTACCAGGCATCGACTCCTTTTCCCCCACCATCTGGTCGTATTCCTCATCACTAGCGGTACCGGTACCCCGGTTATTGGTAAGAACTTTTATGCAACGCTCCTGACGTGCAAAATCCCAGTGTGGGAACACTTTTAGTGTTTGCTCCTTTAGTTTGGCACCTATGGCCGTGCTGGAACGGGTACCACGCCGAGCCAAAGGAGTGTCACTGTCACTATCAGTTTCATCGCCAAATGCGAAGTGGCTTTGGGCCTTGGGCCGAGGGGGAATGAGGGGCCTGTTAGGTCTAGCTGTGCTCACTCCTATTCTAGCCAGATAATCGTTAGCTTGATTAACAATTTTGGCCGATTCGTCTCTCATTTCCTTGGCTGGTGTTGGAGGTAGAGATTTCTCCACCTCCTCCTCCTCCTCCTCCGACAGGTCCCTTTGTGGCACCTCCTCCGGCAGGTCCATCATTGAGGACTCCTCATCCTCCACTTGCACCACCAACTTCCTTTTGTTCTTTGCCCCTCTCACACTTTTACCAACAGGGGCTTTTCCTTTTTCCTTGTTGGTGGTGCCTTGGGCAGGGGCTTTTCCGTTCCCCTTCTTGGTGGTGTTGGTGGTGCCTTGGGCAGGGGCTTTTCCTTTCCCCTTCTTGGTGGTGGGCCTGACATCAACCTCTGCAGTCAGGTCAACCACCTCCCCAGCGTCCGGCTTCTGAAAAATAAATTGGTAGGGTAGATAGGTAGGTACCTAGGTAGGTAGGTACCGGTACGGTAGGTAGGTAAGGTACCTAGGTACCGGTACTGGGAGGTAGGTACGGTAGGTAGGTACCGGTACCTACGTACTGGTACCTACCGTCAAATCGGGTAATTTCGGTAATTCGGTAATTGTACCTACAAGTAGGTAGGTATAGGTAGGTAGGTACCGGTACCTACCGTACCGTAATTAAGGTACCGGTATATACCGTACCTAGGTACCGGTACCTACACGGTACTCCCAGGTACCGGGGTACCTACCTACAGATACGTACCGGTACCTAGGTAGGTACCGTACCGTACCCGGTACGGTACCGATAGGTACCGGTACGGTACGGTACCTACGGTACCTATGTAGGTAGGTAGGTAGGTACCGGTAGGTACCTAGGTAGGTACCCGGTACCCGGGTAGGTAATTACCGTACCGTACTGTACCGTACTTTAGGTAGGTACATAGGGTAGGTAGGTACCTAGGTACCGGTACCTACCGTCAAATCGGGTACGGTAATTTCGGTAATTCGGTAATTGTACCTACCGGTACAAGTACCGTAGGTACCGGTACCTAATTAAGGTACCGGTAGGTATATACCGGTACCTAGGTACCGGTACCTACACGGTACTCCCAGGTACCGGGGTACCTACCTACAGATACGTACCGGTACCTATGTAGGTACCTAGGTAGGTACCGGTACCGGTAGGTAGGTACCTACCTAGGTAGGTACCCGGTACCCGGGTAGGTAATTACCGTACCGTACTGTACCGTACTTTAGGTAGGTACCTAGGGTAGGTAGGTACCTAGGTATTTAGGTAGGTACCGTAGGTAGGTACCTGTGGCAAGCATTTGTAGACTGAGCCTGGTATGAGCCTCGTCTTCAAGCTTGGGCGCGGCGTTGGCACGTTTGGTGGTGGGTTGTACCGGGTGTGAAAAAGAGCTTGAACAATCGGTACCATCACAGCACCAATTTCCTCGTAAGTTTCGACCCTGGGCAGACGTGGGAGCACTTCGTTTATGTCGATCGGGTAAATGCCGCAACACCGGAATCCGCTGACTATTGCGTCCCGGTACTTCGTTTGATCAATCAGACGCTCTTCGTGTGGCTCTTTCTTCAGGGCCTCCTCTCCACACAAGAGCTTTGTGAGAAGACGTGTAAATTCCTGAAAACATTTGATTTGATTAGGTTAAGCTAGTTAAATAAATAAAAAAGGTTCCTAGGTACGGTACCTACCGTAGGTACCTAGGTACCGATACCTACCTACCTACCTACCCTACCTATCGGTACCGTACCCGGGTACCTACCACCCTGACAAGACTGTGAATAACTGCAGAACAATTTCATATTTTGAGCTATTTCATGTTATCTAAAAATTCTTCATTACCTGAGAAAACTTTTTTACTCAAGCGTGAAATTTGTAAGTAAAAATTGACAAGTGAAAAGCTTTGAAAAAGTTGGAAATTTCCTCGACTTGTCGAAATTGTTCACGGGGGGGGTACCGTAATTCTGGTACCTACCTACGATACCCCTACCGGTACCTACGGTACCGGTACGGTACCGGTACCCGGTACCGGTAGGTACCTTGGTACGGTAACTTACTATCTTTGGGAGAGCGGCTGCACTCTTGTTGTCAGCCCTCAGTTGTCTTCTATACGTGTCCAACAATTTCCCCCAGTGAGTCTTGACGGGCTTGAAAACAGCCACGTCTAGCGGTTGCATCAAACCAGTTGAATTTTCGGGAAGGAATTCCATCCTAAAACAGGAAGGTACCGGTAGGTAGGTAGGGTATGGTATGGTACGGTACGGTAGGTACGGTACGGCAGGTAGGTACCTAGGTAGGTACGGTACCGTACCGGTACAGGTAGGGTAGGGTAGGTACCCCGGTACCTACCGGTGGGTAAGTACGGTAAATGAAATAAGAATAAAAAGGAAATACCTAGGTACCTATACGGTAGGTACCTACGGGTACCTACCTACCGGTACCTATACCTTACCGTAGGCCCACCTTCTTAACTTACTTGATATTCCACTGGTCGCATAGTATCTGCACTTCTGGGGTTTTGTGGCTAGCAAGGTTGTCGCCCAAAAGAATCTTCTTGTCTGCCACCGGGAGATTTTGTTTCACGTAGTCAATAAAAACCTAGGATAAATAAAATAAAATAAAATTTTTATACCTTGTACCGGTACCTACCTACCCTTCCTAGTTGACCAATGGTAATTCAGCATGCTCCAACCCTCTCCCCCCCCCCGGTACGGTAGGTAGGTAGGTAAAGTGGTACCGGTACCTAGGTAGGTACCGGTACCTAGGTACCGTACCGGTACTGGGAGGTACCACCACCACCTACCGTCAAATCGGGTAATTTCGGTAATTCGGTAATTGTACCTACAAGTACCTAGGGGTACCGGTACCGGTACCTAGGTACGGTACCGGTACCTAGGTACCTACCTACCGTAATTAAGGTACCGGTATATACCGTACCACCTAGGTACCGGTACCTACACGGTACTCCCAGGTACCGAGGTACCTACCGGTACCTACAGATACGTACCGGTACCTATGTACTGGTAGGTACCGGTACCGGTACCTACCTACCTAGGTACCGTACCCGGTACGGTACCGGTACGGTAGGTACCGGTTACGGTACCTACGGTACCTATGTACGGTAACCCGGTAGGTAGGTAGGTACCGGAAGGTACCTAGGTAGGTACGGTACCCGGTACCCGGGTAGGTACCCGGTAGGTACCTGGTAATTACCGTACCGTACTGTACCGTACTTTAGGAAGGTACCTAGGGTAGGTAGGTACCTAGGTATTTAGGTAGGTAGGTACCTAGGTACCGGTACTGGGAGGTACCTAGGTACCTGGTACCTAGGTACCTACCGGTAGGTACCTAGGTACCGTAGGTACCGGTACCTACCGTCAAATCGGGTAATTTCGGTAATTCGGTAATTGTACCTACAAGTACCGTAATTAAGGTACCGGTACCGGTATATACCGGTACCGTACCTAGGTACCGGTACCTACACGGTACTCCCAGGTACCGGGGTACCTACCTACAGATACGTACCGGTACCTATGTAGGTACCTAGGTACCGTACCCGGTACGGTACCGGTAGGTACGGTACCTACGGTATGTAGGTAGGTAGGTACCCCTACCTACCTAGTTGACCAATGGTAATTCAGCATGCTCCAACCCTCTCCCCCCCCCCCCCCCC
>Ga0209777_10005310_pt1 | contig 14916 bp, 9 predicted proteins | sample FrelakmetHBP12HB_FD_187147 | JGI IMG/M metagenome (GOLD analysis project Ga0209777, IMG submission 187147) | Freshwater lake sediment microbial communities from the University of Notre Dame, USA, for methane emissions studies -HBP12 HB (SPAdes)... | ecosystem: Environmental > Aquatic >... | reverse complement strand
AGTGATCCCCATAATGAATTATTTACTCTTTTAATAGGAGTTTGTTTTATTTTAAAATGTTTTCTATTCTCTTCAGTAATTATATTATTATTATATTTTTTACATGTTTCATTATCAATAGATTTTAATAATTGTTTTTCTTCTTCTTCCAAATTTTCAGCATTTGATAATTTCTTATATATATTACGAGTAGTTGTCATATATATTAACATTCTTTCCATGACATTTGTAATATCAAAAATTGGAAATATATGATATATTAATTGTAATGACGGATACAAACCCTTATAGTCTATTTTAATAATTCTTTTAGTATACCCCTTTTTATAACAACGGGTATATCCTCCAGAAAAAGTTTCTTTTTTAATATCTGAATCAGGAATAGATAAATCATTTTCATAACTCCAAGCAGTCATAAGTAAATTCCAAATTGCTGCATTACCCATAGTAGCTATTCTGCTATAAGACGTTGGAACTATTTTTGCAAGTAAAAATGCTGATTGATTATATAAATTATCAACTTGCTCTGTTTCCCAAAGATCGTCTAATAAATATTGCTTTATAATTTCTTTACCAGTAATAAAAACATATTTTCCTAATGTTTTTAATTTTTCTCTTAACCAATTAACAAATTCCGGTTTTTCTTTTAAAAAATATTTTTTATAATTATTATATTCAATTTCACTTAATTTTTTTTTATTTGATTGCAATATATATAAATTTTCTGCTTGTTTTTGATATTCATTTGGTATCTGAATATAATTATTATTTTCATGATTAATAATAAAATATTTATTTTCCTTCCAATATTTACCGATAGCTCCGTCTTCTCCGGAAACATATGTTCGATTTGATTTTGCAATACCCTCAAATTTACTGATGTATTTTAAATTGTTTCTTTTTATTTCAGTATTATCAGAAGCTGTACGTTTAACTGAATGTAAAATATCCAGAATTGTATAACCCCACATTTTAGTTGCTATATATATTTCAACATCACTTCCGATTTTTAAACTTCTTTTTCCACGTGAAATTCTTTCCTTATTTTCTACATCATGTGTTGTTGGTAATACGTCTAAATTCATATTTAATTCTTTTGCCCTCCCTATAATAAAATCAAAATCGAATGCTTCAGAATTAAATCCTACTATTACGTCCGGTTCTAATAATTTAATAAGATTAAAAAAATCCTGAATTAGTCTAATCTCCGCATCATTATCATCATCTTTTTTTACTTCCAGTATTTTTTCATATCCTTGATTGGTACGTACTCCAATTGAAAAAATACGAAAAATTTTATATCTTAAACCAGTAGTTTCAATATCGAAGGTTAAACGATGAATATCTTTATAATCTTCAATACCTTTAAATAATCTAATACCCGTTGAAATAAAAAACTGATCTTCTAATCTTGGAATAAAAAATAAATGATTATATTTATATTGTGCCCTTCCATTTTTATCTACAATGGATTTATCGTTAGAATCATAAAGTTTTTCGTATGGATTAATGCCACCTTCTTTGAAAAAATATATAATATCATTAAATGTTTTTTCCCCACTAACTTTATAACAATATCCATTTTTCAATCTTGGGTGATTTCCAGTTTTTAATTTTTTTATTTTAATCCCATATTTTTTCATCATTGAAAGCAGTACTTTTTTATTCCCGCTATATAACTGATAACCATTTGCAGTAAAATCTTTAATAAATAAAAATGGATGATATGTTATATTTTTTTTAACAATTTTTTCTTTTGGTTTTCTGAAAAAACAAACTGCATAATCAACTGTTGGATCAACTTCAACATTAACCAAATACTTTTGATCGTTATTATATCCTTCCAAAAAGGATTGTATTTCTTTGATTATTTCTAATTTATTTTTAATTAATGTCATTGCATATATAAATTTTTATAAGATTCTAACTCTTTAATTTCTTTCATTTTCTGGTCATATAAATATGGCAAATATCGTTTTTTTAATATTTCTGAACCATAAAAATTATGTGATATTATTTTTTTACAAGGTATACAATCACAACACGGTTTAAAAAAACGATAAGATAAATTAGTATTTTTTTGTTTTATTCCAATATTTAATAATACTGGTATTTCACAACTTGTTATTAACTTTTGATATTGATCTGGTAATTCTGACATTAAGTCGTCTTTTAATTTTTTTATTAAAGGAAATTTTATTGGAATATATTTAGCAACTACAAATTTTGTTGCATTATATAATTTTTTAATTTCTGATATACTGGATATTGCATCATCACCAATTACATATCCAGCCTGTAATTCATTAACTTTATCATTTAATGAAAAAGGAACGGTAGCCATCCAAATTAAAGGTTGTGGAAAACTAACAATATTAAAATATCCGGTCACAATATCAACACTACTTGAATTTTTATTAAATTCAATTTTGCCATTTGGAAATTCTTTTTTTAATTCATCAATAATTAGATTTATTTGTTGTTTTTCAACAATAACTTTATCTTTATTATTTTTAATTTCAATATAAATAGGATATACAACATTTCCATCTTTTAAATTTCTCCACATCAAATATGTAGAATCCAAACCCCCCGAAAATAATATTGCTATTCTTTTGTTTTTTGATTTTAGTACTTTTTCATTATCTTTCTTCATTATAAAAAATTATTTTATTTGTTTTATAATCAAAACTATAATATCCACCACTTTTTATAAAAAATCTATTTTCATCATTAATTTCTTTTACATTTATTGGAAAATATCCACTAAACCAAAGTGCAGTTATGAAGTTATATGGTATGATTTCAAATTTATCAGCAAACTTATCAATTTTTAAATCAAATTCCAAATATTTTAAATGAGAATTTCCGCAAATATCTACAATAATCTTTATTATTTCATTTCTAATATAATTATTAATAACATCAATATCAAAATTTTTATTATGCTTTGTCATTGATGATAAAAAAGAAAGTATCATATCAATCAAAGGATTTTTATACCATTCATATTTTTTTCCCATATTTAATATTTTAGAATATATTCATATTTAGTTTTGCCACAATCATATACCCTTAAATAATTATTTTCCAACATTATTTCATGTTCTGTTTTATTTGAATTATATCCTTGTTTTATAAGAATATTTTTTTTATATTTAAATCTATGATTTCTTTTTATTATTTTTCCGCTACAAGTAGTATACCAATAATTTGGTCTTGTTTTTTCTTTATATGTAAAACCTAAAACTTCATATCTTTTACCACTATCATATCTACGATCAACAAACATAATTATTAAATTTGGTTTATAATAATTAATAAAATATTTTAATAGTTTAGACATACTATCAATAACAATAATATCATTTCTATCACAAAATCTTAATATTTCATATTTTTTATTTAAAATCATTAATGATATGAGTTCATTATTATAAAATAGTCCTATTTTAAATTCTGATCCAATATATCCATTAATATGGTTATTTTCAAGAAAATTTCTTATTAGTTTATTGTCATTTATTTCTTTAATTTCACAATCAGAAGCATTAATTTTATTATTAATTAATCCTAATTTTGATTTAATAATATTTTTAACTATTTCTTTTTTATATAACCATTCGTCCTCAAAAATATGTATAAGTTCTATTCCTTGCTTTTCACATTTTTCTGTTTTATTTAAATGATAATTCTTATCTTTAAATAATTCTGAATGCCAATAAAGTCCATCAAATTCAATTGCTAATTTATGATCTGGAATATATATGTCAATTTCATTATTTAATATTTTTCTATTATTTTCTTCAAAAACAATATTTAATGTTTTAATATATTCTTTAATTTCTTTTTCCAAAAATGACGTACCTCTTTTAACGGGAAAACATTTTGTACATAAAAATTTAATTTTATTTGTATGCCATCTACTATATAATATATCTTTTGATATTTCAAATATTTTATGTTTTTTACAATATCCTTTTAATTTTACTTTATTATTATCTAATATAATGTTTGATTTATCAATATTCAATATTTTACTCCATTTATTAATATATACGATATTATAACAATTTATATTAATATTTTTTAATTCTTTTGTTAATAAAAAAGTTTTAACACCATATTTTTTTATATTTGTTTGTTCTATTTTTTTTCTATATATTATTAGTTTATTTAAATTTTCAACACCATATTTTTTCATAATGGTTTGTTTAATTTTTTCTTTTATTTGTTCTGATTGAAATGGATTTTCAACACCATATTTTTCAATATTTGTTTTTTTTATTTTATTTTTTATTTCTTTTGATTGTTGGGGATATTCAACTCCATATTTTTGAATATTTGATATTTTTTTATTTTTTTTTATTTTCTCATCATTTGCTGCACATTTTGTCGAACAATATTTCCTATAACCTAAATTAAAATTTAAAAATTTTGGGGTTTCATTACATATTTTACATTTTGGTGGTGTTGTTTTATGCCTAAATAAATATACCTTTTCTTTAAAAGGAACCACATAATTTTGCGTATTTTTTATTATTTTATTATATAATAAAATATCATTTTTTTTTAACCAATATTCTCTTGTTACATATTTTGATTTTTTATCAATATAATCATTATAATTACACATATTTTTCTTTTAATTTATTTATGATATCATTCATTGTAACATCAACATAAGTTGTATTATATTCTTTATTATCTAATGTTTTTGTAATTTCAATCATTTTTTTTTCCAATAGATCAAAAACATATTCGTCAATAGTATCAATATATATTATTGGATATATCATTACACTATTTTTTTGCCCAATTCTATGAATTCTATCTGATATTTGATCATATTCTCCAACAGAATATGGCAGTGTTAATAATAACATTTTACTAGCTGCCGTTAACGTTAATCCAAAATTTGCAGTACTTATTGTTCCTAAAAATATTTTTATATTACTATTTTCATCTTGAAAAATAGTTACCATTTCATTTCTTTCTGAAACAGAAAAATCACCAGTATGTAATACTGATATATTTTTATATTTTTCATGTATTTCATTTAAAACATCTTTAAAAACATCAATAATAACAACCTTTTCATTATTATCAATAATTTCATCAATAATATCATTTATATTTTTTATTTTTAAAGATGATGTATATTGTCTTAGTCTTAACATTCTTGTTAATGGATTTAAATTACTATCAGCAATAAATTCATTTGCAATTCCACTTTCAATTTCATCATAAATATTTTTTTCTTTTTCATTTAATTCTAATAATATTTTTTGATATGTCTTATCTGGTAAATCTGGTAATATTTCTTCTTTTCTTTTCCTATATGTATATGGTGATATTTTATTATATAATTCTTCAAATTTTATATCACCAATAGATATCCAACCACCATAATCACTACCACTATCATATGTCATTCCACAATAATATTCATAAAAGAATTTTTTTGTTGGAAATTCAATTGGTGATATTTGATTTAATACACTATATAATTCATATGTTCTATTGCACATTGGAGTACCACTCATAAATACTTTACTTATTTGCTTTCTACTAAAAAAACGTTTATAATTTTTATATATATTATTTTTTGTATTTTTTATTTTTTGACATTCATCCACTATTATACATTCAATTTTATCGTCAATATTTAAATTAAAATATTTTTTATTTGCCCCTTCTTTATTTGATGAATTAAAAAAATCATAATTTATAATAATATATTTTGATTCTTCTATAGTATATTTATTTTTATTCCAATTTATAATATATGCTTTTGAATTGGTAAATTTTTCAACTTCATTATAATAATTAAATTTAAGTGAATTTGGGGTTATTACTAAAACTTTTTTAAAATCATTCATTTCAATATATGCTATTGATATTATTGATTTTCCAGTGCCCATATCTAATGCTAATAATACATTTTTCACCTTATTTAAAAATATAGTGGCACATACTTGATATGTATATAATTTAACTTCTGGTTTTAAGTTTTTATGTATTATATCAATATATTGTTCATAATTATTTTCTAGGTCTTCTTTAAAATTATACCAATATATTTTCTTTTCATTTAATTCTTTAATTATACGTTCTTTTTCTATTTCTTCAGCATCAATTTTTTTAATTTGTTCTTTGAATTCCTTTCTTCCTTCTTCTTCACCAAAATCAAAATGTAATTTAGTTGATCCTTTATATGATTTAATTAAAGAATATAATCCTCTTGTAGTAATTTCCCAATAATTATTATCTTTATTATATTTTCTTTGTTCTTGGGGAAGATTTTTAATACGATCAATTAATTGCAAATTATATGAAAAAGTAACTTGATATTTACTTTGCCTGCTGATTCTTTGACAATATACATTAAAAATAAAATCTTGCATAATAGCAAAGATATTAAGTAAAAATGAAAAAAACAATGAATTTTATAATGAAAAATTAATTAATTAAGTTTTACCAGAAACAATTATATCATTTCCAACTGTTGTTATTACAACTTTACCAACCCCAGTAATTTTTCTATAATATGAAGTTGCTCCTATTGCATTTGCAAATATTAAACCAGTACCAGTACCAATATTTTGCCCTAAAACATTGGTAATACCAGTGGTTCCACCCGTAACCATTGAAGTTATTTCTGAATATCCTTGTCTCCAATCTAATTGTTGAAATGTATTGCCTGTGTTATATCCAAATCCCATTCTATTTAATATTTATTATAGACATTTATTTATTATAAATACTTATTTTATCCAGTATTATCAAAAAATATCTGTAGGATTTAAATAAATAATAACTTATTATATTGAAGGAGGGTTAAATTCATCAGTTTGTAAAAGAATATCTTTATCGGCAGAAAATAAAATTTGATAATCATCAAATACAGAAGATAAATCATATAATAATTTTATTTCTGTCATATTTAAAGCTCCTTGCCTTGAAGGAGTATATACAGTATAAATTATTCTTCCTGCATTTCCTTCTACCCACATTCCACCCCAATCTCTGAAAGTTTTAACGGCAAATGTATTACCAGAATCATCATAAATATCTCTATCAGGTAATCCCGGTGGTACTTCGGAATCTAATAAATCCGGTGTACTTAATATTGATACATATAAAACATTATAAATTCCATATAAAGAATTAGGATTATCTAGTTTGAAATTTAATGAAGCAGTTATTAAATAATAAATAAAGGACATCGTATCTCCCCACGTATCTTTAAAAGATTTATCTGTACCATCGGAAGGATCAGTTATAACTATATTTTCAATACAAGTTCTTAAATCTTCTGGAGATATTAATGATGCTATTATTCCATTTGGTCCTTGTCCATTATATCTTTCATCATATAAATTTATTTGATCTAAATATACTCTTTGATATGAAGGAGATAATACTGATAAATCACTGAATATCTGCCTTAATATTGCAGCATTAATAGTTGGTGTTTGAACTGGTTGTGGCGGTAGTGGTACAAGACCACCTCCACCTTTCTTTCCTCCACCACCCCAACTAATTTTACTGCCTAAAATAATATTAAAAGATGATAATTGTGTCATATAATCAGAAGATAATGGTTGCGGGACTATATCTTGTCTTGCATATAAAGGTTCAACTGGATAGTTGATTATTATATTATTTCCTATATCATAGTATTTCATATTAAAATAAAGGTATTGTTAATTTACAATCATAAAATCCATTATTTGAGTTAACTGAAGTTAATATACAATAAATATATTCGTGTGCTAATCTATCTTCAATACATACTACAGACGGGTCTAAACTATTTCTATAAATTCTATAATAAGTTCCGTCCCATTCAAAATATAAGATTGGTCCTAATCCTGCATAATTATTTGCAACTTTACCAGTTCCCATTTCTTGAAATAGCATATTATCAATAGATATATTTCTAACATCCATTAAATAATATGGAGAAGCGGGATCAGAAACTATACCAATATAATTAACATAAGTTGCATCTATTAATTTAAATTGAAATCTCCACATTTTATATTGACTCAAATCTATATTAATATATCCTGTTCCTGTTGCTCCACCACTTTGAAATATTTCTCCAAGAGTTCCAACATCTACATTTATTATACTTGTCCATTGTTGAAGAGTCCAATCTGTATAAGGGAATAAAGAAGTTGTTCTTTTGACTACAACTGATTGTCCTTCATAATTTAATACTTTATTATATTGCTTTCCATAAGTAATTAAATCAGATGAATTAGTTATAGCATATCCAGCAGCATCAAGTCCTGTATCCGGACAAATAGGATATTCTGTAAGAAATTCTACTATAAAATCTCCTAAAGTTATGCCAACAGCAGGAGCATTTATCTCAATTAAAGCACCATCTCCTAATACTGCTGAAACATAACCAGAAAAACTAAATATTCCTACTGCATTACAGGTTGCTGTATAATATGCAGGAGTTCCTCCTCTGTTTCTCACAGCTGCATTACCTGATATCCATGTTTTACAAGAACAAGTTACTCTATAATAACCATATCTGGTAAATGCAAATTCTGTATTTGATATATAATAAGCATAACTGGCTGATCCTGTTTTAAATAAAATCCCGTTTGAAGAAACTTCAAACGTACTGGAAGGGGCAATAGAAACAATAGTTAAATTTTGATTAGAAAGAGTTGTATTATATTTACCAGAAACACCATAAATCCATTTTCTTGGAAATGCTATATCAGAAGGATATTGAGTTATATATGTACCAAGAGCATTAACAGGAATAGTTGCGGTGTAAAAATTAATAAGACAACCTATATGTCTATTATCTGCAATACTATAAATATTTGGTCCATAAACTTCTTGAAACGGAAAATTAACAACTTCTCTTATTCTATTACCAAACATATCTAATTTCCAAATAATAAAACTATAAATAGTTTTAGAACCAGTATTAGTTAAAGCTCCTGCTGGATAAGTTCTAAAAGCTCCAACACTAGTTTGTGTTGCATATCCACCATATCTGCCAATCCAACGAGAACCTGTATAATAATGTCCTATTTGATTACCATTCTCAATTAAATAAATATGACCATTTATGAGTTTAACTGTAAGTTTAACTCTTGTAGTTAGTGATGCTACACCAGAAGCACTTAATACTATAGCACCTTTCCAATAAACATTCCAAGTATTACTTGTAGTAAAAGATACATTAATACCACTACCATCACCATAACTCTGAACACCCCACATATAACAAGTAGCTGAATTAGGCAAAACAATCATTTCAACTTCAAGTCCTGAAGATTCATAACCATCAAAAGCAAATGGACCTAAATAACTAGAACCAGTACCTGTAAAAGTCATTCCAGCTACTATCTTCTGATCTAGTATATCATTATAAGTTAAGTCCTCTATATCTTGTTGATAATTACTCATTATTATTCATTTAAACAATAAATATTAGTAACGTTAACAGAAGTTCCTACATCAGGGTTAGGATATTCTCTTTGAAATCTTATATAAAATTGAGTACCATAAGAAATCAATTCTGAGTTTAAAATTACACCGTCAATTCCAAAATAAATTTTTCCTGTTCCATAATCAAATTTAAAAAATCCTATTGAAACAGTATAAGTATAAGAATAAAAGTGATTCGTACCACCATCACTTATTTTTCTAAAATTAATATGAGTAAAATCCAAAAGATTAGATATCATATACATAATATATCCACCATTTTCAGTTATAATATGAACTCCAACACAATGTGACGTGCTAGCGGGATTAGGTCCCAATGTAAAAGTTATCTTATTATAATCATATCCGAATCTTTCTTTAATAAAATCTATTCCTGATACTGAACCATCAGCAGAATTAGTAATATGAACAGAATTGGCATCTGGATATGAAACATATTGATTTGCTGCATAATGGGTTGGAGTAATTACAGGAGATAATTTAACATTAGCATTTAACCTTCTATAAATAGGTTGGGATTGGGAAATTTCCTTCATATTCAAGAAGGTCAATACAGAAGAACTTGTATGATTTGGAAATTCTGGAGCATCAAAAGGATTAGGATAAAAAGTATTTAAAATATTGCTTTTTAATCTTGCACCGTTCTTATAAGATTCTAATGCAAAAGGTTCCTGATATTCTGATAAAGCATAATGATTGGGTGCTGTATAAGATGTCCAATAAAAATAAGAATAAGATGGGGCATTAGCAGCTTTATTTAAAATATAAGGAGTATATTGTGGTCTAAAATCTAAATCAATAAAAGTATTTATTCTATTACCAGAAGAATCTAATTGATAATATTTAAATGAATAAAATTTACCTAAATATTTAAAATTAAGAGCATATGTAGTTCCTATATATGTAAGAGAATACCATTGAAAATATGTTTGTGTAAAATTTACTTGATTAATTTCCCCATTAAAATTATAAATGAAATATTTAGCATTCCTAAAAAATTTAATTGTAAAATTATTAGTATTTGTGTAACTTACTTGTGAGGTCGTAAAAAAAGAAACACCTATTGGAGGAGTAATTCTTATAGCACTTGGATTATTAATATCATTACTTGGTGCTATTGCTAATCTAAACCCACCACCTACACTCGGATCAGTTTGAATAGAACTTATTTCCTTCCAATTAACACTTGTTGTTGGAAGAAATAATATATTCAACTCAAAATTATCAACTGCATATTCAGAATGACTACCTCCATCTAGATAAGCTGTCCCATCGAAGTTAGCACAAGGACTTTTAACTAATGCTGGAAATTGAACCTGTCTTGAATAATATAAAGTTCTACCTAATACATCATTTTTAGGAGAATGTAAATCTATTGGAACTCTTGGATAAACTACTGGATAAGATGAATTAACAAAAACAGGATTAACACCATGAGAATTAACACCTTTATTTGTAAGATTATTTTGAAAATCCATATTGATAAATTCACCTATTCTATTTCCTGTTGTATCTAGTTGATATAAAGAAAAAGTTATTAATTTAGCAGTACTTGGAATATCATTATAATAAGCACGACATAATAAACCTACATCGTTATTAACATAAAAATAATTATAATTTGTTTGATAATTTTCTGAATAGGTAGTTACACTTCCATTTACTGTTACTTCATAAGTGGAAGCATTAGCATCTGCACCAAATTTTCTTATTCTAAGTGTATTAAGTTGTCCTATTACTTTAATAGCAGTAAGATCAATAGAATTATAAGTTGCACCAACACGATAATGCCTTAGATAAAAAGTACCATTAACATCATACAAAATAAGACCCGTTGCCCCTAAACTGAAAATACATATATTATTGGTAGATGCCTCAAGATAAAATTGAACATTTACTTCAAATCTCAGATTTAAATATTGAGGAACATTACTAAATATTAAACCAGAAGAACCATTTACAACAGTATTAAATCCACAATCATATCCAAATCCTTTAGTATTACTTAAACTTGGTAGTGCAGTTTTTGCAACTCTATAAGTTGCTATTGTACCATCTATTGGACAACCTATAAACTTACTATCTATATTAGGATGTCTCTGACCCATTAAAGCCATATCTCCATTTCCTTCTTCTAATGGCATATGAAAATATATAAAACTTGATTTTGTAGCAAGAGTATTGGTATTCATTATTTCAGAGACATCATTATCATCCATATTAACTGCATCAGAAGTATAAAAAATTAAATGTTTAACATACCATCCTGTAGTATATAAAGTACCTGAATCATATCCAAAATATCTAAAATTAGGAGAAGGAAAAACTAAAGTACCGCCTCCACCAACAGTTATGGTTTGAGTACCAAAAACTTTTACTCCATCTACATAAACATCCATTCCCGGATTTCTATAAATATGTAAATGATGATGCCAATTTGTAATATCTCCTGCTATTCCTGTAGGTCTTGAGAAAGGGGTGGTTTGCCCTGCCCAACAACCATATGTATTATTATACCAAATATTATCTCCATAAACATCTCCATAAAACCAAGACCAATATCTAAAAACACTACCTGCTGCAACTGCTTTTAACCAAAATGATACTCCATATATTTTAGTTGTAGTACCCGGAATCCCACTTGCTCCAAAATTAATTCTTGTAGAACCTTCCAAGTATAGACAGTTCCCCGATTCTGGATATCTATCCCTTTTCTTCCCTATAACATCAGAATTATACCACTTGCCAGTAGCAGAATCGGCATAATATATTGATTCCCTGCTAAGAGTTTCACTTATAGGAACGGGTGATAATGGTACTGTTGAAGGTTCGTATATCATTAAGTTATAGTAATTATTGTATAAGTTACAAATACATCCAAAGTTCCATAACCAGCCGTTGGATTACCAGTTTTCACCTGTAGTTTAATAGCCTGATTACTGGTTATATTAGCAAAAACACCAGTAATATCTTCTATATCTACCTGAGTAGCTGCTGCTGCCAATACTGTAGTTGCCAAATCATGTGCTATAGTACCAACTCTAACCTGAAGAGTAGTATTAGTAGCATATGCTGCGGTTAAATAATTAAGACGGATAATTATTCTTTGAGGAATTAATACAACACCAGTACCACCAGAAGTTACCAATACTACGGGAGTGGTATTTAATGTACGTGTAGAACCACTGGTTATTGATATTTTTGCCGTTTGTTGCAAACCAATAATAGTTCTGACATCATCAGCAACTAAATTTACAATATCTCCCGTAGACTTTCTTCCCAATATTTGACTGGCAGATAAAGTTATATAGGTAACTGTACCTGCATTATTTTTACATACTACAGTATTATTTCCAAAGTCATCTTTATAGACTGCCAATGTTTCAATTCCTTCTAAAAGGTCTGCTACTTTAGTTTGAGTAATATCTCCCGGATTTATTGCATTTCTGATGTTTGTTGTAATTCCAGTTAATAGATTTGCTTTTGTGGTTGGTACTGCCATATTATTATTTTATTTTTTAAAAATCATTATGTTAATTATTTAACTATAAATAGTTTAAACATAAATTTATTGGTTAAATATTGTCGTAAATATGTTAGTAAATACTGGTGGATTATATTTATTATCAGTGATAATCATTCTTCCAAATTGAATTCCTCTTACCAATCCTCTTGCTGATATTATTGCCATTTGCCCTACTTCCACATCTTGTAAATCAAGAAAAGGATCGACACTATCTTCAAAATAAACTCTTGATAATGGAGATAATGTAATATTTACACTAGCATTTTTAGTAATAAAAAATTCATAATATCCAAATTGTCTTACATTTGAAATTACTGATGGTGCCCAATCATTAGTTAATGTAGAATCTAATATAATATTTATAATTCTTGCATTTGAATTTAAAGTTAATCCACTGGTATAATTTGAATTTGTTATTGTTACTGTTTGATCTGCTGTACTACTATTACTAACACCGCTTAATGTAATATAATTTGAATCATTACTAATTCCCAATCCTGAAACTTTAAATGATTTTAATTGTATTTTATTTGCACTAACTGAAGTATAAATTGTAGTACCAGTTCCAAGATTTGTAGCTCCTGTAATAGCACTTGCTTTACTTGCGTAAGTTGCAGGGGCTGTGGTTCCTGAATAAGTAGTGAAGTCTGTTTTTTTAAGATAAGTGGCTGGTTCAGTAGTGCCACTGTAAGTAGTGAAATCTGTTTTCTTTAAATAAGTAGCTGGTTCAGTAGTGCCACTATAAGTAGTGAAATCTGTTTTCTTTAAATAAGTAGCTGGTTCAGTAGTGCCACTATAAGTAGTGAAATTAGTTTTACTTAAATAAGTGGCAGGGGCAGTAGTCCCTGTATATGTACTAAAAACTGTTTTAGTTATTAAATTTGCTGTTGAACCCGAAACAGAACTTTGTGTTACTTTATTAATTTTTTTAGTATTACTATTCCAAGTAAGTATGTCATCAGTACCACCACTTCCCGGTGTATTCCATATACCAAGATTTGGGATAATAGTATAATCGGCATATGTACTGCCTGTTAAATTAATTCCACATCCTCCAATTATTGTTGATCTAGTATTACCTGAACAAATATTATGATTTACCCCACCTAAAATTGCTGAATTTGCAGCATTAGCACCAAAACCTATTGTTGTTCCTGTTGTATTTTCCGAATGATTAAATGAAATTCTACCACAAGCAAATATATATTTAACAGAAGTTCCCAAACCACCAGTATGTGAACCACATCCACAAGCAGTTGTATAATATCCTTGCGAATGTGAAAAATTTCCAATAGCATTTGTTCTTTTACCTTCAGAATGTGTTGAACAACCAACTGAACAAGTACTATTACCTTCTGAATGAGAATCATTACAACGAGATATTGATGAATTACCTTCGGCATGTGTATTATTTCCACAAGCAATAGTACTATTGCCTTCTGTATGAGAAGCATATCCACATGCTGCTGTATATCTACCTTCTGCATGTGCAAAAGTTCCTTTAGTACAATTACCATAACCAACGGCAAATGAGAAATTACTACATGCTTTTATACAACAACCAAATGCAAATGAACTACAACCAGTTGCACATGATGAAATACCACCAGCAAATGAATTTTTTCCTGTTGAAATAACACTACAACCAAATGCAATTCCGAAATTAGCAGTAGAAATATTAGTATTTTCTGTAAGTGTTCCACCTAATTTAATTTTATGATCTGCTGTTTTCGTTAATCCATTTGTTGCTCCACTAATATATGTATTTGGGGCTGTAGTACCCGTATAAGCATTAATCTGAGTTTTATTATAATAAGTAGCAGGAACAGTAGTACCCGTATAAGCATTAATCTGAGTTTTATTATAATAAGTAGCAGGAACAGTAGTACCCGTATAAGCAT
>Ga0209777_10005309_pt1 | contig 14917 bp, 9 predicted proteins | sample FrelakmetHBP12HB_FD_187147 | JGI IMG/M metagenome (GOLD analysis project Ga0209777, IMG submission 187147) | Freshwater lake sediment microbial communities from the University of Notre Dame, USA, for methane emissions studies -HBP12 HB (SPAdes)... | ecosystem: Environmental > Aquatic >... | reverse complement strand
GTAGATGTTGTCACCGATATCGAATCGACCGTAGGGCGCGTTGGGATGGTTGGGGTCGATGATGATCTTCTGAAAGCAGAGCGGAATGTTTCTGCGTGTCAGCTTTTTCTTGGCCCACGCTGCCGCGGCTTTCCTCACTCCAGGATCCGGACGGAAGGCCAGAACAGATAGATACCTTCCTCCGCTCATAGAGGATCCGAACACGGCGTTTATGTAGCGGAGAGAATTATAAGCTCCCGCCAACCACGGTTCCACCGCTCTCACGTAATTCATGGTGACTCGTGGTTTTCCCGTCGAGATACAATGGGTTGCCCATCTTGGTACATCCAACTGTTCCTGTTCGACGAAAACTTCACCGCGGACAGCAGCAGTAGCGACGGCGATGCAACATCCCACTGATTGCACATACTTTTCCAGAGATTCGCACGTCACCGCGTCCCACGTGGCGGGTAACACCCAGATCAGGTTCTGGAACCAACTCATTTTGACACATCTTCCCGGCTCTGGCATTCCAAAACTCTCTTCTTGTGGAAGACTGTCACAGAAAGCCTCCACTCGATTCCACAAATCTCCTATGGAAACGCGAGCGGTCACGGACTTCGTCGCCACAGCGAGGAAGACGATGTCTCCGTAGTCTCCGACTGTCGTGCCTAATCCGATAGTCCGTTCCACGACCAGAGCGTAGCGATGCGTCGTCCAGCAGTCCATCAGGAACTTGGATTCCGTCAGAGTGAGCGAGCGGTGTTGGTCCTTGACGCTAGCGAGGACCACGTCGATCCTCCTGATCACGTCCGAAGCGGCTTCGTTACCCGTGAGTTTGGAAAAGTCTTCCGTCTGAGCATCGTCACAATCTGCAGTGTGATACGTCCAAGTCTGTTTTCCTCTCCTCTTTCCGTTGTCCTTCCCGTTCTTCTTTCCCTCGGGATCGTCTTCCGAACCGTCTTCCTCGCTGGCGCTGTACCAACATTTTTCTTCTCTGAGCGGGACAGATGATTCGTCGGAAGAATCGAGTTCCTCGTCCGGACGCTTCCTCTTGCGCTGGTGTAAAAGATGAAGCTGAGAAGATTGACCTCCTTTGACCTCGATCATCTCTCGTTCCGCTTCATCCAACTCTTCTTCATGCCGAGAGCGAGGAAGTGGAGGGGAAGGAGAAATAGGCGGAAGTCGAGAAGGTGCCAATAAGTCTTCTTCGTCGCTCTCTTCTTCTTCGCTGCTCATTTCTTTCGAAAGATTTTTTGCAGAGAGAGATAGTTCAAAACGGAGACTGAAATAGACTAGATGCAACGAGGATAGTTTTTTCCAATGTGCATCGTTTATCTCTTTCCTTTATTGCCCACTTCAGTAATAACTTCCCATCCTTTGTTTGCTAATACAGCGAGAAAGATTCTGATCCATGAGACTATCTCCTTCAGCTTCGTCAGTTCGGGATCCACCATTGCCAGTAGGATGCAAAAGAAGATTCCGATTGCCGAGAGCCACAGTAACTCTATTCCCACGAAAAACGAGACGGACAACAACTTGGAACTCGTGTAGTTGACCACCTTCCAGGTCAAGAAAGCCGACGCGATGCACACTCCGACGAGCGCCACGACGATGAGCAGAGTTCTCAGTGGAAATTTCACTGTGCTTCCGTTGAACGGAAATTCCACGGTCTCGGGAAGCAAGTTTCCCAATGTCCACCAAAAGAATTGCTGGACCGGTTTCATTCGTTTCGCAAACCTATCTTGTACAACCACCGAAAGAAGCAGAAGTAGAAGAAGAATGAAGCAACCCGAACCTCGTGATCCGTTTGACAGTCAGTCGTTTAAACGGAAATTGTGCCTTTATGGTCTTTTCTTTCTTTAGCCACGTCGGATACCTCGTCGCCAATGGAGGGAGAGGAAAGTCGAAGTGGATGTCAGACGCGCATTCTCTCTCTCTCTTCCCGTGTCGCGATTGACGATGTCTAAACTCGGAGGGAAATTCAAAGGAACGAGTACGACGACTAAGAAGAAGTCGAAGCCCCAGTCCAAAAGAAAAGAAAAGAAGCAAGAAGTCGAAGAAGTAGAAATGGAAGAATTTCAGGAAGAGGTCCTGACTTGCCCTTCTAATCCGACCAAGCTCTTCGTGCAATCCGGTCTAGACGACATCGACGACCAGAAACTGAATCACGTTCTATGCGGAAATTGCTGCACCAGGAAGTTTGAACACATTCCGCGCCTGGCATGGATCAAACGCCGGAAGAGATCCGCTTCTCTTCGGTGTTCGTATTCCAGCGTGGACTGCGATCGGTACTGTCCGAACGAGACCGGACGGGAGTACGAACCAGTGCTTCCGAAGATACCCAAGGAGAACGGATTGGACGTCAATCCCTGCAAGGTATGCGGAGTCGAGCACTGGAAACACTTGATAGAGAAGCCAGTCGAGACTACGGAGAACGAGAGAAAGAGGAAACGAGAAGAAGCAGAAGTCGAGAAGACAGTCGGGGATTCCGTCCAAGGAGAAGAAAGACAACCAGATCTTCCTCATCAACATTATCCTCTCATCGAGGAGGAGAAGGAGGAAAAGATAGAAGAACCTCCTGCCAAGAGGGCCGAGACTGTGGCCAGCGCTGAAAAATAAAGACATTTCGATTTACTATTATCGGTTTTTCTCTTTTCGCAGTCTCCGTCGTCGCTGACGCCTTTTACAATTCGCGGAAATGCGGACAGAGAGAGAAAGAAACTTCGACTCAGTACTCTGTGACGTAGACTTGCACTGTCGCTGCCAACGTGTTCAAGGCGACAGCGCTGCAAAAGAGGTCCGGAACGGGGGGAGCTGGCGTGGACTGGTCATCTGACTTCTCCATGTCGACCACGTGTCCCGGCACGCCGAACTCCACGCAGCCGACTCGGATGACCTTGGCCCTGCTGAGGATGTGATCTTGGTCGTAGTACCACAACCTCTTCTCGACTTCGTCGTAGTCGAGCATAGGATTGGAAGGGTCCGCCACTTGAACCGGCATGAGTTGACAAGGCCAGAAGCAGTCCAACTGCTTGTGCGAGACGGGATGCGGCCGAGATCCGCAGAGCAGCTTGACCACTCCCGCGTGCGAAGAGGAAACGCCGACCATGGTAGCGTCCACGCTGTAAGGACGACCCAGCAATTTGTGTGGGTCGACCTTCCGCAGCTGCAGGGAAAGAGGTTCTCCGGCTTGAATTCCGCGACACCACAGTTGCTTCATCTTCGTGGTTCCGGCTCTGAGCATGGCGACGATCTTCGGCCGCGTCGTTTGGACCTCCCCTCCGCCGGGCGGGACGTCTCCCTTCGTCGTCTCCAGCGTCCCGTCGTAAGAGAACATCTGCTTGACGTAGTCGTCGTAGTTCTTGATGTAGCCTTCTTGCGCCTTCACGGCGGCTTCCAAGAGCATGATGTTGAATGTGACGGGCGAATACATCGCGCCCTTGACTGGGGCCGGATGGAATCCCGGAGTTGCGGAGAATCCGGCAGTTCCGTAAACTCCCGGAGCGTCGTATCCTCTGCAGCGCATCATGGGGGTGCCGAGAGGATAGAGGCCGCCCATCGTCTCGAGAGCGTGCATGTAGGGAATCTCTCGATTCATGGTGACGCTGCGTTGCATTGGAAAGTTGATGGTGGCGGTGTTGATCTGTCCAAACGGAAAGGGATCTCCGAGCGATCCCCGCACGAACTTCTCGGGAAAACCGTAGTCGTTGTGCATGGGTGGGTTTCCGCCCGGGACGATCACTTCCGCTCGTTGCCCCAAGACATTACCTCCTTGCAGATTCATCGTCTTTGCGGTTGAAAAAAGTCTCTGACAGAAGAGAGCCGACTGCAGAAAGACTGAAGTTTCCGCGGTGTAAGTAAAAGAGAACGAACGAACGAGGAGACAGTTTTATCTACTTCTTTTCTTTCACGGTCGCACTCTTTTTTTCTCGTGCGATCTCTCTCACTCTTCCTTCGGAAAACGTAGCCAGATTCCCCCGCAGTAGACGTTCTCTGTTTCGTTATTGATTCTTTGCTCCTTCCTTTTCTTCCTTTCTTTGTCATCAGCGATCGAAGGTGTGAACGAAGACGGCGGCGGAGGTGGAGATGGAGGAAGATGACGAGAAGAAAGCGTTAACGAAGAAAACGAGAAGGAAAAAAAGCTAGAGATCGTTAGACCGAACCGAGATTAAAACCGATTGCGTATTTTCGTGAACGTCTCTTCTCTGTTTTCTTCGCATCTCGCGTAGCACAGGAAGACCGTCGTTCTCTTTCACTCCGTCTTTTCCTACGCGAGAGAAAAGAAACGTGACTAGGCGATCACTACAAGAACCCCGTCAACAACAAGGAAACCGCTTTCGAACTAGATCGATCCATATTCTCTCACTCAAACAGCGACCATGAGTAACGACGGGTTATCGATGAAGAATCCTTACAGGCTAGTGACCTCCGAGGTGAACGCCTTCATTGGGCCAGGCTTGCAGCAGCTCTTCAAACAGAACGCGGATAACGGCCTCGCCTTCTATCCTCCGGCTCCTTCGACCGAATCGCGCATCATACTGCAAGGAGACATCCTGCTGGCCGACTGGGACGCTTCGGACAGAGCCAATTATCGAGACAAAGGCGTGCCCGTGTTCTCCTCTTTCAACGGCTGGCAACTCACCGGGGACACCGACGAGGACGCCATAGCGCGCGCTGAAAGGAAGATCCACTTCCGCGGACTCGCGATGTCTACAGTCGAGTACGATCCTTCGAACAACCGTCCGCAGAGCACGGCCTCCATGACGGGTGGACTGGCCACGATTCCCAACACGTGGGCTCAACCGCTGCAAGACGGTGACTGCATAGAGGTATGTCTGCCAAGGAAAGATCTCACGGACGCCGCGCCGCTCACCACGTCGGACGGGGCCACGGAGAAGAACAAGGTCCGGCCGTTGACGAAGAGGTGCGACTGGGACCTGAAGTGGGAGATGGAGCAGCTCATCAAGAACCCGCCCATGAAGAACTCGGTACCCATCCTCCGAGTGGTGCCAGACATCGAATTGGACGACAGGCCGACTAACGACTGGTGGGCGGCCATCACCGTCCTGTACGGAATCGGAGCATCCATGACAGGATGGATAGAGGACGAACTCAGGAGCCGCATACGCGCTTCGGGAGTCGTCGACGCAGCCGCTGTCGAGGCTGCTCTGCAGCAGCTGTATCACGACTACGCGGACAGGGTTCATCGTCACGTGATCGTCAACAAGCACGCCATATTCCTGGAACTGCTGAGCGTCGTGTGGGTGGACACTCTACCCGCGCTGCCGGTAGCGGGACGTCCTCCGAATGTCGTCATCAGGATGGAGGAAGTCAGGACAGCCGCCACCATGGAATCCAGGAAGAGACTGAAGGAATGGGGCGGCGCTTTCGGAGCAGTGTCAGCGGGCAAGCCTCATCTCATCACCGACGCCAACCCGTACGGAGGCGTGGCACCTACGTCTGAAGAGATGGCCGGACGGAAACGTAGCCACGACAACGCTTTCGGCGGTCCTCACGTACACATGGTGGACGCGCTCAAAACCCTGCAGAACCTGGCGATGGCACTCGGAAGACCCCTACAAGCTGCCATCAAGCACCACATGCAGAGATTCATAGGAGTCGTACTCAAGGGTGGGTTGCCCGGGTCAGCCACGTTAGTTCATATCGGCAGCCCCGGTCCCCCTCTCTACTGAAGAAGGAAGAGGAGGAGGAGAAGAAGAAGAAAAGACAAACGATTTGCTGATTGAACGTGGAATCCGTGTATTCTCCCGCATTTAGAAAAAAATCCTCGTCTACTTTTTTTCCCATACAGTCTTCCTTTTTTTTCTCCCTGTCTGAGTCGTCGCGAGAGAGGGAATTTTTTCATTCACGACTATTCTTCTCGACGATCATCGTCTTAGTCATCGTGTGACGATGAGTGACATATCCGAATCTCTGTCATCTCCTCCCGATCTGCACAGAGTCACTAGTCCGCTGGCGCGAGGTTGTCTCAAGCGATCCAGCGCTTTCGCTGCTGTCCAGTTGTTGGAAAACGTTCCACCAACTGCGACGAATCCTCGAGGAACTGACAAATCACGGGACAACGAACGTCCCACAAAACGGATGCATTCGCTGTCTTCACTTTACTCTCCTCCGGGTCGCTTACATTCTTCTATTTCCCCACTCGTCACGACGAATCCCTCAGCGCTCGCTCGACTGGTAGTCGGCATTCCGGCGGATTCATCTCTAGTCGCCGTCGCAGCCGTTTCAGACGATTCCTCCGCCAAGCCGACTTCCAAAGGCGCGAGCGTTGCAGCGGCGGTCGCTTTTTTGCGTGAGTCGGACTCTGGCGAAGTCGGAAAATCTACCTGTTCTTCCAGCCTCGCGTGTTCGTCCGTTTCGTCTGTCAGAAAAAGACAAAAGCAATCTCAGACGTCTCTGCCTGGAGCGCCCCCTCCAAAGAAACCGAAAGCCGGACGCAAACTTCCCGCGACTCCGCCTCCGGTTCCTCCTCGTCAGAAAGACGGCGCGACCGAGAAGATCCTCGACGATCCGGTGGTGCCACTCATACTGCGAAAGTATATGAAACGATTCCTCTGGCCTCCCGACGAGGAACTAGGTCAGCGTCCGTGCAGCAGAGGATCTGCTTGCGAAGCGTTTCGAGTCGGATCGACTGAGTGTGACATTTCTCCGGTGGTGAAGCCAGAAGATAAGCGAGCTCTCAGAGAATTTCTCTATCCCACTCCGGACGGACAAGAAGACACGCGCACTCCGACTCAGTGCAGGCGTTGTTTGTTGTGTTTGCTGAGCAGCATCACGGACTGGGCATCCATCACGCTCGACGCGGGGAAGCAAGAGAAAAACAGGATCTATCAGGCTTTCAAGGTGGACGTGAGTCACGAAGGAGAATTTTGCGAGAGCGAGTGTTGGCCGCAAGTCATCGAAGACAGTTTCACGGGCGTGCCTTATGCTTGTCCCAAGTACTGTCTCAACATGGTCTCGTGGATATACGACACCGACGAGAACGGAAAGAAGCGCCCGTGTGTGGTGCTCCATTTTCGAATTCGCCCAGCAGACTGAGCGGCACGGCGTTTGACCCCGAGGCCGTGTGGAAGAACGCGGGGCCTCGCGGGGTCATCAGTCTGCTGGGCGCTGAGTTGCGAGAGGCGGGTGATGAAGAGACCGTCTTGACATTGAATGAACATCAGAACATACGCATCGATACTGGCTTGGAATATTCGCGTCGCGTTCTCACGGAAGACTTCGAAGAGACCGTCGAACGACTGCGAGACGATCGCCACTTCAAGGAGGAGACCGTCGCCTCGCTTCGCTGTTCAGTTTCTCAAGATGTCGCGCGACACTTATGCGAACCGGGATACGACGTGCTCACTGCCGTCGTGACGCGGGTAGAATACGCGAGTGCGACGCTGAACAGGTTTCTTAAGGAATACGTTCATCTCGAAATGACTACCGGAATAAGTCTGTGGTGTTGCGCTCTCTGCGACTCTCCGCATGAGTTGAGCATGCGAGGATGCGTTCGGTGTCCCATCCATCGCACCGCTCTGTTGTTGCGACTCTACTTGATCGCCCACATGGATCTGCTCAGTTATCTCACTTTCGCGGAAGACAAGAGCGATCTTCACATGCGCACGAGACTTCATCCCAACTGGCCGAGTCCTCTCGAAGAGTGTTATCCACACGGAACCCGTTGCAAATGGGCGGCGACTATGCCCGCGATATTGGACGTGTTCGATCGGATGCACTGGTTCGTGAAGAAACCTCAGCACAAGTCTCCTCTGCTGCATTGGTTACAAAAGGTCTGTCCGCACAAATACATGCAGAGAAATTGGAGTAATATCCTGAAGACCGCCTGCGCGTCGAACGAAGCGATGCGTGACGTCGTGGCAGAATTCATATTGTGCAGTTACGTCGGAGGATATTCGCACGCATTGCACTTTCCCGACCTGAAGAAGGTGACAGAAATATGGCACGCGATGAAATACTCCCGCACGGCGGCGGTGAACGCGTTTCTCAAAGACAATCCCGCTTTCGTCCTGTTCTCCTGGAAAGAAGGTCTCGTCACTCAGATGGAATGGAGACCAGACATGCTCGACCAGATTTGCGATCAATACGAGTGGGAAAACTTCGCCGTGATGACGGTGAGCAGTCTGAATATCATCAGGAACGGACTCGCGGAGAACAGACCCGCTCTCATGCAAGGAATAGTCGCACTCCATAATTGCATGCAGCAACAGACGAGCAAGCGCGTGTTGCGCGTGCCGTTCAAGAGCCTCGCATGTAAACATTTGGACAGCGTACTCCGTGACAAGTTGCGGGCCGGAGGAATAGAGGCTACCGGCGAAAGATACGTCTTGGAAGGAATCCCTGGCGAAGGAAACGTTCTTCGTCCTTCCCCTGCTCCCGTTTCTGTTTTCGAAGTAGAAAAAAGAGCTTGGCGGGGTTCGTTGGTTTCTCTACCGCCTCACGCCGACTTCGCCACTGTCTTGGCACTCTCCGGACTCCCCTCGGACTTCGAACTACGTTTACTGGAAGTGCAACGAGCATACGAAGCTCGAGAACTGCCGGACACTGCTGCCAAACGAGCGATCGACGCAGTGATTAAAGAATTGTCAGACGACGAATTTCTTTCTCTCCACAGAAAACTCACGCTGGCTTGTTCACCGAACATGCCCGTGTTGATGCCGCTGTCGCGAGACGCTGCTCTGGCTCATGTACGGGTGCTAAAACCGGAAGACAGACCGCTGTACGTCTGCACTTCCTGTGGGAGAGTGGGTGCTACGGTGGTCATCAGGAAGACGATAGGAAGTGGCGGAAAGCGAAGAACTGTGGCCAAAGTCTTGAGAGGACTGAAAAACGTCGGATACAGCTTTCATCAAGACGACGTGAGATGTGGAAGAAAGTCCAAGAAGCCAACAACTGCTAGGAAGAGAGCTCCTCCTCCTCCTTCGTCTTCTTCGTCTTCCCGGCTCGCTAAAAGAAGCAGAAAGACAGACGGAACGATGACGACGGACGCACCGAGGCAGCCTCACAATCCTTTGGTTCCGAAACACTTGTTGGACAGAATCCGTCAGTGTACTTGTGGAACGAAGCCGATGATATGTTTGGATAAACGCGGTGTGCTGATCCGAATAAACGCTCGGGTGCTGGCGGCTTGCTGCGGCTGTGGAATGATGACGGAACTGTGCAAGCAGATTTGCATAAGCAGCGAGCCCCTCTGTCCGACGTGCTCACGTCACGCTGCCGAAAACGGACTTAGTAATGCTACTTCTTCCACGCCTTCGTCTCCTGCTCCTCTTCTTTCTCCATCCGAAGCTCCCTCTTCGTCGCGACCCGGAACAAACAAGAGGCAGAAGTGCGAAGTGTGTGGCAAGAAGAAGCTGGAAAGATTTCTGAGGAAAGTCTTGGCTTTCCAAGACGCCTGCTCAGATCTCCCGGATTATTACAGGATCGTGGCGATCTCCGTCTGCGACAATCATCGAGTGACTAAAACCGTGAGTTCGTTGGCCCAGCTGCGAATCGATTGCGGGCGTATGCCGTCGAAGAAAAAGAAAGACTCTTCCGGAGCGACGACATGTCCTGCATCACCTCTTCTGGTTTCGTCCTCTGGCGACCCCGCAACCTTCGGACGTTCTTCGACTGGAAGAAATTACGTTTCTCCGGCCGTCCTTATGGAACGCAAGCTGGCCAAGGCTCTCACGGCGATGCGACGCAGAGGAAAGGAAGCTAAGAAACATAAGATAGAAACACGTCGCATTGCTCGATCTGTCTGCGCGGGGCTGGCATAGGTTTCTGGTCTTCTGTAAAAAGAGAGAGACAGAGACAGGGAGGGGAAGAATTTGTTAATAGAAAAACCGTTTTTCTTAAAGTGGGAAAACTCTGACCGATTGTTCTTCTGACTGACGAGACTTCTGAAAGACCACTTCCGGAAGGCTTGATGTGAGACGAAAGATAGCCGCAAAAGGGTAGAAACTGAGCGGGAAAAACCGTTCGAAGGTCGCTCGGCGGTGTCAGACGGCAGAAATCATTTTCCTCAAGAATCGATGGACGATCAACACCTAGAAGAGTTCGCTCTGCAGCCTGACGAATACGTCACGCAGCTTATGGCTTGTGCCTTCTGGGAAAGACGTTCGGGTGGTGACGGGAGAAGACGAGTTCCAGCAAACGAAAGACAGAGAGCGAAAGGAAGCCAAACCGACGGACAGTCATCTGGGCGAGAGCATCGCGCAACGGATTGGCAAAGAGTTCTCGAGGAGAAAGCCGAAGAGATAGAGATCGAAGACACGGAAGGAGAGGAAGACGGAGAAGAGATAGAAGAAGCAGAAGAAGTCGACGAACCTTCTTCTTCTTCGGACGTTCGCAGTTTTCATCAATCTCCTTCCCCCGTCCTCCCACAAGACCGTCGACGTCGGTCAGCTGGACGCGAAGTACGAAAAGACGACAAAGACCTTCGAACAAAAAGAGAACGTCGAAAGCCCGTACAACCTCCTCCTCCTCCTCCTCCTCAGCCAAAGATCTTCGACAGTCACGTCGTGCCATGGACTAGAGACCGTTGGGACTACACTCAACCGCCGATATTGGGCAGGTTGCAAGACACTGTCCTGGAAAAGCCAGACGGAACTCCCCTGGAAGACGAAACCGGAAAGGTCTATAACTCATGCCTCGCTTGCTGCACGAACAGGCGACAGATGATGTTCTGGGAATGCAAGCACGTCTATTTCTGCTTCGAGTGCACGCGGAAGTACATACGAGAAACCCGAGAAAACGAAGACGAGATTATCACGATTCCCAAGGAGATAGTGCGGTGTCCGATTTGTCGCGCGACGATAACGTTGCAAATGATAAGACCGCTTTTGTGAATAGCGACTATCGCGTGAATTTAGCTACACACTTCCGACTTCTTAGTCGCATACAACTGCAAAACCGGTGCGAATAGCATGGCAGATTCCCTGTTGACGGGAGTGTAGTGACTCCATGGCCCGCGACCCCAGTCGGTTTCGTAAATGACCTTCTGCATAGCAACCAGCTTTCCCATAGCGTTGACCATCTTTTCGTCTACCGTTGTTTGCTGCGTTTCGGTGTTGTACTTCTTGGCGCACGCCATCACTTCGTCTTGTAGTCTGTAGATGTACCGAGCTGATTTCGCGGCAGCCGTCTCTCCAGTGGGAAACACTCGTTGCAAGTGCTCTAGCGCCAATTCCAGCGACAACTTCTTGCAAGGTTGTCCGGCTTTGTGTCTCGGCAACCAGACGTGCGTTTGCCAGTAGTCGGCGATCGACCAAGCGACTGACCCTTGATCCGCTCCCCAACTCGCGGCCGCCGTCGGTATGGTCATGATCACGTTGTAAACGTTGGCCAGAGTGCCATCGTTCTGGGCGTCCGGAGCCAGCTTGCAGATGGGACAGCGGACGGCGTGAGGTATGTAACCCTCTTTGCTCGCTCTTTCCGATTCGTCTTCGATCGTGCCAGGAGCGGTCACGCGTCTGACCTCCCAAGCGTGCTTAGCTGCGTCGGCGTCGAAACCTAATCTGTGTTCCAGTCGAACTCGATCTGCTTGTCGAGCGACTAGTCCGGCGGGCACTCTCCCGTGACCACCTCCTTGGTTCGCACGAGAAAGTTCTCTGGCAGTGATCGCTCTCGGATCTCTTCCTGTTTCCTCGTCATCTCTTCCCCCCCGCGGTCTCCCGCCCCTTCGTCCATGCCGTTGGATCCTTCCTCCGCTACGCTCTCCACCATCGTCATCTGCATCCGCGTCTCCTCTCTCATCATCATCACGACGTCTCCTCGGTCTTCTTCTTTCTCTCTCGCCTCTGGAAGGTTCGCCGTCATCGTCTGACCTTTCTTCGTCGTCCGTTCCGCGGTCTCTTGTCCGATCTTCTCTGCTCTCTCGTTCCATCCTAGTCTGCATTCTACTCATGGTATCATCGCCAAACACCTCTCCTTCATCGCGGTGTCTATGCATAGCGAGAATGAAGACTGGATACGAAAAGAAAGACGATTATTTTCCGCTCGCGCGTCTGTCGAAGTCGTGCTCCACCTGAAACTGTTCGGGATATGTATGCGAACGCGCGTTATATTCTGTCGAGGAGCAGCAGAGTTCTTTCGTTCGTTCTCTTTATTTGGCAACAGCTGGAGAAAAGAGAAAGAGACAATCGTACCGAGAATCATCTCGCCGTTCCCTCGTTTCTTGCGGATCATTAATTCCGGGCCGTGAACACGAGATGAAACCATCTGGTGGTCGCGACGAACAAGTCCAGTTCACGCTGGCTACGTTGTTCAAGTGGATTTTCATCGCATTCTTTCTGTGGAACACGATCGTATTCTTGGCCTCTCGATGGGACGTCTTCTCTTCTGGCCACAGCGTGTTCCTGGAAATCCGGAAAAGCAATTCGAACTTCTGCAAAGACTGCAAGGGCAAAGAAGAGGATTGGGGCAAATACTCCAGTCCTTGCGTCGAAGCTTGCGCGATCATGGGAAGGCAGAGCACTCCATTCCGAGAAGGAATCAGAGCGCTGGTCGCACACTCTTATCTCTGCGTCTACGAACCTTGCGGAGATTTCATAGAGAGATTGGGTTACTTCCGCGCTTACGGGATCATCGCTGGACTGATTTTGGGGGCATACTTCTGTCAACGAGTCGTTATCAACAGTGCCAGTTCTGTGAGGACGAAAGAAGGCCGATCTTGGGTGGCCGTGCTACTCGGAGTCGCCTGGCAGTTCGTCATGGACTTCTGCAAGATGCTGTTTCACAGTGCGGAGAAGCCGCTTCACGAGATGAGACAAGGAGCGGGTGATACCGGGAACACCTGGTGAAGCTTTTCGTGAGGAGGGGAAGAGGGGTGGAGAGCGAGAAAAGAGAAACACGGACATCTGGAGTTAAAAGAATTTGTCTGTTTAAAACTGTCGTGCTATACAAAACGATCAGCCATCGTCTCTGTATTTGTCATTTCTCTCGGAACCAAGTGCAGTTTGGACGCTCGTTTGTATTTATTTTCGTCCTCGGAATGGCAGCGCAACCACCTCCTCCCGCTTCTGTTCCAGCTGTCATCGTTTCACCTCTTCCTCCCCCGTCTGCCCCTCCTCCCGTCGCCATACCTTCCGGACAAGCCGCGGGTCCTCCGGCACTTCCACCTCCCGCGGTTCAACCTCTTCCTCCTTCCGCACCAAAGGCTGCCGGAGAAGTCAAGAAGAATGTAAAGACTCGCCTTGTAGCGCGTCTCGTCAAGGGCGAGAAAACTCTTCTCCTGAGTCTCGGGCAAGTAGACGCTTCTTATCACACCAGAGTGAGCTTGGTGACGTGGGATTTTCCCATGAATCGCGAACTCTCTACCACGTATCTGTTCATCAAGCCGGTCATCAAGACTGCCAAACCTTGTCTGTTGCACGTGAATCCTCCGACCGACATGACTGGCATCGATCACCTGGAGACGAAGTCCGACGCTCCTCCTTTCTACGTCTTGACGTTTTCCGGCGTCGGAGAAGACGTGGGAGAGTACGACGTCTACGAAGGTCCCAAGATGACTAAGGTCAGCAAGAAGCCGGAAAGAGTTCCTTCTACGCTCTTCGAAGTGGTCAAGACTGGGACGCCGTTGGTGGACATCGGAGGCTTGTTCAAATCCGTTCAGATGTCTCACGGAAAGAACGCGTGGTCTCTCCTCCTGACGGACGCTTTCTTCGGTCCAAATATCTCCCAGCGCGCTCGTCAAGAGATGAACATCGACGCGATAGCGCTAGGAAAGGCGTCGTTAGATCTAGTGTCGGAATTCGGGACGAGATCTCAACACGGAGAGCATCGAGAAGAAGAACTCGTGGAGGGGCTCAAGACTGCTGGAATTTCCGAGCAGAAAGGAGCCCCGGCTCTTGCCAAAGACCTGGAGAAAATCTATTCCACCGTCTCTCAAGTCGGAAAGACTGAGGCGCAGCAGAAAGAGGAAGAAAAGGAGAAGATTCGCACCGTTCCGGTCCCGGTGACCGAGGAAGGTCTGAAAGAGAGTCAGAAAGCCGTCGCCCAACTAGCGGTGTCGAAGGAGGCTGCTGATAGAGCTAACTCGGTCATGCAGACATTTGCCGCACTGATGAAGGACCCCGAACAAGTCGTCCGCGCACTCGGTCCATGGCAGTTCATCTACCGCGAGACGAGTGACCTGCTCACGAAGCCTTACGCCACAGCGCTCTTGGAGAAGGCAGCGGAAATCAAAGATTACGACAAGTCCGAGACTCACAGCTGGTTGTACATGATGGCGCGAGCTATCGACTACGACTCTGCTGCCGCATACGCTCTCAAGAGATTGTCAATAGATCCCGACAAATGTGCCCTCGTCGCTTTCGGGGTCTTCAAGGAAGCCAGCGCATTGGCTTCAGCTTCCGATGGGTCCAGGTCATACGCCGTCGTCACTCCTTGCCATTCTCTGGCGCACGGAGTCGCTGTGATCACGTTGAAGACTGACGCGATATTGAACTACCTGTTGAGCACGCGGTCGAATCATTTGTTGCAAGCCAAACTGCGACTGGCAGCAGTGGCGGACATCTTGCGGGCCGTGCCCATGCTCGATGGAGGATCGGAAGTTCTGGCTCGCGCCATGCTCAAGGCTCAAGACAAATGTCAGACAGAAGTGAACGAACACGAGCAAGCAGCTGCCAAGGATCTTCAAGATATGTTGAAAGTGTATGCGACCTACGAGGACATCAAGAACCTTGATCCAGGACCCCTTCCAAAGTATTTCTCGAGCTACGGAATGACGATGTGGGCCTACGTCGCGAACGCTTCAGTCAAGCTAGACCGACGCCATCGCGGTTCCGCTTCAGTCCGCATGCTTTTGTTCGATTCTGGGAAGGAGATGACCAGCATATCGCGAGAAGAGCGAACGGCTCACCGCATGCTCGTGAAGGCTTGCGAATCTTGGAAAGAGAAAGCTCGTTCGCTTCCCGCTTTCATGGCG
>Ga0209777_10005308_pt1 | contig 14918 bp, 10 predicted proteins | sample FrelakmetHBP12HB_FD_187147 | JGI IMG/M metagenome (GOLD analysis project Ga0209777, IMG submission 187147) | Freshwater lake sediment microbial communities from the University of Notre Dame, USA, for methane emissions studies -HBP12 HB (SPAdes)... | ecosystem: Environmental > Aquatic >... | reverse complement strand
TGACTGCAAATCCTCAAGAGCTTCCCATGGTGAAGGTGTCTTTCATCCCTTTGTCCCAGTCATCCCAGAGATAGGCGTCCACCTTTCCATCGGCGATGACGCGAAAGGCGTAGCGCACCTGCTCTTCGTAAAATTCGCAGAAGGCGCCGGTACTATTCATGCCGCCGTTCATCTCGTAGGCCTCGGCCGGGCAGGGAGATCCGCAGAAGTGCCGGATGGCGCAGCGCCGGCATGGCTCTATGTCCTCAACCTTGCGTCCTGTCACCAGGCGGAACGGTTCGGAGTCCATCACCCTGGAAATATCATCCTCAAAAAGGTTTCCCGCCCGGAAGCGATCGAGACCGATGAATTCACTGCATGGGAACATATTGCCGTTGGGGGCCAATGCAAAAAAACATCTGCCACCACCGCAGGGAGAGATGTCGCACATGAGCCTACGCGCCGCGGGTGCAATGATGGCAAGGATGATATTGGCAAAATTGCCGACCGTCAATCTGCGGCCGGTCTGCCGGTAGAGTTCGTAGGTACGGTCTAAAGCCGCCAGGAAATGTTTGGCCGCCGCTGTATCGCCGGGCTTCAGGCTGCGCGATGGCGGAAGTGTACAACGAAGGATGTTCATGAGGCATGTGGGCACCTCCCGCTCGTGAAAAAAATCCACCAGCCTGGTAAGGTGCCGCATGTTTGTGAAGGTGATGGTGCAGATGACGCTCCAGCCTTCGTAGCCGTTGAGCCGCTTCATAGCGGCAAGCACATGCTTGAAAGTTCCCTGGCCTTCCCAGTTCTTCCGGGTGCGATCGGCAATCTGTGCGGTGGGAGCGTCGAGCGAAAGTCCGATGCTCACCTTGTGGCTTGTGAGGAACAAGACGGCCTCATCGTCCAGCAGCGTCGCATTTGTCTGGATGCCGAAGAGAAAATCATTCCCGTATTCCTCGATGCCGGCAAAGACCGCATCACGATTGAGCAGGGGTTCCGCTCCGTGGAAGATGATCTGAGGCATGGACCCCTTGGACAGGGTCTTGCCGAAGTGCCGCTTCAGGATCTCCAGGGCCTCAAGCAGTTTCTTTTCAGACATGTGCCTGCCCTTGCGCCTCATCTTCTCAGGTATGTAACAATAAGTGCAGTTCATGTTGCACCGTTCGGTGGGATTGAAGTAGACCGCTGAGGGCGTAAGCCCGAACCGCAGTCTGTCCATCTCCTGCGTGAACTGCTTGGACTTTCCGGCAAAGGCTCTTATGAGATCGCCCGCGGAAATTACATCGGCGATTTTTTTATGCTTCACCAGGGACCAGAAGGCCGTATCCGGTTCGATGACGGCCATATATTCCCGGTGGCCGATATCGATTGGTTGAAATGTAGGGCCGTTGCCGGTGTTGACGAAGCGGCCCCGTGAGGGGGCCGCTTCGTCCTTGATTACCTTCTTTTTCATGACCGTCATTATTTCGCTTTCTTGTCCATTAGAATGTAGTGGGAAAGCCCGGTTCCTTTGGCTTTGCAGCCCTTCCGATACGCGATGACATCTTTTTTTGACTTCTTTTTCATTTCCATTCTCCTTTCCTGTAATTTTTAGACAATAAAAAAAGGGTTCCGACGGACGACTGGCGTCTGTCGGAACCCTTTACCATCGGATTCCGGTTATCTCAGTTTTCGCAGGTCTTCTGGCTTTCGGGTTGTCAGCTCTTCACCGTCTTCCCACCGGGGTGAACCCCGGCAGTGACCAGTTATTGTGAAGAGCCTCGCCGATTACAGCGGCGGGTCCGCCACGGATTTGCACCGTGTTCCGGTATGCTAAAACCGATGCGTGCTTATATATGGGCGAGGGTATAAAGTCAAGATCTTTCTAACCGCGTTTTCGCTTTCCTCTCGCATCATATTCCCAGATAGGCCTTCTTCACGTCCTCATTATGGAGAAGGGTGTCGGCAGAACCTTCCAGGGTGATCCTGCCGTTTTCCATGACGTAGCCGCGGTGGGCGACCTTGAGGGCCATATGGGCGTTTTGTTCCACCAAGAAAATTGTCGTTCTGCTTTCGGTATTGATTTTTCTAATAATGTCAAAAATCAGTTTGACGAAAATAGGGCCAAGACCCAAAGACGGCTCGTCGAGCAGAAGCAGGCGTGGTCTTGCCATAAGCGCGCGAGAGATGGCCAGCATCTGCTGCTCCCCCCCGCTCAGAGTGCCACCGGGCTGATTGCGCCTTTCCGCGAGGATGGGAAAAAGTTCGAAAATATGATTCTCGTCTCTTTTTATGTCTGCCTTATCTCTGCGAAGAAATGCCCCCATGTCCAGATTTTCCATGACCGTGAGGCGGGGAAATATACGGCGGCCCTCTGGCACGAGTGAAATTCCTGATGCGACAATATCATCGGGACTCAAATTGTGGATCGGTTTGTCGTCAAACAGAATCTCACCGGCCCTCGGAGGCACGATGCCAGAGATGGACATGAGGGTGGTGGTCTTGCCGGCGCCGTTGGCACCTATCAGGGTGATGATCTCTCCCTGGGACACTTCGATAGAGAGATTTTTCAATACCTGGACGTTGCCGTAGAAAGTTTGGACGTTGTAGAGCTTAAGCACTGACGTCTTCTCCCAAATATGCCTTTATCACTCCCGGGTTCTGTCTGATTTCTTGAGGTGTTCCCCGAGCGATCATCTCGCCATAGTCCATTACATAAACAGAGTCCGAAAGCCCCATGACCAGTCTCATATCGTGCTCAATAAGAAAAACGGAAATCTCCCATTCGTCGCGGATGCTGATGATCAGTGCTTCCAGGTCTTTTGTTTCCTGGGGATTCATGCCCGCCGCGGGCTCATCGAGGAGGAGCAGGAAAGGATCGGTGGCCAAGGCCCTTGCGATCTCCAGGCGGCGCTGGGCGCCGTAAGGGAGGTTTCTGGCCAGCAAATTTACGTGCTCTGTGAGGCCGATCTTTTTCAGTATCTCATAGCTTCGTGCAACAATGGCCTTTTCCTCCTTCATTGTGCCCTTGTCCCTGAGGATGGCGCCAAGGACGCCGGAATTCGTGCGGCAGTGACGGCCGATCATTACATTTTCCAGGACTGTCATTTCGGGGAAGATGCGTATATTCTGAAACGTCCTGGCGACGCCGCTTTCCGTCACTTTATGAATATTGATACCGGTGATCCTCTTCTGCCTCCCGCCCGGAGGGGTAATGAAGATATCGCCCTCTGTGGGGGAGTAAATGCCGGTAATGCAATTGAAGAAGGTTGTCTTGCCCGCACCGTTGGGACCGATGAGGGCCGTAATCTGTCCGGGCAGGACAGCGATATCAACACGGTCCAATGCCTTAAGACCGCCGAAATTCATACTGAGCTTTCTTGCTTCAAGGATAGTATTCATAATCTATTTTCCGCCAACAACATACACGGGACTGACGATAAGACTTAAATTTCCTTTTTATTTTCCTCCGCGTGAAATTCGTAGGTCCTGCGGACGCCCTCTACAATCCCCTGGGGACGGAAGATCATCATGATCACCATAATGACTCCGAAAAGCAGCATCCGATAATCGCTGAAGGCACGGAGGTATTCCGGGAGCAATATGAGAAGGAGAGCGCCGATAATAATGCCTATGATAGAGCCAGTTCCTCCCAGCACAACAATGGAGAGAATCATAGCCGATTCCAGAAAGGTGAAGCTTGCCGGGTTGACAAACGTTGTCTTTGCCGCGAAAAAAACACCGACAAGTCCGGCCCAGGTAGAACCCAAGGCAAAGGCAGTCAGTTTGACCCTGGTTTTATTGATGCCCATGGCCTGGCACGCGATCTCGTCCTCCCGAAGGGCGAGGAGCGCCCTCCCTATCCGCGAATCCTGCAGGCGGTTCACAACAAAGATTGTGACGATGCAGAGGAGTATCATGAGAAAATACAGATATACCGTGGCTTCATGCATGCCCATCTCCATGCCGAAAAGGCCGGGCCGCGGGATCCCTGAGATGCCGCTGGGTCCGAAGGAAAACTCGTTCCAGTTCTCCAGGACAAGTCTCGTGATTTCGCCAAAGCCTAAAGTTACGATAGCCAGATAATCTCCCTGAAGTCGCAGCACCGGCAAAGCCAGGAGGATGCCAAGTATAGTAGCGGCAAGGGCGCCCAGGGGCAAGGCCAGCCAGAAACCGACTCCGAAATGGTGATACAGAAGGGCGTACGTGTAGGCGCCTGCTGCATAGAAGGCCACGTAGCCAAGATTCAAAAGTCCTGCCTGACCGACGACGATATTAAGGCCGAGGCCCAGAACAACATACATGAGGGCAGTGGTCATTATGTTTGTCTGATAGATGGATGAAATGAAAGGGAAGAAGAGAGCGATAACCGCAACAACGCCGAGGGCGGGGAGAGACAGCCTCTTCTCGCTTACGAGGCGTTGCAGGAAAGATATGTGTCCTCCTTGTGCGTTGATGTTCTCCTTCCTTCCGGATATGCTCCTTCCCGAAAGATAGCGCCAGACAAAGGAAAGGATAAAACTGCCGGCCCCTACATAAAACATGTTCATCCAGCGCCATTCGATGATGTTCTCAATGGTATTGACCCGGATTACCATGATGGGAAAGGTGAGAAACATGAACCACGTCGAAACGATGACGGATTGTTTCATACCTTCCATGTATTTTGTATTATTAAACGTACTCATACCTTCTGCGTTGCCTTTTGGCCTAAAAGCCCTGAGGGTTTGATTATCAAAATAACGATAAGAAGGACAAAGGCAAACACGTCCTCGTAATCGCTGGATACGTAACCCGTGGCGAAACTCTCCGTGCAGCCCAGTACCAGGGCGCCCAGAACCGCGCCGGGGATGCTGCCGATCCCTCCCAGAACCGCGGCGGTAAAGGCCTTGATCCCCGCAAGAAATCCGATGTAGAAGTTAATCCGTCCGATGTGAGATGCAATCAATACCCCTCCTACGGCGGCCAATGCCGAACCGATGATGAAGGTATTGGAGATTACGCGGTTGACGTTAACGCCCACCAGCATGGCCATGTCTCTGTCCTGCGCAGTGGCCCGCATGGCCTTCCCCATGCGTGTGAATTTGATGAGCAGGGTTAGGAGGACCATGATGACTGCCGTGGTTGTAATAATGATAAATTCTGTTGAACCTATGAAGCCGACGTAAGGCGCCATGAACGGGAGGTCGGGTAGAAGATTGGGGAAGGGGAGGAAGTCTGAAGTCTGCGCCAAGAGTACGTAATTCTGAAGAAAGATGGACATGCCGATGGCGCTGATAAGAGGCGAAAGACGGGGAGCCTTGCGGAGTGGCTTGTAGGCGACTTTCTCTACGGTGAATCCGTAGGCAGCGGAGTAGATCACAGCGACAACCGACGCGAGTATCAGCACAGAGAGGCCGCTCATTCCCGACATGGCGAGGACACTCGCAACAATCAGGGCTGTGAAGGCGCCGATCATATAGATTTCACCATGGGCAAAATTAATCAGCTCAATAATGCCGTAGACCATGGTGTAGCCCAGGGCAATGAGGGCATAGATGCTGCCGCGTGTGAGCCCGCCGATAAACAGTTCCAGGAAATAATCCATAAATATTGTGGCCACCCCGTTGCAAAAGGGAGCAGCTATACAGGCAGGACTAAAGTCCTGCACTACATTAAAGAAGAATGCAGCGTATCTTCAAAGAAACGTAGTGCAGACCTTCAGGTCTGCCAGCTATTTCACTTCCACGTACACGCCGTTCCTGACCTGATATACCGAGAATCCGACGCCGATGGCATCTCCTTTATTGTCAAACTTAATTTTTCCGAGAGGGGTGTCCACGCTGTATGTGCGGAGGGCTTTCCTTACCTTTTCGTAATCTGTAGAGCCTGCATTCTTTATAGCATAAAGAAGCGCCTGTGCACCGGCGTAGCCATTCAGGAAGAAGGCGCCGGGTTCGGAGCCGTATATTTTTTTATGAGCCTCCACGGCCGCGATGGCCATGGGGTTTTTCGATGTGTCTTTGTGGCTTGTGGCATAGACCCCCTCGGCATATTTTCCAGCTACCTTGATGAAAGTGTTATCCTTTACCCCGTCGTCGGAGATAAGGAGCGTCTTTAGGCCTTTCTTGCGCATCTGCGTTACTATCGAGGCGGCCTCCGGGTGATAACCGCCATATATAACAGCTTCCGCGCCTGATTGCTTGATCTTTTGAACTACGGCAGAGTAGTCAACCGCGCCCTGGGTTATTCCCTCAAAGAGGACAACATGGGCTTTTCTCGAATCCTCGATATTTTTTTTCGCTTCTTCCGCGAATCCCTTGCCATAGTCACCTTTGTCATGAAGGACCGCTATATTTTTCAGATTGAGATTCTTGATGGCAAAATCTACGGCCAGCTTTGCCTGGTTCTTGTCGTAGCCGATTGTCCGGTAAAAGTTGGGATATTTGCCGCTTAATGTGAGCTCCGTATTTGTAGCCGAGGGCGACATCGCTATTACATGACCTTCTTTGTAAATGCCGAGGGCCGCCTTGGTTGCCCCGCTGCAGATATGTCCAAGAACTACAGTAACGCCTTTAGAAACAAGTTTCGTTGCCGCATTGGTCGCGACCTCTGGTTTGCAGACATCGTCCTCAGCGAAAACCTCCACTTTCCTGCCGAGGATGCCTCCTTTTTCATTGATATCCTTCGCCACCAGTTCCGCCGCCCTGGCGCTGGGAATACCGTATGAAGCGATATCGCCACTCAATGGGACGGCGACCCCCAGCTTGATAGTGTCCGCAGCCGTTGCAGAAGTGGGCATCAAAGAATTCAGGCACGTGATCGCTATAATCAAGACAAACAGGATACCTGTGAAACGCGTCACCATACGATCCTCCTCATTGATATGTGCTGTGATTGCGTTATTTAAATTATACCACTTGTTAATGCAAGCACTAATCGACCGGGGATAAGACCCGGATTTCTCAAGGGACAAGCCCGTTTTTGTGGTGAGCGAAATTCGTGGATACTTTTTAGCCAGTGGATACCGTACGGCGGATAATTTTTACCCAATGTCGTGCAAGACTATTATTGGCCAATTGGGATATATCATTATTATTCTTGATACTTGGCGATTAAAGTTCCGGCAGGTATATTTTTTGCTCTGTTCACCGGGGGTGTGCCACAAAAAACGTAGTGTAGACCTTCAGGTCTGCGTTACAAGCAGGACTAAAGTCCTGGTCTACAAAAATCATTGCGAGGGAATGAAATGAACCGAATGGTTGGGGAGGGCTTCATTATTAAACGTAGTGCAGACCTTCAGGTCTGCGATACAGCAGGACTAAAGTCCTGTACTGCAAAGGTCACCACCACCACCGGTAAAAACATTCGAGGGCAGGCTGTAGCGGGAGTCCAGGTTATCGATAACACAACATACAATTTTCCTTGATAATTTTGCCTTCAAGATGTTATTTATTTACGGATATCATTGATTTTTCGCTCTTGTAACGACGACGGCGGGTTTGGGGGTTATCGATTGATGGATGAAACGCAAATAACGGAAACCGAAGCGAAAACGGAACAGGAAAAGGGTGCCCGATTCAAGAAGATTCTCCAGGTTTTCTCCGGGCGCAGGTGGGTTTGGCTGGTGGCTGCTTGTCTTTTCGCCATCGGGGTTTACGCGTACTTTATATACTCGGGCCGGATGCCGTCTGTCGCACGTAAAGAAGGAACTGCACCTCCGGCGCGCGCCATGCCGGTTGTCACGGCAACTTCGGCAAAGGGTGACATCAATATCTATCTGAACGGACTCGGCTCGGTCACGCCGCTCAATACGGTGACCGTGAAGAGTCGTGTCGACGGGCAGTTGATGAAGGTATCGTTCAAGGAGGGACAGGTGGTGGACAGCGGTGCTCTCCTGGCAGAGATCGACCCGCGCCCGTTTGAAGCGCAACTTACCCAAGCCTTGGGGCAGATGGCCCGTGATCAGGCACTTCTCGCAAATGCCAGGCTGGACCTTCAGCGCTACCATGATCTGGCTGCGGAGGATTCCATCGCCAAGCAGCAGTACGACACACAGAAGTCTTTGGTGCGGCAACTGGAGGGAACTGTCAAAGTCGACCAGGGCCAGATCGATAATGCTAGGCTGCAGATAGTTTACTCGCGCATCACCGCACCCATCAGCGGCAGGATCGGGCTGCGTCTCGTTGATCCCGGCAACATCGTTCACGCGACCGATGCCAACGGCCTCGCCGTCATCACGCAGCTACAACCTATAACCGTCATTTTCACGATTCCCGAAGACAACCTTCCCCCGGTGCTCGCTAAGCTCAAGTCCGGGCAGCGCATGACTGTTATCGCACTCAACCGTGAGCAGACAAAAAAGATCGCCGAAGGCTACCTGCTGACGGTTGACAACCAGATCGACCCAACTACCGGCACGGTGCGGCTCAAGGCGCTGTTCCCCAATAAGGACAATGAGCTCTTTCCGAACCAGTTTGTCAATGCACGTCTGCTTATCGGCGTAAAGAAAGGAACTACCGTGGTGCCCACTGCTGCCCTGCAACAGAGCACCCGTGGGACATTCGTTTACGTGGTGACTCCGGAACTGACCGCGGCAGTGCGTGCGGTCAAAGTCGGCTCTACCGAGGGCGATAACGTCTCCGTCGACGAGGGGCTGTCCCCCGGTGAGGCAGTTGTGGTGGAAGGCGCAGATAGGCTGCGGGAGGGCAACAAGGTAGAGTTGCAGGGTCAGGGTGCCAACAACTCCGGCAAAGGTAAGTGATGAACCCTTCGCGCACTTTCATCCTGAGGCCCGTGGCGACTACCCTGCTGATGGTCGCTATTTTACTGGCTGGCTTCGTCGCATATCGCCAGTTGCCTGTCTCCGCCTTGCCGCAGGTGGATTATCCAACCATCCAGGTATTCACCTTTTATCCCGGTGCGAGTCCCGATGTCATCGCGTCATCCATAACATCTCCCCTCGAGCGTCAGTTCGGCCAGATGCCTGGCCTCAGACAGATGACGTCAACGAGTTCCGGCGGCAGTTCGGTCATTATACTTCAGTTCAGCCTTGACCTCAGTCTGGATGTTGCCGAACAGCAGGTGCAGGCGGCTATCAACGCATCCGCCACCTTCCTCCCGAGGGATCTTCCAAACCCGCCGGTCTACAGTAAGGTTAATCCGGCGGATGCGCCGATACTTACTCTGGCCCTGACTTCCGATACGCTGCCTCTCCCGCAGGTGGAGGACCTAGCGGATACGCGACTCGCCCAGAAGATCTCACAGCTTTCCGGTGTGGGGCTTGTCAGCATCAGCGGTGGGCAAAGACCGGCTGTCAGGATACAGGCAAACCCCACGGCCCTGGCGGCCTACGGCCTGACACTCGAGGACCTGCGCGCGGTGATAGCCTCAGCCAATGTAAATCAGGCAAAGGGGAGCTTTGACGGGCCGCGGCAGTCTTCCATTATCGGCGCCAACGACCAGCTGCTGTCGAGCAAAGAGTACAAACCTCTTGTAGTTGCCTATCGCAACAATGCTCCTGTGGTGCTTTCCGACGTTGCCGATGCCATCGACGATGCGGAAAACGTAAAGCTCGCGGCATGGATGAATGATGCTCCTGCGGTGATCGTCAATATACAACGGCAGCCGGGCTCGAATGTCATCGAGGTTGTGGACCGCGTAAAGAAGCTGCTGCCGCAATTGCAGAGTTCCCTTCCTTCCACCATTCAGGTTTCCATACTTACGGACCGCACGACGACAATCCGGGCATCCGTGCATGACGTGCAGTTTGAATTAATGCTGGCAGTGGCTTTGGTCGTAATGGTCATCTTTCTGTTCCTTCGCACCCTGTCGGCAACATCCATCCCGAGCGTTGCTGTCCCACTTTCTTTAGTCGGCACATTCGGGATCATGTATCTGTTGGGGTTCAGCCTGAACAACCTGACGCTGATGGCTCTCACGATTGCGACGGGCTTCGTGGTGGATGACGCCATCGTCATGATCGAAAATATTGCCCGGTACATAGAGCAGGGCGAATCCCCGCTGGAGGCGGCCCTCAAGGGTTCGGAGCAGATTGCCTTCACCATCGTGTCTCTGACCATCTCCCTTGTCGCCGTTCTTATCCCGCTTCTCTTCATGAGTGATGTGGTGGGGAGGCTTTTCCGTGAGTTTGCCATCACTCTCGGCATTACGATCCTGATCTCCGCAGTCGTTTCGCTTACGTTGACGCCGATGATGTGCGCGAGATTGCTGAAGCACAAACCGGAAGATCAGCAGAAGAGGCTCTACCGGGTATCGCAACATATGTTCGACCGGATAATCGCGGCCTACGGCAGGTCTCTCAAGTGGGTGCTCAAGCGCCAGACGGCAACGCTCATCGTGGCAGTGGCAACCCTCGTCTTCACAGTTCTCTTGTATATTGTCATACCTAAAGGTTTCTTTCCCGTCCAGGACACCGGGCTTATCCTCGGCATTTCGGAAGGGCCGCAGTGGACCTCGTTTCAGGCAATGGCCGAGAGGCAGCAGGCACTTGCACGGACGATCCTCCGCGACCCCGCCGTGCAAAGCCTGTCCACTTTTATCGGGGTGGATGGGACCAATACGACCCTGAACAGCGGGCGCGTCCTTATCAACCTGAAACCGCTCTCTCAACGTGATGCCAGCGCCAGTGATATCATTCGCCGTCTGCAGCCTGAACTTGCGAAGCTCAACGGTATTAACCTCTACATGCAGCCGGTTCAGGACCTTACTGTCGAGAGCCGCGTGAGCCGCACACAGTACCAGTACAGCCTGGAAGACCCGAATGCCGAGGAGCTCGGCCTCTGGACGCCCAGACTTGTTGACGCATTGCGCGAGCTGCCGGAACTTCGCGACGTGAGCAGCGACCAGCAAAACCAGGGACTGCAGGCCTCGCTTGAGATTGACAGGGCCACGGCGTCACGCCTCGGAATTACCCCGCAGCTCATCGACGATACACTCTACGACGCGTATGGCCAGAGGCTGGTATCAACGATGTTCACACAGCTGAACCAGTATCGAGTCATCCTTGAGGTCAAACCGGAATTCAAGGTGCATCCCGAAAAATTGAGCGCCCTCTATGTCCGAAGCGCCGGCGGCGGGCAAGTGCCCCTCGGCGCGTTTACCCAGTTCAAGGAAACTATGGGCCCGCTCATCATCAGCCATCAGGGGCAGTTTCCGGCAACAAACCTCTCCTTCAATCTCTCGCCGGATGCATCCCTTGGGGACGCAATCACGGCAATCGATTCAGTCACGAAGAAGCTGGGAATGCCGGCGAGCATCCGGGGGAGCTTCCAGGGCACTGCCCAGGCTTTTCAATCATCGCTCGCTAATGAGCCCATCTTGATTCTCGCGGCGCTGATAACGGTTTACATCGTCTTAGGAGTGCTGTACGAAAGTTACATCCACCCCGTCACGATCCTCTCTACACTGCCTTCCGCAGGGGTGGGAGCGCTTCTTGCCCTGATGATATGCCGCACGGAGTTCAGCGTCATTGCCCTGATCGGCATCATCCTCCTCATCGGCATCGTGAAGAAGAACGGCATCATGATGGTGGACTTTGCCCTCGATGCCGAGCGCAAGGAAGGGAAAAGCCCGGAGGACGCCATCTATCAGGCATGCCTGCTCAGGTTCCGGCCGATCATGATGACGACCATGGCAGCGCTCCTGGCGGCGCTGCCCCTGGCGATCAGCACCGGCGTGGGCGCAGAGCTTCGCCGCCCCCTCGGCATTTCCATAATCGGCGGCCTGGTTGTGAGCCAGGTGCTCACTCTGTACACAACGCCCGTCATCTATCTCTGGTTTGACCGGCTGGCATTACGCTTCGCCGGACATCGCTCCGGCGAAACAAATAACGAGGACGGCAAGACATGATCGGCGCGAATTTCTCAGCCCCGTTCATCAGGAGGCCGGTCGCGACAACCCTTCTGACCATAGGAATGGTTCTCGCCGGGCTGATAGCCGTGCGTTTGCTTCCTTTGTCTCCCTTGCCGCAGGTTGACTATCCGACGATTGCCGTATCTGCGGTCCTGCCGGGGGCGAGTCCGGAGACAATGGCAACTTCGGTGGCGGCGCCGCTGGAGCGGCAGTTTGCGCACATTGCGGGCGTCACCGAGATGACGTCAACCAGCTACCTCGGCTCCACATCCATCGTCCTGCAGTTCGACCTGGACCGCAACATCGATGGAGCGGCCCGTGACGTTCAGGCTGCGATCAACGCCGCGCGAAGCTTCCTGCCGGCGGCCCTTCCTTCGAACCCGAACTATCGCAAGGTGAATCCGGCGGAGGCGCCAATCCTCATACTGGCCCTCACCTCTGACACGGTCGGAAGGGCACAGATGTACGACGCGGCGTCGACCATCCTCCAGCAAAAACTCTCTCAGGTGGAAGGCGTCGGACAGGTAATAGTCGGCGGCGGCTCATTGCCCGCGGTGCGCGTAGAGTTGAATCCCCTGTCACTGAGCAAATACGGGATCGGTCTTGATGACGTGCGCATTGCCCTCAGCACCACCAACGTGAACCGGCCCAAAGGACAACTGGCAAATGGAGAGAAGACATGGGAGATCAAAACGAATGATCAGATGTACAAGGCGGAATTGTACCGTCCAATCATCATTGCCTTCCAGTCGGGGGCAGCGGTAAGGCTGTCTGATGTTGCCGACGTCCAGGATTCGGTGGAGGATATAAGGAACGCGGGTCTGGTAAACGGCAAACCCGCCGTGATGGTTATTGTGTACCGTCAGCCGGGGAAGAATATTATCGAGACTGTGGACCGTGTCGTTGAGCTTTTGCCGCAGCTTGAAGCGTCCATTCCCGGAGCAATCAACCTCTCCGTCGTCCTCGACCGGACAACTACGATCCGCGCCTCGTTGAAAGACGTAGAGCGCACCCTCGTCATTTCAGGCATACTCGTGATCCTGGTAGTCTTCGCGTTTTTGCGGCACGCACGGAGCGCCGTCATACCGAGCATTGCCGTACCCGTGTCGCTCATCACCACCTTTGGAGTAATGTACCTCTGCGGCTACAGCCTGGATAACCTTTCCCTCATGGCGCTTACAATTGCCACGGGTTTTGTCGTGGATGACGCGATAGTCGTCCTCGAAAATATCACCCGTCACCTGGAAAAAGGCGTTCCTTCCCATCAGGCCGCCTTGCTCGGTGCGCGGGAGATCGGCTTCACCGTCCTTTCGATAAGCGTTTCTCTCGTTGCAGTGTTTATCCCCATCCTGCTCATGGGAGGGATGCTGGGCCGGCTCTTCCGCGAGTTCGCCGTGACGCTTTCCGCCGCCATCATGGTGTCTCTCGTGGTCTCGCTGACGGCTACCCCCATGATGTGCGCCTACTTTCTGAAAGCAGAAAAGGTCCGGCCACATGGACGGCTGTTTAATTTAAGCGGGCGCCTGTTTGACGGAATGCATCAGGGCTACGACAGAAGCCTGTCCTGGGCACTGAAGCACCCGCGACTCATGCTTTCCCTGATGCTCTCCACAATCGTGCTCAGCATCCTGCTGTTCGTCATTGTCCCGAAAGGATTCTTTCCCCAGCAGGATACGGGCCGCTTGACAGGCACAATTCTGGCCGCCCAGGACATATCGTTCCAATCGATGAGAGAAAAAATGACGGCGATTGTCGACATCATCGGGAAGGATCCCGCTGTGGAAACGGTCGTCGCATTCACCGGCGGCTCCGGCGGGCGCGCGACGACTAATACGGGACGGATGTTCATCGCCCTTAAACCAATAGAAAAGAGAAAGGTGAGCGCCGACCAGGTGATCGCGAGGCTTCGCAAGAAAATCAGCAGCGTCCCGGGAGCACCTGCATACCTCCAGGCCGTGCAGGATGTGCGCGCGGGGGGCAGGATGGGCGGGGGCCAATACCAGTACACGCTCCAGGGGGAAAACCTGGCGGATCTCATGACATGGTGCCCCCTTATAGAACAGCGATTGCGCGAGGTTCCCGGCATTGTCGACGTGAGCAGTGACCAGCAGAATAAAGGGCTTCAAGCATCGCTTGTTATCGATCGCGCCACGGCGTCGCGCCTGGGCGTCAGCCCGCAGGCAATCGATGACACGCTTTACAGCGCCTTCGGCCAGCGGCAGGTGTCGATCATGTATACGCCGTTGAATCAGTACCATGTAGTAATGGAGGTTGAACCACGCTTCTGGCAACGCCCGGAGACGCTGCGCTATATCTATGTGTCGTCATCGACCGGGGCGCTCGTTCCCTTGAGCGCCTTCACCCATTACGATATGACGCAGACGGCACTCGCAATCAGCCATCAGGGACAATTTCCCGCGGTGACGCTGTCATTCAACCTCGCGCCGGGGCTTGCCCTCGGTGACGCGGTGAAGGCGATCGAAACCGCCACACGGAAGATGGGATTACCTTCGAGCATTCACGGCAGCTTTCAGGGGACGGCCCAGATCTTTCAGGCGTCTCTCGCCAACCAGCCTCTCCTGATCCTTGCCGCGCTGGTAGCGGTCTACATCGTCCTCGGCGTGTTGTACGAGAGTTACATCCACCCGCTTACCATACTCTCAACGCTGCCGTCGGCGGGTGTCGGGGCATTCGTAGCCTTGCTGATCTCAGGCACAGAGCTTACCATCATCGCCCTGATCGGACTTGTCCTGCTCATCGGCATCGTAAAGAAGAACGGCATCATGATGGTGGACTTTGCCCTGGCGGCGGAACGCAATGAAGGGAAAAGCCCGGAAGACGCCATCTATCAGGCGTGTCTGCTGCGGTTCCGGCCGATCATGATGACGACTATGGCGGCCCTCTTGGGAGCGCTGCCCCTTGCCATTGGATTCGGCGTCGGGTCCGAGCTCCGCCGTCCCCTCGGTATCGCCATCGTCGGCGGGTTGATCTTCAGCCAGATGCTTACGCTCTACACGACTCCGGTGGTATATCTCTACCTTGATCGCCTGCGGCTCCGGCTGGAAAGAAGAAAGGTCGCGCGGAAGAGGCTCGCCGCCCGTGGCGTATCTGCG
>Ga0209777_10005307_pt1 | contig 14919 bp, 13 predicted proteins | sample FrelakmetHBP12HB_FD_187147 | JGI IMG/M metagenome (GOLD analysis project Ga0209777, IMG submission 187147) | Freshwater lake sediment microbial communities from the University of Notre Dame, USA, for methane emissions studies -HBP12 HB (SPAdes)... | ecosystem: Environmental > Aquatic >... | reverse complement strand
GCTTGTATTTAATTTATTTATCATTTCGTCAAAAGTAATTTTGTTTTGCAGGTATTGAGAAATAAAACGATACTCCAAACCGAAGCTCTCCAATTTTTTCCAGGTCAATCCGGCTGAATGCAGGTTTTTTACTTCTTCCATCATCCCCTCTCCAAGCCTTTCTTTCAGCCGCGATGTAATACGTTGCCACAGCTCCGACCTTTCCCAGTTGATGCCCAGCACCACGGCATCGATATCCGGCTTCTCTTGTTGCTCTTCGCTTTTTATAGCCCGTGCTCTTTCAATCTCGATTGCCCGGATTAGTCTCTCCGGATCGTCAAGATCGGTCTTGTTGTGCAAACGTGGTTTTAATGCCTGGAGTATTTCCTGTAATTGTTTTTTCGATTGGAGGCTTAATATTTTTCGCAATTCTTGATCAGGATGGGCCTTGGGCATATTATATCCTGCCAGTACTGATTCCAAATAAAGGCCTGTTCCCCCGACCATAATCGGCACAATCCTTTTCAGGCGGAGTTGGGTAAATATTTTATAGAATCTATTTTGGAACTCAAATAAGCTAAATTCGCTCTGAGGATCTATGATATCTATCAAGTGATAGGGAATTTTCCTGCCGCCAATAAGATACTCGTTTAAATCCTTGCCTGTACCGATATCCATGCCTTTATAAACCTGGCGGGAATCGGCCGAAATTATTTCCCCTTGCAAATCATAGGCAAGCTGAACTGCCAGTTGAGTCTTACCCGAGGCTGTCGGGCCCAAAATCACAATCAAATTTTTCGCCATATTTTAAAATTATCGTTTTTTGCGTTTAAGCAACCAAGGTTTTTATTATTGTTTTATCTTCTCGAATTGGTCTTCTGGGCGCTTGGCTGGCGCTGCCCAGATCTAACATCATATCCTTATGCTTAGTCTATTTTGTAGCTAAAAAAGAGCGGCGGCGTTTTAAACCCTAACTAACGCTTCCTATAGTCAGCGAGTTTCAATATCCCGATAAGCTTCGCTATCGGGATTAATTCGGCTAGCAAATTCCCATACACTTCGTTTTGGAAATTCGAGTCTCATTAAAAAAAATGCCCCAGATGATGGGGCATTTTCCATTCAAATTAAGTTTTTATTAATTGGAATTATTATAGCGGCTGAACATTTGTTGCGCTGGGACCTTTGTTTCCTTGTTCAATATCGAAGCGAATTCTTTGACCCTCATAAAGAGTCTTAAATCCTGTTCCTGCAATAGCGCTATAATGAACAAAAACATCTCCACCTTCGTCGTTTTCAATAAACCCAAAACCCTTCTTTTCGTTAAACCACTTCACTTTCCCTTCTGCCAAAGCTAAAACCCCCCTTTCAAATATTTGCTTCTCGCCGGATACAAATCCTGGAGAAACTAAAAAAACCGCACGAATTCCCTTTCTCACTCAAAGAATTCATTGCGGTTAATTTTTTTCTTCCAAAAACTCAGCACTAACTACTTCCTGCCAAAAGTCGCCCTTACAATCCATAATAATATTGCGACTTTCTTACGTTATTTGGAGCCGTAGCACTATTTTTATTCAAAATCAAGTTTTTTTTCGCAATTTTTATTCGTGAAACTCCAATTCTAATGAAACTCAGATATTATCCCGTTACGGGATGTCGTGTCTTTGAAAATAGCTTTCCGCTCCTTACAGAGGTGCTCCACAAGCGCAGGGCAGTAATATCTGTTAGTTGAATTATCCCACGTGTGAAACTAAGTGGGACTATGTTGTAATGAGACCCAAGTTTCAGAAACAGAGTGCGCTGAAACTTGCAGGTCGGATCAATGAAACTCGCTGAAAACGAATGAAACGAGGTTTGAAGCGTTAGTTTAATTGATCTCACGAAGCGGAGAGTATAATACCCTCAAAGCTTGCTTTGGGAGTCATACCCGTGATATTTTTTTATTCAATTAAGTACTTTCGTAAAACATTTAAAAGCTCTTTTTCTTTGCCCAGATAAAAATGGTCGGCTCCGGAAATCATCTCCAGTTTTGCCTGTATTTCCTTAATTTGTTTTTTTATAGCTTCCGGATCACAAAACTGATCCTGATCTCCACAAATAATTAAACTGACATTACCGGTTAATTTTGCCCAATCGAAATCAAAATAATTATTGGGCGGCGAAACAAATACGCTGTCCGTGAAAATATCGTTATTTCGCTCCATGACTTTTGACCCGACCCAGGAGCCAAAAGAATAACCGGCAAAAAATATATTGGATATTCCATTATTTATTAAATATTCACGGGCAAAAAGAATATCCTCCATTTCCCCTCTTCCTTCATCATATATACCTGTACTCCGGCCAACACTTCGGAAATTAAATCTCAATGTAGTAAAATTTTCGGCGGCAAATGCTTCCTGAATCGCTTCCACTACGTTGTTCTGCATGGAACCGCCCATCAGGGGATGCGGATGACAAATAATGACTCCTCGTTTTTCCGAAGATTTATGCCATAATCCTTCGATGATCAGAGAACCATTTTTAATAAATATTCGCTCTTCCGGCATATTTCCTTCATTCAAATCGAACCGGTTAAATGACAGGCACAAAATCTTTCATCCTCAACTTGCGTAAGTACAGGCTCTTGTTTGGAACAAATCGCTCCCTTATCAGGACAACGGTTCTGGAAATTGCAGCCGCAATCATTTTCAGCTCCTGCTTCCCCCTTTATTGCCGCTATTCTTCTTTTTCCTACCGGATCGCACCCGGGCAAGGCCGAGAGCAGCATCCGCGTATACGGGTGAAACGGATGCTCATAAATCTCCCTGTTTTCCGCTAATTCGACAATCCGGCCTAAATACATAACAGCAATGCGATCCGACATATGCCGTATCACATTAAGATCGTGAGAAATAAACAAATAAGTCAGGCCAAAATCCTGCTTTAAATCTTTGAGCAAATTCAGAATCTGAGCCTGAATAGATACATCCAAAGCGGAAACAGGCTCATCGGCAATAATCAATTCGGGCTGGAGAACAAGTGCCCGCGCAATTCCGATACGCTGTCTCTGTCCGCCACTGAACTCATGCGGATAACTATGCGCCTGTTCTCTGCTCAGACCGACTTTCTCCATCAATTGGGTCACAGATTCCCGGCGCTGATTTTTATTGCCGATTCGATGTATGGTTAAAGGTTCTTTGATTACGCTTGCTGCCGATTTACGGGGGTTGAGAGAGGAGTATGGATCCTGAAAGATTAATTGCACGTTGCGGCGGTATGCTTTTAGGGCTTTTTTATCATATAAAAAAATATTTTCGCCTTTAAAATAAATATTGCCGGAGGAAGGTTTTTCCAATCTGGCTATCAGGCGAGCCAGAGTGGATTTTCCGCAACCGGATTCGCCGACCAAGCCCAATGTTTCTCCTTTGTATATTTGCAAACTGACATTATTTACCGCGGGAATGACTCTCTTTTTTGAATTCCAAATAGAGCCGCTCAAATTGTATTTCTTATGTAGTTCTTTTATTTCAATTAATGATGGGGTCATTTGGTATCAGTTAATTAATTTTCCTTCTTTTTGTATTTCCGAAGATTTCCAGCAGGCGACAAAATGCCCCTTCCCGATCTCATCTAGCGAAGGTTCTTCTTGAGCACAATGGCTATCCGCATAAGAACACCGCTCATAGAAACGGCAGCCGGATGCCAGATTGTATAAACTGGGAACAGAACCCGGAATGGTCTTAAGATATTTCTGTTGCTTTTTATCCACACCTACGCATCGGGCCGGAAGCGATGCCATCAAACCTTGGGTATAGGGGTGCAAGGGCTTTACGAAAATTTGCCCGACGGTCGCACTCTCCACAATTTTACCGGCATACATTACCGCAATTTTTTGGGCCTCCTGAGAAATAATGCCGAGATCATGCGAAATTAAGACAACCGTCATTTGATTTTTTTTCTGGAGCTCGGAAATCAGATCCAAAATTTGCGCCTGAATAGTAACATCAAGCGCGGTGGTGGGTTCATCGGCCAAAAGCAGCTGGGGATGGCAGGACATGGCCATCGCGATCATCACCCGCTGGCGCATCCCGCCGCTGAGCTGATGCGGGTAATCTTGCGCCCGCTTTTCTGGATCGGGAATTCCTACTTCGCGCAATTGCTCGCCAGCCAGTGCCATTGCTTCCTTCGCCGGAAGTTTTCTGTGCAGCCGGACGGCTTCCGCGATTTGTTCTCCGACGCGAAATACCGGGTTTAGTGAAGTCATTGGTTCCTGAAAGATCATGGCAATTTCGCTGCCGCGTTTGGCGCGCATTTCTTCAGAGGACAGCGCTAATAAATCCCTGCCGGAAAATAACACTTCACCATTAATGATTTTGCCGTTTGTCGGGATGAGCCGCATAATAGAAAGAGCGAGCATTGTTTTTCCACAACCGGATTCGCCGACAATCCCCAGCGTTTCGCCGGAATCTATGTTTAACGATACTCCATCAACAGCCTTAATTCTTCCCCGGGCGGTATCAAATACCGTCACTAAATCTTTTATTTGCAGCAATGGCGGCATAGACTATTAATGAAACTCAAATATTACAAACATAGTGCAGTAATATTTGCTAGTTGAATTAATCCCGCCATAGGCGGAGGGTATAATACACCACTCCTTGGGGCGGTACACTAAATCAAAGCTTGTTCTAGGCTTCATACCCGTGGCTTTCCGGCGCGATTGCGCAAAAATTCAACCAGCAACCGTACAGTAACTCCCGATGCCCCTTTGGGGATATAATCTTTATCTTTGTCCGTCCAGGCCGGGCCGGCAATATCCAAATGCACCCAGGGAAAATCTCCCACAAATTTGCTTAAAAACGCCGCGGCGGTAATGGTCCCGGCGGCGCGGCCGCCGCTGTTTTTATAATCGGCAATATCGCTCTTAATTTGCTCATGATATTTTTCCCACAAAGGTAGTTCCCAAACAAGTTCGCCGGTCGCCTGGGCAGCCTTATTTATTTCACCTTTGAGTTTATCATCGGTGCCCAGCATACCGATTACGTCATCTCCCAGCGCGATGATACAGGCGCCGGTAAGAGTGGCGACATCAATAATCGCCGCCGGCTTATATTTGGAAGCATAGGCCAGCGCGTCAGCTAAAATCAGCCGGCCTTCGGCGTCAGTATTGATAACTTCGATCGTTTTCCCGGAATAGGACTTTAAAATATCGCCCGGTTTATAAGCAGTGCCGCTGGGCATATTTTCCGTGGCGGGAATAAGCCCGACAATATTGAGCGGCAATTGCAAATCAGAGGCGGCCATAATCGCGCCCATTACCGCGGCTCCGCCGGACATGTCCGATTTCATTTCATCCATCTTCTCGGCGGGCTTGAGGCAAATTCCACCGCTGTCGAAGGTCATTCCTTTGCCCACCAGCGCGATGGGCGCTGCGTTTTTTCTACCACCTGTATACTCCAGTATAATAAATTTCGGTTCCTGATTGCTCCCGGAGGCAACGCCCAAGAGTGAATTCATCCCCAGCCCCTTCATTTTGGCTTTATCCAACACCTTGCAGGAAACATTTTTCCGGGTGGCAATCCCCTGCGCCTTTTTGGCAAGAATTGTCGGCGTCATTTCGTTTCCCGGGGCGGAAACCAAGTCACGCGTAAAATATACGGCTTGTGTAATTACCTGTGCTTTTTTAATTACGGCTGCAATCAGAGAGAAATCTTTTTCTTCGGCGATAATATTCAATTGTTCCATGCTCTTTAAATTTTCGCGGTCAACAGTTTTGAAAGGCGTGTATTGATAAAGCCCTAAAAGTGCTCCTTCCGCCACAGCCTGCGCAACTTTATCTTTGGCGTGGGGGATAAGATTCCAGTCCAGGGAAGTTGCCGCCTCTTTGATGTTTAGATTCCGTAAATGCTGCATGACTTTGGCCAAAGCTATACGCAGTTTTTCCAGATTAAATTCGTTCTGCTTGCCTAAACCAACCAGGGCGATTCTTTTTGCCGGCAGTAATCCTCTAGTATAAATTACGGATATTTGGGATGGTTTGGCCTCAAAATCATGATTAGCAATCAATTCGCTGATTAAGCCATCGGTTTTTTGATCGATTTGCAGCGCCACTCCGGTCAATTTTTTTCTGTCTTCAAACAACGCCAAGATACTGGCCTGGCTTTTTGTTTCGGCAAGCTTTCCTTTCTGGACAGATATTTTCACCTCAATCATCCTCCTCCTTTTTTGTTTTCATAAAAAGTTTTAGTTATCCCAATATCTCTTTCTCGAAGATAACATATAGCCCTAAAAAGTCAATCCCGCGACTTGGAATCCACCGGCTCCGGCCGCTATAGGAAAGCTTCGTGAGTCGCGGGAGGTCGCATTATTTTTTAAGGAGCCCACGACTCCCGCAAGGAGGGGGATCAACTGATCGGACGGTGCTGAAAAACCAAAAGGGAATACTTGGGGATTTACTGCAATGTTATAGCGTTGCGGCGCAGGCAGGCACTAACGTTTTTCTCATTAGTCTTTAAAATGAATTTCAGGTAATTGATGTTTTTTTCTATCGCTTCGGTATAAAGATTTTTTTCGACGTTCCATCTTTCCCGGAAATGATTAACCATATGCCGGTTGACGTTGCCTAAATCTTTCTCCAGGCGGGTCTTGGTGATGTAATAAAAATTAGTTGTTTTTTTCAAAAGATCAAGTTCGCTATCAAATCCGGAAACTTTTCCTTCCTCAAATTCATGGAAAAGGGGAATTAGTTTTTCCAGATAAAGCCGGTCGGCCATCTGCCCCAGCAAGTCCGCTGTCCCGAGAATCTTGCCGATAATCTCGATATTGGCGGAGGAAAACGTAATTTTTTTAATATCTATACTCAGGCCGGTGCAATTTAAGATGTCGGCAAAGTTTTCTAAATCGTTCCGGAAATACTTTTCGTGGGCATAATAATCCTGCACAAACATTATGCTTCTTTTGATGTGCACGAGAGTGTATTTGGCGCCAGTTCCGGCATTATCATCATCCGCTTGAATGTAGCCCGTATCATGCATCAGCGCGCTGATTAAGCCTAGATTTATTTCCTTATCCGTAAATTTTATCCCCTGCAAAAAGGCGCCGTGCAGGAGACGCGCCATAGCCAGAAGAACCAACATGGTGTGCCGGAAATCATGGTAATTGGTGTTGCACTTTCGAAATCGCGGATAATGACCGCGAAACAGTTTTTCCACATCGCGGAAAGCCTGATCCAGATACTGAAAATCGAATTGGGGATTAATCAGGGAGGTGGTAAATTGGACTTCTTTGATAATTGCGTTATTGTCGCGAATATCTAAAAGTTTCGTATGCAATTCGTTATCATCAGTCATGTTTATCTTATTCCGGCTCTCCTTCCCCAAAGAAAAATTAATTGGGAGGAGTAAAATAGATGGCAAAGTTGCTAATTGTGATATTTTGAATGGCGGTACCTGTACTCTGGGTAAAGCCGAAGAGCATTGTGTTAAATTTGGTATGCTTATCCAGGGAAAGCTCTATGGTCCGATTAATTTGCGGGGTGGAAGTGGTATAATGAACGGTGACATCGTTACAAGTAGTGCAATCTATCCAGGCTTGGACATTATAATTAAAATTCGTGTCGAGATTGGCAGTTTGGTTCCGGGTCACCTCAATTCTAAAAGTATGGGAGGCGGTAGTATTCAGGTAGGTAGTTGATCCTAGGTCATCATATCCGCAAACAACCTGCGTAGGATCTGTCAAACAAGCAGGTGATGGTGTGCCGGTTAATGAATTTTGTGGATAGTCGGGATCTCCCGCTGTGCCCGCACCGTGGATGTTATCGTCGCAACTCGCCGCGAGATAACCAGCGAGAGTAGTACCGGCAGCACAATTTCCGGCTGTATTAGCCCCCCACAACATCAAGGCCATATGGTTATTGGCGGCATCGCTTCTTCCATTATTACAACCAGCGCCACTGACATTGGCGTTAGTATATTTGTCAAACTCAATGGCCATTTTGGGAGGCGCCAGACCTAATCCGTCAAGGGTATTGGCCAGTGGTACCGTTGCTCCCGCTACTGTATTACCCGGCCCGGCATAGGCCATTAATTCTCCCATTCCTGTTATGGCCGGCATTCCTCCTCTTCTGGATATATCATTATTGGCACCATTCATTATGGTGAAGGTAAAGCCATCGCCATGTGAGGCGTTGGTAGAACTGTCGGCAAACGTAAAATAAGCCCGAATACCCCCGCCGAAATTGCAGATACCGTTAACGCAATAAGCGGCATCAGAATTTCCGGCATACCAGGCAACGCCACCAGTATTAGCAGTTGTATTTCCCAGCGTTATGGTGGTGGCATTAACGGTCACACCGGTGCCCAGGGGAGTAAATCCACCAGTTCCTGTTATACTATAATTATATGGTGGCGCATTGGTGCTGTTTCCTCCCACTGTATAACCTAAAATTGCCATCCGGGAAAATGTATTGCTGACCGGAGTGACCGCCAATCCTGAACCCGTATTAAATGTGCCGGTGGAAGTGATTGCCGCCGACGTGTGGGCATAAATCGATGTGGTAGCGGGAATGTTGCCGGTAGTACTTGGAAAAGGAGCGGTCGGGTTGTTCGCATCCCTGATTCCGAAAAAAGTATCCGGCGTGCCCGACGTGCAGTGATCGTAGTAAAATACATAACTAGAAAGAGCTGCTACTCCTGGTACTTCAAAAAACCCGAAACGGGCAGGGAAAATGCTGCATGTTCCGGCGGCAACATTCAGGTTGCCGCCGCTGGCTAAAGTCTGAGCGCTGGCGGTAGTAAGAATAACTGGAACTATGCCGGTACCAGGAATAACATTAATTGTGCCATCTGGCGGATTAGTATTGGACAGATGGAGGGTGTAATTAGGCGCCGAACCGGTAACAGTAGTATAGTAGAAACGCCTCCAGTGACTCGCATTCGACGTATACACGGCCATAGCTTTATCTGTAGCCGATGACGGAATGGTATAGGAAACGGCGCCAGGAAATCTTACAAGAAGTGTCAGATTATTTGTAGTATCAATTGTTAATGTTGCTTGGGATCGCAAATAATAAGGTTGCACGGTTAACACAAAACTGCCGGCATTATTCAGCAGCGCGAAAGTAATACCCTGGAGGGTTTCCAAAACAGAATTCTTTGTAGCTTCGGTCGTCGCACTTTTATAATTGCTGGCCAGATAATTGTACCCTGATTTGGCAATGTAAGTTGCTTTGGTCGTTGCGGCCGTGTTGAGTTGGTTAAAAACAGAGCTGCCCATTGTCGAGAGCATGGCGACAACAAGAGCAGAGAAAAAAAGCATCGTGATGACGAGCGCCATGATCATGCTGCCTTCCGGCAGAAAAGGCCGGACGTAAAATTCTTTTTTCTGCAACAACATTTCTTCCTCCCTATATTTATTTAACGCTCTTCACTCGGTCTATCCCGGGCCAGCAATTCTGCCACCCGGCCGGGTATCGCCTAATCTCTGTTCCAGTTTATGGGCTCAGTGTCTTTGCCAATTACGCCATTTCTGCGGACATCATACACGGTGGAACAGGTATATGTGTCGGTAGAATCAGTTCTATTGAGCGTAAGAGTAATCTTAATAGAAGCCAGGTTCGCGATGGAGCTCGCCGTACTCCATGTTCCACTCCCCGTGAAAGCATCGGTAGTTCTGTAAAAATCCAGCTGAAAAGCGTTGACACCAGCAATAAGGACAGACCCCGTTCCGATAGTCGTATGATCCGTTCCATTGACAATCTTTATCTGGCTTCCGTCCCGGCCCATACAGCGGTTAACATCAGTAGTATTACCAGTGGACACATCATAATACGTTAATGTATAGCAAATGTAATCGGGATCGGTTTCACTCAGCGTGTTGATGAAGCTGATATCTTCAAACTCCAGAATCATCCTATCCAGAGCAAGTTGCACCTGTTGCGAAAGTTCATCATTCGCCTTGGCCCTAATATAACCTTTGGCGCCCTGCGCAATCAGCATGCTCCCGACAGCGGCCATGATTCCCAGCAGAATCACGGTAACGATAATCTCGATTATGGTAAAACCGGCCTCTTTTTTCATGACATAATCCGTAAATCCTTCAATATCTATTGTGTAAAAAGAGTTGTTATTGTCTGATCACTCACTGTAATCGTTACTTTTAAAGTGTTGGCGCCCGAAGCGGCCGTTTGTTCAATATGGGTCGTAGGATCAAAGGTTATAAACTTGGTCGCTTGTGTATATTGGCCGAAATAAGGGCTGTTTGTACTAACATTTCCATTCTGAATGTGCGCTTGCAAAGTTGTCAAAACATTAGAATTCCCGGCATTCATCAAGTTATTATAGTCAATGTTCATTTTCTCCACAACTCCAACCAAGGCATACTGATTATACGCGCGAACAGCGGAAGCCGAGCTGCCGATCAGGTTTGGTCCCATAAAATTAACTAAAAAAGTCGCCGCAATCGCGGCCACAACCATGATAACTATCACCTCCAGAAGGGTAAAACCTTCTTTATTCGTGAAGCTCCAATTCCGAAAGCGAAACCAGGCGGATGCAGAGCAAAGCGCGTCGGAATGGGCAAGTTGAATCCCGCCACCAGCGGGACGAAGCGGAGGGTATAATACCCCGCACCTTGCGGCGCAATGTTTCCCAAGCTTGCCTTGGGGTTCATACCCGTGATTCGCCATAGTTGTTTTTTTTATCATGGGATAAATCCTGTATTGGCCGTAACGGTTATATTGCCGCCCGAAGTTGCCACAGTAATATCCGCTGCGCCGGGCGAACCGAATCGATCAAAAGTTATGGTCAGCGGCGTTGTCGAAGTTATCGACAGATTGGACAAAGTAACCTGATTGGAGTTTTCTCCGAAAAAGTTAATTTTGGTTGCAACGGCATTTTGAAAAAGCCAATATACACTTGCGGAATTGAAACTGACGCCCCAAGTTGAATCGGTTCTTATCGCCCGGCCCTGCGCATATCTCAAATGGCTCTTCACTTTATCCAACTCTCCGATTACCCCATAAGTAGCAGGAGTGCTGATCCTGGCAATAGCAATTGCGCCGATAATCCCGAGAATTAAAATAACCGTGATTACCTCTAAGAAAGTAAAGCCTTTTTCCGCCTTAAGTATTTTGCGCATAACCACTCCTTGTGGTCAAAAGACCGGATTTAATAAAACTGCGAATGGAGCTGATCAGTAAAACACCGAAGACTATGGCCGCCGCTGTTAATACCAGTGCAAAAACTAACGCTTGCGGGGAAAAGAGCATGAATTCCAAGATAAAAGCGTTGACCACAATAAAAGCTGTATGCGCAATAATTCCATACTGGGCAAAGATTATCGTTGGAGGTTTTTGCGAGACCATTACCGCCATAGATATTATTAAAACGGCGCTCAAAATAGATAAATACGGCTGAACTCGTAACCACAAATTAATATTGCTATTACTAAGGACATCTTTCAGACCCCAAAGGGCAAATAATCCCATGAGCAAATAAAATAATCCGATAATCAATAAGAGAAAGCTGCATTGCCTAGGAGATATAATTTTACCGGAAAGAATGCTTACGGCATCAGAGCTGAGCTCACGGGGCTGGAAAAGAAAGCGATTAAATTTATACAGGATACCGCTTTCAACTTTCTTAACGCCAACCATTATCTGATAAACTAAATTATCCGGCGGGGTAATTGTTTTCTGATTTTCTATTTTTTCTATTATATCGGCGAACTCTTCCATATTTTATCCGCAAACCCATTCTACTACAATATACAGCTTCCAGCGGTAAATAGTCACAAAATATCCCGTTCATTCATCAATTCTTTTAATTTTCCCAATCCGCGGTAAATACGCATTTTGACAGCACTGAGTGATTTACCGGTAATTTTGGCAATCTCTTCCAAAGATAATCCCTGTTGGTATTTCATAATTAATAATGCCCGGAGTTTATACTCCAGACGCAAAAGACAGACGGTTATTTCTTGAGTTTCTATGAATTGGGCTTCCGGTGAAGGACTATCATCGGCCAATGAATGTGCGTTTAATTCTCCAGAAATATTGTGTTTTTTGTTTTTTTTATAATGGTTTTTGATTAAATTAAAGGCAATGGTGTAAAGCCAGCTAAAGAATTTCTTCCGGGTGTCATAACGCCACAAATATTGATAGGCCCGGATAAATGTATCCTGTGTTAAATCCTCGGCGTCTCCAAGATTGCCGGTCAGGCGGTAAGCTAAATTATAAATAGGCGCCTTGTATTCTTCCACCAGCAAAGAATACCCCTGTCTATCTCCTTTTAAAACCTTGGTAACAATTTCCGCCTCGAGTTTTTGATCCATTGTCACATATTATCCATTGATGATAGTGAAATTCGTCAAAATGCTTCCTAATATGATATTCTCCCCTCCATCGAATATCAAGTAAATTCAAATATTATGATGAAATATTTTTGGACAAATTCTATTAAAAATAGTAAGTTGTAATGAGTAAAAAGATGGAGTTTTCCATGTTATACGATAAAATTGTCGCTGTCGTTGTTCCCACCTATAACGAAGAGAAACAAATCGGCCAGGTATTGGAAACAATGCCCGACTTTGTTGACCGCATCATCGTTATCAACGATTGCTCCCAAGATAACACCGCCGCTATCGTCTTGAATTATATAAGTAAACATCAAACGGCCCGGCAAATTAAGAAAAATTATGTAATATCTACGCACGATAACAGATATAATCGTGTTGAACATTTACTCCAGGAAAAACGGCAGACGGAAGCCGAATATTTCATTCCCTCGGAGATAGCCAACGCTCATCCCGAAACCGAGCGTGTAATTCTAATCAATAATTTAAAAAACGGCGGTGTTGGCGCCGCCATCGCCCGTGGTTACAAATGGTGCCTGGACAACCGCATTGATTGCACCGCCGTTATGGCCGGTGACGGTCAAATGGATCCGGCCGAATTGGAATCAATATGCCTTCCCGTCATTAACGAAGAAATCGATTATGTCAAAGGCAATCGTCTCATTCACGGCGGAGCCCGGTTAATCATTCCTAAAACACGTCATTTGGGCAATGCCATTCTTTCGATATTAACCAAAATCGCTTCCGGTTATTGGCATGTCTCCGACACTCAAACCGGATATACCGCCATCTCTCTATCCGCTTTGAGCGCGATCAAGCTTCATGATATCTACAAAAACTACGGTATGCCCAATGACATGCTGGTCAAACTCAATATTGCTTTTTGCAGTTTAAAGGAAGTTAAAATTAAACCTGTTTATAACATCGGCGAGAGCTCTAAAATGAAAGTAACCAGAGTCATTCCTCGTATATCGTGGCTGCTGTTTAAATCATTTTTTAAAAGATTATGGGTTAAGTATTTGTTTCGCGACTTTCACCCGCTTTTTTTGCTTTATCACTTTTCGTTTATTTTAGGACTTTGTTCCCTGCCCTATGCAGTTAAAATAATCTCTCTTGTTTTTGCCGGAAAATCTGTCTCGGCAACAACAATGCTGGCCTTCTTCTTTCTTTTTACCAGCAGCTTTCAATCCCTTTTATTTGCCATGTGGATGGATATTCAAGATAACGAAAGGCTGTATAAATCTTAACTAATATTTTTTTATGAGAGCATAAAATGACAAAAATGATAAAACCGGCTATCGCTGTTGTCGGAGCAGGAAACTGGGGGAAAAATCTAGTCCGCAATTTCCATGAATTAGGCGTATTAAAAGCCGTCAGTGATAAAAATTCGGATTCATTAAAACAAATGCGGGAACTCTATCCTTCCTGTGATTTCTATTCTTCATTAAGAAATATACTGTCCCGTGACGACATTGATGGTATCGCCATTGCCACTCCGGCAGAAACCCATTTTTTATTGGCTCGTGAAGCTCTATCATCCGGCAAGCATGTCTTCGTCGAAAAACCTCTTACCCTTTCGGAAAAAGACGCCGTTGAACTAATCGCTCTTGCTCAAAAGAATAATTTAGTTTTAATGGTCGGCCATCTCCTGCAATACCATAGCGCTTTCATCAAATTAAAACAACTGGTCTCCGCTGGCGAGTTAGGCCGGATCAATTATATTTATTCGCATCGATTAAACCTGGGCAAGATCAGGAGGGAAGAAAATATTTTATGGTCTTTCGCTCCGCACGATATTTCGATGATTCTATCTCTCGCCGGTGAAGAACCGGAAAGCGTGCAGGCTACGGGCGGTAATTATTTGCATAAAAATATTGCCGATGTTACCACGACTCATCTGGAATTCGCTTCCGGCCTCAAGGCTCATATTTTTGTTTCCTGGCTGCATCCGTTCAAAGAGCAAAAACTGGTTGTTGTCGGTGAGCAAAAAATGGCTGTTTTTGACGACACCCTGCCCTGGGAAGAAAAATTGCTGATGTATCCCCATCAAGTAAAATGGGAAAAAAATATTCCTGTGCCGACTCGCGGAATTCCGGAGAGTATTTCCATTTCTCCTGCCGAACCGCTAAAAATGGAATGCGAACATTTTCTTGATTGCATCGAAAAAAGAAAGCCGGCGTTGACCAATGGCGAGGAAGGATTACGCGTACTCAAAGTTTTAAACGCTTCCGAACGTTCATTGAATGAAAATGGATTAAGAATCAATTTGAAAAGTGATTCCGGTTTAAGCCCGCAGGATAAAAAAACCTACAATCTCCACCCCACATCTCAAATCGATGAAAACGTCAAAATCGGTGCGGGGACAAAAATATGGCATTTTTCCCATATAATTTCCGGCTCGAAAATCGGCGATAACTGCTCCATCGGCCAAAATGTTGTTATTGGCCCCGATGTCACCATCGGCAGCGGCTGTAAGATACAAAACAATGTATCTATTTATAAAGGGGTGAATCTTGAGGATAATGTTTTTTGCGGTCCAGCCGCCGTTTTCACCAACGTAATAAATCCCCGCGCGGAAATAAAACGAATGTCCGAAATCAAGCCTACCCT
>Ga0209777_10005306_pt1 | contig 14919 bp, 14 predicted proteins | sample FrelakmetHBP12HB_FD_187147 | JGI IMG/M metagenome (GOLD analysis project Ga0209777, IMG submission 187147) | Freshwater lake sediment microbial communities from the University of Notre Dame, USA, for methane emissions studies -HBP12 HB (SPAdes)... | ecosystem: Environmental > Aquatic >... | reverse complement strand
GCCATTCCAGCCAGGCAGCGCCCCTCCGTCGTCAGGATGAGTTCCGCCCGCTCTTCGCCCGTACGCTGGTTGAAGGTGGTCCGCAGAAGGTCCCGGGCCATGGCGCGGATCTGCTCGGGCGAATCGTGGGAGACGGCCACGAGGTACTGCTCCAGCAGTCGCCTGGAGGACCAAAGGCGGCGGAAGAGAGCAGGCGGCAAGAGGGGATTCTGCAGCAGGGCGCGGCGCACGTCGCCGTCGCTGGTGAAGGGCACGCGGCCGCCCAGGGCCTCCAGGCCCGCGGCCGTCCGGTGGTGGGTCGCGATGAGGCGCGCATGGATAGTGCCCGTTTGAGGGTTTTCCAGCACGATGCGGATGACCTCAGCTGTGGGGTCGAAGCAGAAGGCGCTCAGTTCGGGCTCCGCCGCCACCCGCGCCAGGGCCACCCGCTCATCCACAGGGCGGGCGTGCAGGCGCTCCTCGAACAACTGACGGTGAGTCGCGGCCTTGGCACGGGTTGCGGGGGTATCGTCCTCGCCCTCTCCTTCCGACAGGGATTCAGGAGTAGGCTGCATTTCCACCGGCTTAGGAGGGGGCCTATCCAAAGATGGCACCGCGGAATCCACCGCGCCCAGGGCCACCAGTTCGTTCAGCATGGCCGCCACCTGGTCCTCCCCCAGATTCATCAACGACGCAAGGGTCGGCACATCCAGGGTTCCGTCCACCCGCGACAGCAGGTAGCCCTGCAGAGGATCAAGGGGCAGGGCGAGGGGGTTCGCACCTTCGCGGAGACTAGGCTTCCAGGTCATGGACCGATCATACGTCCAAAGGGAATTCCAGAAACTGGCCCCTGGGGCGACCCCGTCGTTCCACCTTCGCCTGCAACCAGGAGCCAGGGCGTCCATCGCTTGAAGGCAGGGGTCCAATAGCCCCAGTCATGGCCTCCAGGGCAGAGTTCCAGGAAAAGGGGCCGATTCCTGTCTTGGCAGACACGGGCGAAGGTCCGGCACGTATCCGACAGACCGTACTTGTCCTCAGTGCCGCATCCAACCACCAACTCCGCGGAACCACCGAGGTGTTTCCATGGATTCCATGGGGCGAACGCTGCTGGGTCCAAGGGGAAGATCCGGTTCAGGCTCCACCGGATGAACCACTGCACTTGTTTGAATGGAGGCTCGACCAGGGCCGGAGAGAGGGCGAGGCATTTCGAGAAGGCTCCTGTGCGAGCGGCGAGGTTCAGGGACCCGAAGCCACCCATGCTGAGGCCGGCGACGGACCGTGCTTCAGGACTTCCGCCGAACTCCGGATATCTTGCCTCCAGAATCGGGATCAGCTCCTGGGTGATGAACTGCTCGTAGGGGAAGGTGCCATCGGCGCGGTCGGCGTACCAACTGCGGTAGTGCGTCACAGCCACCCAGAGGCTCGGGGGGATGGTCCCTTTGGCTTCCTGATCGGACAGGAAGGCCTCCAGGCCTTCCTTGATGAAATCCTCTGGGCCATCGAAGGCCCCGGGCAGGAACAGGATCAGCCGCATCCGCGAACCGGGGTGTGCTTTGATCCAGGGCGCCAGGATGTCGGCGGATGGCACATGCAGCGCTACCGGGACGTCCCGGTTCAAACGCGCCGAACGGATGGTTTCCAGCCCGTTACCGCGGCAAGGGCTGCAGAGGAGGATTGCGCAGAGTGCAAGGGGGCGCCAGGCAAGCATGGTTCCATTCCATCCGGATTCCTGACTTGGATGCCGAGAGGGCACCATCCATCCAAGGGAAAGGTCGCTATTCCTCCACCAAGCCCTTCATCCAGGCCTTGCTCCGCAGCCGCTCGACGCTGATCTCGGGAAAGAGGTCGAGGGGGCTTTTCCCCTCCAGGCCCAGGCGGGGCACGGCGGCGCAGCTGAAGCCCAGACGGGCGCCTTCCTGAAGGCGCAGGGGAAGCTGGGCCACGGGCCGCACTTCGCCCGTGAGCCCGACCTCGCCCATGAAGAGGCACTTCTCCGCCAGAAGGCGGCCACCGGCGCTGCTGCAGAGGGCGGCGATGACGGCGAGGTCCGCGGCGGGATCCTCGATCTCCAGCCCGCCGGCCACGTTCAGGTAGACATCGCGGTCGTGGAGTTGCACACCGCCCCTCCGCTCGGCCACGGCGCAGAGCATGGACAACCGCTGTCCATCAATCCCAAGGGCCGTGCGACGGGGAATACCCAGGCCCGCAGAGGCAACCAGGGCCTGGATCTCCACCACCATGGGCCTCGTGCCGCTGAGCACCACGGTGGCGGCGCACCCGGGCCGGGGCTCGGCGTCCAGGAAGAAGGGATTGCCCTCGGCGGGAACCAGGCCCCTTTCGGTCATGGCGAAGACGCCCAGTTCGAAGGCCGCGCCGAAGCGGTTCTTGAGGGCCCGCAGCAGACGGTGGTGGTGGTGGCGGTCTCCCTCGAAGGCCATCACCGTGTCCACCAGGTGTTCCAGCACTTTCGGCCCTGCGAGGCTGCCGTCCTTGGTGACGTGGCCCACCAGCACCAAGGGCGTGCCCGTGGCCTTGGCCCAGCGGGTGAGCAGGGCGGCGCATCCGCGCACCTGGCTGACGCTGCCCGCGCTGCTTTCAAAATCAGGATCGAAGAGGGTCTGGATGCTGTCCACCAGCAGCAGGCCGGGCTTCATGCGCTCGGCCTCCTCGAGGATGCGGCGCACGTCGGTTTCCGCCAGCAGGTGGATGCCCGGATGCTCGGCACCCAGGCGCTGGGCCCGCAGCTTGATCTGCCGTTCGCTCTCCTCGCCGCTGGCATAGAGCACCGTGCCTTTCGCCGTGGCGGCCCACTGCAAGAGCAGCGTGGACTTCCCGATGCCGGGTTCGCCGCCGAGCAGGGCCACCATGCCCGGCACCACGCCCCCGCCCAGCACGCGGTCCAATTCGGCGAGGCCGGTGGGCGTCCGGTGCGTGTCCGTGACATCCACATCGGGCAGGGCCACGGGACCCGCGTAGTGGCTCTGGGAATAGGCGGACCCGGCCCGCTGGAGGTCCCGTTTCAACGTGCCTCGCACTTCGAAAACAGCGTCCCAGGCGCCGCAGGCCGTGCATCTTCCCATCGCCTTCGGGTGCCTGGCGCCGCAGGCGGTGCACTCAAATAAAGGACTGGTCCTGGCCATCAGTCTTTGATCGCGTCGCGGATGAAGGCCACGATGTCGTCGGTGTTGGTGCCTGGCTGGAACACCTCGCGGATGCCCGCGGCCTTCAGGGCGGGGATGTCCTCGTCGGGGATGATGCCGCCCGCAAAGACCAGCACGTCATCCGCGCCCTGTTCCTTCAATAGCCGCAGCACCTCGGGGAAGATCTGGTTGTGGGCGCCACTGAGGATGCTCATGCCCAGCACCCGGGCATCCTCCTGCACCACGGCGGCGGCGATCTGCTGGGGTGTCTGGCGCAGGCCCGTGTAGATCACCTCCATGCCGGCGTCCCGCAGTGCCCGGGCCACGACCTTGGCGCCGCGGTCATGCCCATCGAGACCGGGCTTGGCGATGACGACGCGGATCGGCGCTTGGCTCATGGAAGCTCCTGTGGAATTACCAACCCTCAGTCTGCCTCAGGGCCTCGTAAAGACCAATGGCCGCGGCCTGGGCTAAATTCAGGCTGCGATGGTGGTCGCCTATCATGGGGATGCGAACCAATCGGTCCTCCTGGGTGGCAAGGATTTCCTCGGGCAGTCCCACGGTCTCCCGGCCGAAGACCAGGCCATCGCCGTAGGCCCAGGGCACCTGGGTGTGCCGCCGGGCACCCTTGGTGCTGAAGTACCAAAGCCGCTTGGCGGGGTTCCGGCTCAGGAAGTCGGCCCAGTCCTCGTAATGGCTGGGTTCAAGCTTTTCCCAATAGTCCAGCCCAGCCCGGCGCAGGTAGTAGTCCGTGGTCTCGAAACCCAGGGGATGGATGAGGTGCAGGGTTGCACCGTTGTTCACGCAGAGCCGGCCGATGCTTCCGGTATTCTGCGGAATCTCCGGTTGGTGCAGGATGATGTGGAACATGGGAGGTCCCCCGATGAATGAATGCCTGTTCTGCAAGATCGTGCGGAAAGAAATTCCCGCCGCCCTGGTCTATGAAGATGATCACCTGCTCGCCTTCAAGGACATCTTCCCCCAGGCGCCGGTGCATCTGCTCATCATTCCGAAGGCGCACTGCGAAAACCTCGGTGATCAGACCCCCGAGATCGCCGCCGCCGCCGCCCGGATTCCCCAGGTCGCCGCCAAGCTCGCGGCGGATCATGGAGTCCAGAGCAGCGGCTGGCGGCTGCTCTGTAACTGCGGCCAGGACGCTGGGCAGGTCGTGTTCCACCTACACTTCCACCTGCTGGGAGGGAAGCACCTGGGCGGCAAGCTCTGCCAGTAGCCCGATTCTCCCGTTTAACGAAAAGGACACGCATTTGCGTGTCTTTTTCGTTTTTATTTCCACTTGTTGACTTCCTTGGTGTTTATAGACTGTGAAGTGGTTCTCAGTGGAGAAAAGTGGGTTGAAGTGGATTAAAGTGGTCTGACTTCATTCCGGTGGCCTCTCCTGGGCAGGTGGTTGAAAGGCGATACCGGTGCTGCGACTTCGCGGGAACTCACCGGCCACGGTGGATGAGAAAGGACGCCTCAAGCTCCCCTCCTCCTTCAAGGCCGAGCTAGAGGCCTTCGCACATGGCGAGGGGGGCGGAGCCCTGCGGCACTACCTCACATCCCTGGATGGCCGGTCGGCCCGCCTCTACCCCATGCCCGTCTGGGAGGGCATCGAGGCTCGCCTGGCCGCCCTGCCTTCCACCAGTCCCGCCAAGCGCAAGTTCCTGGAGACGACCGCCTACTTCGGCAGCGAAGTGGAGCCTGATGCCCAGGGCCGTTTCGTCATCCCGCCCATTCTTCGCGAGGCTGCCCAGTTGACTGGCGAAGTCGCGGTGCTGGGTCAGATGGACCACCTGGCTCTTTGGAACAAGTCCGGCTTCTCAGGGCGCCTCGCGGCAGAACCCCTTGGCGCCGATGACCTGGCACAGCTCGCGGATCTGGGGATCTGATGATGACCCTTCAGCCACCCATCCACGTGCCGGTCCTCCTGCAGGAAGTTCTGGACAACCTGACACTGCCTCCAGCTGCCCGGATTCTCGACCTCACCCTGGGGTTGGGTGGCCACGCGGAAGCGCTGCTGGCCCGCGCGGATGCTGAGGTCCAATACCTGGGCGTGGACCGGGATCCTGAGGCCCGGGCCCTGGCCGTCCAGCGGCTGGGGCACGATTCCCGGCTGAACATCCTGGCCTGCGCCTACGAGGACCTCTGGGAGGATCCGCGTTTCCTGGCTTGGCGCGCTGCTCAGGCCCCGGAAGGGTTTGACGCCATTCTGGCGGACCTTGGTGTATCCACCCTCCAGCTTCGGACCCCTGAACGGGGCTTCAGCTTCCGGGATGAGGGGCCTCTCGACATGCGCATGGATCCGGAGCACGGCCTTTCGGCCCGCGCCTGGATCGCCGACCAGACCGATGAAAGCCTGGCGGACGTTATCTACCATTACGGCGAGGAAAGGGCCAGCCGCCCCATCGCCAGGGCCATCCTCCGGGCCCTCCACGAGGGACGGCTGGACACCACCAAGGACCTGTCCAGGGCCATCTACACCGTGATCCCCCGGGAGCCTGCCAAACGGAAAGGCCAGAGCGATCCGGCCACCAGGACCTTCCAGGCCATCCGCATCGCCGTGAACGGCGAGCTGGATCGGTTGGCCATCTCGCTGGAATCCGCCGTCTCCCACCTCCGTCCTTGCGGCCGCCTGGCGGTCATCAGCTTCCATAGCCTGGAGGACCGCATCGTCAAGCAGACGCTACGCCGCCTCGCGGGCATCTACGACGGGCCAGGTCGCACCGCGCCGGTCCAACTCCCCAAGGTGCTGAAACTCATCCATGCCGGTGGCATCGCGCCCAGCGAGGCCGAAGCCGCCGCCAATCCCCCCTCCCGTTCCGCCCGCCTGCGCGTGGCGGAACGGCTCCCCTGAACGAGGTCCCCATGGTTGTTGGAACCCTGCCTAGCCACGCCTCTCCCACCCGCATGGTGGAGAGCGAAGGCATCCTTCGGATGCTCCTGCTGGTGCTGGCCCTGGCCATGCCCCTCGCCACCCTCGCTTATCTGAAGATCCAGAGCACCCGTCTGAGCTATGCCATGAGCGACATCAAGGATCGCATCCACAAGGAGGAGGAACTTCAGCGCAAGCTCATGCTAGAGCGCAGCCGTTTCCAGCGGGACGAGGAGGTCCAGGTCTACGCCCAGAAGGCAGGGCTCCAGCCGCGCAAACAGGGCCACCTGATCCAGCGTGCCTTCACGCCCGAGGATCAACGCATCGCGAAGCTGCGTCCCGTGTCGTCGGATGCCTTCTAGGCGGTAGGCTGTAGGTTGGGGGCCGCAAGGCCCCGTCAACGCCTCAACCACCCGCGGCTTTCCCGTGTCCCTCCGCTTCGCCACTGAACCCCGCGTCTCCAGACGCCTCCTGGGGCGGCAGGATCCCCAGGACCTGCTGGACCGCCGCCTGCCCTGGATTATGGGAAGCATGGCCCTCTGGGCCCTGCTCATCCTGTTGAGGCTGCTCTGGCTGCAGGGCGTGGAACACAGTCGCTATCAGGCCAAAGCGGAGCAGCAGCATACGACCATCATTCCGGTGCCGCCCATCCGCGGAGAACTGCGGGACCGCCGTGGTGAACCCCTGGCCATCTCGATCAAGGTGGAAAGCCTCTTTGCCGATCCTCGCGTGTTCTACTCCGACTACAAAGCGGGTCGGGGCGAGGAGCGCCAATGGGGAAACCCCGACCGCAAGGCCGCTGCCGAGGTGGCCGCGAAGCTGGCGCCGATCCTGGAGCAGACGAAAGCACAGGTGCTGGAAAAGCTTCTCCGGAAGAAGACCTTCGTCTACCTTGAACGCCATCTCCCACCCATGAAAGTGGCCGCCATTCGGGCCCTGGATCTGGACGGCATCGAATTCCAACCTGAAAGCCAGCGCTTCTATCCCCGAGGGAGCCTGGCCGCGCAGATCATCGGCTTCACGAACATCGACGGGATCGGCCAGCTGGGCATCGAGCAGACCTACGACCGGCAGCTGGCGGGCATGAAGGGAGAGCTCATCGCCCCCCGGGATGCCCACGGCAAGCTGATCATTTTCCAGGAGAACTACAGTCAGGTGCCCGTGAATGGCGCCTCCCTGCAGCTCAGCCTCGATGCCTCCATCCAGCACATCGTGGAGGATGCCCTGGAGGAAGGCATGCGCATCTCCCGGCCACATTCGGCCTACGCGGTGGTGGTGGATCCCCAGACCGGTGAAATCCTGGCCATCGCTGGGGCACCCACCTTCGATCCGAATCACGTCCTGCCCAAGAAGTACCGCAACCGTGCCGAATCCGAGTTGTCAGCCGGAGAGCAGGAGGAACTGCGTCGCGAACTGGAGCGGCAGAAGGCGGCACGCAAAGTGCACCCAGTGGAAGATGTCTACGAACCCGGCTCCACCATGAAGATCTTCACCGCCTCCATCGCGCTGGAGGAGCGCAAGGTACGACTGGGCGAGCGTATCGACTGCATGGGCGGGCACTGGCTCTATAGCTCGAAGGTACCGCCCATTACGGATACCCATCATTACGGCGTGCTCTCGTTCGAGGAGATCCTGTGGCTGAGTTCCAACATCGGCGCAGCCAAGATGGGCATCCGCCTAGATCCCGCCGTCCATTACCAGTACCTGCGCAAGTTCGGATTCGGGGACGCCACGGGCCTCAACTTCCCAGGCGAGAGTTCAGGTCGCTTGATCGCGCCGGACCGCTGGAGCGTGCCCACCCAATACACCCTCTCGTATGGCTATGGACTCAACACCACGCCCCTGCAGATCCTCATGGCCGGCTGCGTCCTGGCCAATGGCGGCAAGCTCATGCAGCCCATCCTCGTGCAGCGCATCTACAACGACCAGGGCCTCCTGCTCAAGGAATTCAAACCCACTGTGCGCGGGCAAGTGCTGAGCGAGGAAACCGCGAATCTCATGAAAGAGACCCTCAAGGGAGTGATCACCCAGGGCACGGGCAAACGGGGCCAGCTCGACAATGGCGTGGAGGCCTTTGGCAAGACCGGCACCAGCCGCAAGCTCATCGATCACAAGTACGATCCCAAGCGCCACTTCGCCTCCTTCATGGGATTCTTCCCGGCGGACAAGCCTCAGTTCGGCGTGCTGGTGATGCTCGACGATCCGGCGGGGGACACCACCGGGGGCGACGTGGCCGCACCGCTCTTCAAGCGGATCGGCGACGGCATCCTACGCTTCAGGGAAACCTCCCAGGATCCAGACCGGGAGGCCGACCTGAAGCTGTCCTTGCGGGACTGGCCCGTGAGCGAGACGGACGAGGCCGCCGTGCACGTGGAGCGGGGTAGGGTGCCCAACCTCAAGGGGCTGAGCCTGAAGGCCGCCATCCACCGCGTGGTACTGGTGGGCGGATCTCCGAAGGTGGAGGCCGTACCCGGCACCATGGCCACAGTGGTGCTGGGGCAGAGTCCTGAGACAGGCGCCCCTCTGGAGCCTGGCGCAGTGGTGAAGATCAAGGCGGGAATACCATGAATCTCGATTCACTCATCGATGGGATCGCCATCAGGCATTCCGGTCCGGATGTCGAGGTGGTCGATCTCACCAGCGACAGCCGGGAAGTGTCCCCCGGTTGGGCTTTCCTTGCCCTGAAGGGCGAGAAGGCGGATGGCGCTGTCTTCGTGCCGCAGGCGGTGGAGAAGGGTGCGTGCGCCGTGATCTCAGAGTCCCAGGTCGACGTGCCGGACGGCATCGCGGCCTGCAGATTCCTGGCCGAGCCGCGCCTGCGCATGGCCGAGATGGCGCGTCGGCTGCACGGCACCCCTGATGAGCGTCTGGCGCTGATCGGCGTCACGGGCACGAATGGCAAGACGACCACCACCACCCTCATCCGCCAGCTGCTCCGCGGTGCAGGGATTGGATGCGGCCTGGTCGGTACGGTCCTGAACGCGGCGGGCGAGATCGAAGAGGAGGCCGTCCGCACGACACCGGAAAGTCCCACCTTCTACCGATGGTTGCGCCGCAGCGTCGAAGCCGGAGACGCGGCCGCTGCAGCGGAGGTGAGCAGCCATGCCCTCTGTCTTGGAAGAGTCCACGGTGCGTTGTTCAAGGTAGGCCTGTTCACGAACCTCACCCAGGACCACCTCGACTACCACGGCACCCTAGAAGCCTACTTCGAGGCGAAGGCCCGCCTGCGGACCCAGAGTGAACGGTTCCTGGTGAATGCGGATGATCCCTATGGTCGGCGCCTGCTGGAAGGGGGCCGCTGCTGGAGTTACGCCATAGATCACAAGGCTGACTATCGAGCCACGGATCTTGAACTGGGTCCCACAGGCACCCGGTTCCACCTGCAGGGCCTCCAGGGCGACTTCAAGGTGGACAGCCCGCTGCTGGGTCGCTTCAACGCCTACAACCTGTTGGCCGCCTTGGCCGCCTGCGCCGAGGCTGGTTTCAACCTCAACCTCCTGATCCCGACTGTATCGAAGGTGACAGGTGCTTCCGGTCGTCTGGAGCGCGTGGATTGCGGTCAACCGTTCGCCGTCATGGTGGACTATGCCCATACGCCGGATGCCCTGGAGAAGCTGTTGACAGAAGGGAGGCGCCTCCTCCCGCCGGGAGGAAGGCTGCATGTCCTCTTCGGCTGCGGTGGGGACCGCGATCGGTCCAAGCGTCCCCTCATGGCCGCGGCCGTTGCGGCCGGTGCGGATGTGCTCTGGCACACCAGCGACAACCCGCGTACAGAGGATCCTGATCGCATCCTGGATGACGCCGCGACGGGCATTCCAGAGGTGATCCGCATCGACTCCACCCGCTACCACCGGAATGTTGACCGCCGCGAATCCGTGCGTCAGGCCGTCTCCCACTGCCTCCCCGGCGACCTGCTCCTGCTGGCGGGAAAAGGCCACGAACCCTACCAGGAGATCCACGGCGTGAAATACCCCTACAGCGACCGCAGCACCGTGGAAGCGGCGCTCAGAGGCCACCGATGACCCGCCTTCTCCGTGTCACGGGACCGAACGACCCAATCATCCGCGAAGCGGCGTCAATCCTCGCCTTGGGTGGCCTCGTGGCCTTTCCCACCGAAACGGTGTACGGCCTGGGTGCGGATGGATTGAATCCAGAGGCGGTGGCCCGCATCTATGCCGCGAAGGGCCGGCCCGTCACGAATCCGATGATCCTGCACGTGGCCGATGTGGGTTCAGTCTTGCCCTTGGTGCTCAGCTGGCCCGACATCGCGCGGATCCTGGCGGAGCGGTACTGGCCCGGGCCGCTTACCCTGGTGTTGCCGGCCTCGGAGGTGGTGCCTTCCATCGTCAGGTCCGGTGGCCCGACCGTGGCACTCCGCTGCCCAGCTCACCCGGTGGCCCAGGCCCTGATCCGTGCCGTAGGTCGGCCTCTGGCCGCGCCCAGCGCCAATCGCAGTCAGCACCTGTCTCCCACCCTTGCTGTGCACGTGGCCTCGAGCCTGGGTGAGGCCGTCGATCTGATCCTGGATGGCGGCCCCACACAGGCAGGGCTCGAATCCACCATTCTCGACCTGAGCGGGATCCGGCCCAGGATTCTACGTCCCGGGCCTGTCACGCCTGCGGAGCTTGCGGCCATCATTGGTCCTGTGGATGTGTGGGAGGGGGCGGTCGAGGCCGGAGTCAGACAGGAAGCGCCGGGCATGGCCGAGCGTCACTACGCGCCTCGGGCGCGGCTGGAACTGGTCGAGCATGGCGCGGGCCTGTCCTCGCCAGCCGGATCCGTGGCCTATGTGGGGATCGGTGCCCTTCCAGCCCTGCCCGCCGGTGTGCGCGGCGTTCTCCTGCCCCTGGATGCGGAAGCCCTGGCTTCGCGGCTCTATGCGCTGCTCCACGAACTGGATGATGCGGGTTTCGAAAGGATCGTCATGGAGCGGCCGCCGGAGGGTGAGGCCTGGATGGCTATCCGGGACCGCCTGCAGCGGGCATCTGCGAAGGAGACGGCGTGAGCCTCTGGTCACTATTCCAGGCTGCTTCCAAGGTGGGAGGAGAGATCCTCGGCGATGGTGCCGTGGTGCCGTCCTCGCTATCGCTGGATACCCGCACGATTCAGCCTGGCGCTTGCTTCGTGGCCCTACGGGCCGAGCGGGATGGACATGAATTTGCTCTCCAGGCCGTGGAAAAGGGAGCCAGAGCATTGCTGGTGGATCATCCACTGGACAGTGACTGTCCACAACTCGTGGTGCCGGACACCTTGGTGGCCCTCCAGCGCTGGGGGCAGGCACGTCTCGCCGCAGTGCGGCCGAAGATCGTGTTCGGCGTCACCGGAAGCGTGGGAAAGACCAGCACCAAGGAGCTGCTAGCCGCCGCCGTGGGTGGGTGGAAGACGCCAGGGAACCGCAACAACACCCTGGGCATGCCTGAGGCATTGGCCACATTGCCAGAGGGGCTGGGATCCGCTGTGCTGGAGATGGGCATGAGCACGCCCGGGGAGATCCGGCGGCTCACGGAGATCGCGCCCCTGGATGCGGGGCTAATCACCATGGTGGGTTCGGCCCACGTCGAGTATTTCGCTGAGGGCCTTCATGGCATCGCCATGGCCAAGGGCGAACTGGTGGCCGGGCTCGATCGCGGAGGGATTTGGGCCCATCCGGCTGCGGATCAGTGGTGCCGCTGGATCGCCGAACAGCCCTGGGCCCGCCACGCCGAAGCGCTGCCGGTCGGTGAAGGCGAACCCTTCGGTTGGGAGGACGTGGAATCACTCGGCGCGACCGGAGGGGCCTTTTGTCTCCGGATGCCCACGGGCTCGATCCCGATCCGCCTCCAGCTGCCAGGAGAGCACCAGATCCGGAACGCCGCCCTGGCCGCGGCCCTGGCAGTCCGGCTGGGGCACGATCCAGAACGGGTGGCCCGAGGGCTCGGCACGGTAACACCGGGACCAGGGCGAGGTCAGCTCCATGGCCTGCATGGAGGCGGCTTCCTGCTGGACGAGACCTACAACGCCAACCCGGACTCCATCCTGGCTTGCGGCCGCGCTCTGATGCAGGTGCCAGGTGGAGAGGCGGTGGTTGTGCTGGGGTCTATGCGGGAGCTGGGGTCGGAGGCACCGAAGATTCACCGGGAGACCGGCGCGGCGCTAAAGGCGCTGGGCCTGTCCCGCCTCTGGGCCTACGGCGATTTTGCGGGGGACTATGCGGAAGGGTTCGGCCTGCGGGCCATAGCTTTCCCGGATTTCGAGGCCCTGCGCGACGATGCAGCAGGGCTCTCTGCAATTCCACCGGGAGCCCGTATCCTGGTGAAGGGCAGCCGGTTCTGGCGCGCCGAGCGCGCCGTGGATTGGCTCCTCGCCCACTGACCATCAGACTCTGGACCACACATGCTTCCATGGCTCCTTTACCCATTCCGCGACGTGATTCCGGGATTTTCGGTCTTCCGGTACGTCACCTTCCGAACAGCCATGGCCGCCGCCACGGCCATGGTGCTGAGCCTGCTGCTGGGACCCTGGGTGATCCGCACGCTGACGGCCCTCAAAATGGGTCAGCACATCCGCGACGTGGGCCCTGAGAATCACCAGAAGAAGGCGGGTACGCCCACCATGGGAGGCATCCTCATCCTGATCGTCATCACTGTCTCCACAGTGCTCTGGTGCGACCTTAAGAGCGGCGCCATCTGGGTGGCCCTCATGGCCCTGCTGGGCTTCGGAATGGTGGGCGCCTTCGACGATGCCCAGAAGCTGCTCAAGAAGCAGAACCTCGGTCTCGGTAGCTGGCAGAAGATAGCTCTGCTCACGGGCATCTCCCTGGTCGTCGCCTGGCTCATCCTGCACTTCGGCCTGAGGGGAGTCGCCACAAGTCAGCTCTCGGTGCCCTTCTTCAAGAACTTCCGGCCCAATGTCGGCGTCTTCCTGATTCCATGGATCTGGCTGGTGATGGTGGGCACGAGCAATGCGGTGAACCTGACCGATGGATTGGATGGCCTAGCCATCGGGGGCACGCTCATCGTCTCCCTCACTTACGCGATCCTGGCCTACGTGGTGGGCCACGCGAAAATCGCCGCCTACCTGGTGGTGCCTCACGTGCCTGGTGGCGCGGAGCTCTCGGTATTCATGGGAGCCATGGCGGGGGCCTGCCTTGGCTTTCTCTGGTACAACGCCCATCCCGCAGAGGTTTTCATGGGCGACACGGGTTCGCTCGGGCTTGGTGGGGCCCTCGGCACGGTGGCGGTGGTCATCAAGCAGGAGGTGCTGCTGGTCATCGCCGGTGGCCTGTTCGTGCTGGAGGCCGTGAGCGTGATCCTACAGGTCGGCAGCTTCAAGCTGCGCGGCGGCAAGCGCATCTTCCGCATGGCACCTTTCCACCACCACCTTGAACTGGGCGGGCTGCAGGAGACCAAGGTCGTCATCCGCATGTGGATCACGGCCATCGTCTGTTCGATCCTGGCGCTCAGCTCCTTGAAGCTGCGATAGGTCTCGGCCGCGTCGGCCAAGGCTGACCCAGGATATAGCCCTGGCCCCAGGGCACCCCCGCATCCAGGACTGCCTGCAACTCGTCGAGTGTTTCGATGCCTTCTGCGATGAAGCCGACGTGCATGCGCTGGGCGAATTGGGCAAGCGCGTTGAGCAGCGCCGCCTGATAGGGGCGGCGGTGGACCTGCTCGACGAGGCTGCGGTCGGCCTTGATGAAGTCGGGCGCGAGCCGCGCCATGTGAGTGAGGCTGGCTACGCCTGCGCCCAGATCATCCACCGCCACGCGCAGGCCGAGGTCGCGCAGGCGGTTGGTATAACCCTGGAGGGACTCCAGGCCGTGGACACCCTGGGATTCCGTGAACTCCATCACCACGAGTTCGCGAGAGAAGGGCAGGGCTTCCAGCCAGTAGGGCAGTCTGTCCCAGAATCCTGGTGCTTCGAAACTAACCGGCTCCAGGTTCACGAAGTGGAGGTGGCTGTCGTCGCCCGTTCGCGCGAGGGACTGGAACGTGGATTCGAGGAATTTCAGATCCAGGATCAACCGGTCTTCAAGGCGGAGCGCAGGGTCCTGCAGAATGGGACCCACCGGCTTGGCCTTTCCATCGGTGTCCAGGTGCCAGGCCAGGTATTCCAGCGCCATGAGGCGGTTGTCGATCAGTCGGTACATGGGCTGTACGTGCGGCACAATGGTGCCTTCACCGCTCAGCATGCTTGCCAGGCTGCCCATGGGCATGTGCACCCCACATTCAATCAAGGGACCCTTGTTCATTGTAGCGCGGCCATGTGCAGGTGTCCCCGCCGCGTCCAGGCGTACTGCCGGACTTCCGAATGTTTGGACAGGCACCTGGACAGGCTTCTAGTCTGGAAAGGGGGGGTGGCATGCATACCGTGGTGATGGGGGCAGGACGATCAGGGCTCGCGGCGGTGCGATTCCTCGCGTCACAGGGGCACCCCGTCGTGCTGACAGATCGCCGGCCTGGACCTGACCCAGCACTGGAGATCGATCTGGCGAAGAGGGGCATTCCAGGTGTATGGGGGGATCATCCTTTCGTACTATTGGACGGTTGTGGTGAACTCGTTCTCAGCCCCGGGATTCCCCGCATCACCCCCTTCGTGGCCGAAGCGATCTCGCGGGGCATCCAGATCGTGGGCGAGGTCGAACTGGCCCACCGGGTGATCCGTGAACGGCAGGACGGCAGCCGGTTCCTGGCGGTGACCGGCACCAACGGGAAGAGCACCACCACAGATCTGGTGGCGCACCTTCTGAAGTCCTCGGGCATCCCAGCCATCGCCTGCGGCAACCTGGGCACCCCCATCATCGAAGTAGCCCAGGCTGCGCCTGCAGGCATGGTTTTCGCACTGGAACTGAGCAGCTACCAGCTGGAATCGATCCAGTCATTCCATGCGGAAGGTGCCGCCTTCCTGAACCTGACGCCCGACCACCTGGCGCGCCACGGCACCATGGAA
>Ga0209777_10005305_pt1 | contig 14920 bp, 13 predicted proteins | sample FrelakmetHBP12HB_FD_187147 | JGI IMG/M metagenome (GOLD analysis project Ga0209777, IMG submission 187147) | Freshwater lake sediment microbial communities from the University of Notre Dame, USA, for methane emissions studies -HBP12 HB (SPAdes)... | ecosystem: Environmental > Aquatic >... | reverse complement strand
ACAGGGAGCGCAATAACACTGCCCGTCTGATAATGGCAAACCGATCATTATCATCAGCCCTGTTGCATCCCATAATATCGATATAACCCCGGAGACGACTCATGAAATCTGTTCCTTTGGCAGCAGTAAGCAGACTGGCGTGATCTTTTTTTTCCTGTTCATCCCCGGATCCATAACAGAATTCATTGAAATTATGGCATGTCCCACCGGCAAAAATAAAAATAGCTTTCCCGATGGGGTGCATAGCCTCCCCGTCTCTGAATTCACCATCCTGCATGGGAGCGAGGAAATATTTCAGCCAGCCAAATCGTTGTCCAAGGGTAGCATCAAATTCATCAAAGAAGGCAAGGGGGACTTTCCCTTTGAGTACGACGTCACGGATCTTATGGAATGCAACCGCAAGTTCCCCGGGATCCTTAAATTGCGAAAGGTTGAACTCCATTTTCTCAATTTTTTTCTTCTCTATACTCAGGGCAAGCTGGGTAACCCCGAATGATTTTCCCGATCCGGGCGGTCCGAATACAGCTATCGAGAGAGGGCGTGTTACTTTCGGATTGTTAAGAAATTCCTTGAAGAGATTCTTTATGCTCTGGTAACTTTCAATTTCATTCCGGTCCACCGTTTTCAGCCCTTCAAAACTGCCGACAGGAATAATATCCATCTCCGGGTCTTTTCCGTAAATGACGGTTTTTTGTGCGATTTCTTCGAGTTCAGCCCGGTTCTTTGTCCCCAGTATAGTCCAGCCGGTCTTTCCTTTTTTCAGGTTCCCTGAAGTTACCGGTAGCGGGACAGAAGCAATCTTTTTCCTGTCGCTATCGGACACGGTAAAAATCCCATTGAATGTATAGTCAGGATGTCCCTGCGATGGTCCGAACCCCGCATGGAATAAATTCCTTGCGCTCACTATGCCATTTCGTATGGCATCGTCATAATTTTCGCCCTTTTTCATGAGTGTGCATGCTATCCCGGAAATAAATGCACAGGTAAGCCCCTGCATTTTTCCCTGGTGCTGCTCGGCAAATCCATCTTCACTCAGGGCAGGGTCATAGAACAATACTGCAGATACCGTGTTTCCTGCCCTGGTATAATGGATGGCTCCGTCTATCCCGAACCGCACAATCAGGTTCCTGGATTTTATAAGAGGCTTCAGGATCGGATTATTCTCCACCTGCCAGATGAAGTCTTCTGCAACCCGTTCCCAGGAAAGCCGGTAACTGATATGCACACCCCAGTCGCGAAGATCGTTTGCGGATACAACGGTTATGAGATTGTCCCCATGACTGGAGATCAGGTGTTCCCACAGTTTACCCTCACCGAGAGGCTGGCTCATTTTGAGCATAATGACAGGACGGGATCCGGATGCCCTGATTGCGCCAGGCCACAACTTTTCTGCATCACGAAATCCATTCCCTGCATCATCGAGTATGACCATATCGGCATCAGTATCGTGTAGCCTGAATTCACCTGCCGGGGAAATTTGCTTCTCCGGGCCGGTAAAGCCATAGAAATGTGATACTCTGAAAACTCTCGCACCGGTATCACTATCTCCTTTAATGGGGAAATCTTTCATGAACGTATTCGAATGAATTGCCTTCGTTGGTGGAATCGATTCAATGTTGTCTATATGATATTTTTCGACGTTTGTATCCAGCTTATTTTCTTTACAGGCCTTCTCCATCATTATCCCGGTAAGTGCAGCACCTCCAGGTCGTGCTATCATCTGGAGACCTGTATAAAGCATCCAGTTAGGAACCGGGTTGTGATCATCCGTTTTACCTGCAGGTTTGTCTTCCCATCCTATCCAGTCTACTGCAACATCACCGGCAACGACGACAGATTTTATCATGAATTTTCCCCAACTTTTATATTCTTGATCTGAAATGCCGAATATTCACAATATTCTGCAATCGGCTGGAGGATACATAAAATGATCTAAATGAATCTCCGTTATTTTCATGAAATTACTACTGTGATAAAGCTATTCGCGAAAAGTTTTCGAATATGAAAAAGTTTTCGAATATGATAGTATCCATCTTTTATTGTTGAATACATTTCAGATACACAGAACCAAATCGTATCTATGAAATCATATTTATACATAGGTGGAGAGATTTTATCATAATGGTCGGTGATTCATTAAGGCCTTATTCGTTAAACGCAGCCCGGAGATTATACCGTCTGTCCTTAAAAAAAATTATCATTAATAATAAATCGATACTATTTCTCGGATTATGGGTTGCAGCATTCGTTTTGGGATATATTGGCTACTCCATGGCTTTTATGACGCTCGGGGAAACAAAAACCCCCCTTGATATCTTTTACAATACCGTTCAGTTGTTTTCAATCAATTACCGGCTTACCATTCCCCCGCCAAATGGTATTCTCGAGATTGCCCGTTTTCTTGCACCGGTGATGATGTTTTCGACAATTATACTCCTGATTATAACGCATTTTTTTGAAAGTTTTTCAAATTTTTTACTCAGGTTGACAAGACATCATATCATTATCTGCGGCCTTGGACTGCTTGGACCGGTCCTCGTGGAGCGGTTCAGTGAGAGAGGGTATCCCGTAGTAGTCATCGAAAAAAACTCGAAACCTGATGAAACTGAACTCTGTAAAACAGCAGGTGCAACAATTCTGATAGGTGATGCAAGAAATCCCTATCTTCTTAAAAAAGCAGGAATTAGCAGGGCACATTGTCTCATATCAGTGACTGGCGATGATGAACTGAATGCTGAAATTGCTGGTCTGGCAGCAATAATTCCACGGAGTATACCAAATAATCCCCTGACTTGTTACCTTCATATTGTTGATCTCAATCTTTTTTCCCTTTTAAAAGGGACAGAGTTTCAAAAAATATATATTCCTGTTTTCCGGCTTGATATATTCAATATTTACCAGACGGCAGGTTCCGCAATACTGAACCATCCGGAACCTTTTCTCAGTCAAAAGACCGATCCTTCTGCTGTCAGACTGCTCGTTATCGGGCTTGGCAGAATGGGAGAGAGTCTGATATTCAATGCGGTGAAACAATGGCGGACACAATACGGGGTCTCTGAAAAAAAACTTTCCATCACGATTATCGACAAGCAGGCAGTACAGAAAGTCGAATCATTCCTTCTCCGTTACCCTTCTCTCAGTACCTATTGTGATCTGCAGCCGATTGTAATGGATGTCACAACGCCTGATTTTTTAAAAGCGGATTTTCTCATAAAAGCCCGTAATCCCATCGCATTTTCCCGTATTTTTATTTGTGTCGGAAATCCTTCCCATGGACTTGCTGCAGGCCTGACTATCCATAAAAGATTACAGGAAGGTAAACAAAAGAACCTAACAAAAAATATTCCAATTGTTATTCGCACAAATCATGAAACCGGATTATCCCGTTATCTGGAGACCCTGAAAACAAAGGGGGAAGTTTTTTCAAACCTGCATGTTTTTCCCCTTATCGAGGAAAACTGCAACCTCGACGTGATCCTTAACACAACTCATGAGACAATAGCACGGGCGATACACCTGGAATACATTAAAAATGAGCGGGAATCCGGCCATTCACCGGAAAGCAATCCCCGCATGGTACCCTGGGAAAAATTGCCCGTGGAGTATAAAGATTCCAACCGGAACCAGGCTGATCATATTATTGAAAAATTACGTGTTATAGGGTGCGGGGTAAGTCCAGTTATTGATTGGGATGAACCGTTATTTGATATACAACCTCACTGCGAAAAACTTGCTGAAATCGAGCATGAGAGATGGGTGAAGGAGAAACTTTCGGCCGGGTGGAAATGGGGAGCAGTAAGGGACGACAGGTGGTGGCACCGGCGTCATCCTTCGATCATTCCCTGGAATGATCTTATGGAATCTGAGAAGGATAAGGACCGGAATACCGTAAATATTATACCGGAATTATTAAAAAATGTTGATCTTGACATCAGACAGTTGTAACAGCAATTTTCGTTGTAGCAATTGCATCGATACATACTTGAAAATTTTTCTTTTCTTTGTCCCTGTTGACGTTAAATTCCTTCGTAATGTATTGACACCCGGAAGGTAAGCAGGTTATCTTTTATTTGAAATTACCGTGGTTCCCGCAACGAGATCGTGAACAGATTGGGATTTTGGGGTAACAAACAATAAAATTCCCCATAGTATCTGTAAAATCAAACCAATAAAAAATATAAGGCTTCCCAGACTATTCTTTGGAATACTTACAAGAATAATACATCCAAGCAGCATCACGATAAGAGGCATATTTTTAGTCAGGGAACGGATTATTCTCCATGTTTTGGTTTTTGACAGAGGAGGATACTTAAATATTTTTAATGCCATGAGTTTTTTGCCCGGGCTTCTGTAAGATTCAAAAATATCGGTTAATACCAGAAAGAGAATCATTCCTATTGAGAGAAGTGATCCAGTAACCAGATTTCCGAATACAGAATTTGTTATCTTATCGTCTAACTTTATTAAATTGTTCAAACCATCAGTTCCCAAAACAATAGTCAATCCGATGAAGATAACCAGAAAAAACAGGAGACTGATTATTAACCCTAATCCCAGATCGACACTGTAAGCTATTACACGACTTAATAAAGAACCGATTTTTACATTTTTATTGTTCTGTTGAGAAGTAATGTTGTCAGTAACCCGGGATTGATTGATTTTTGATGGTGTGGTTTGTTCCTGAGATTCTTGATATTCTGAATCTGTCGTGAGATGCTTTTGTATGATATCAGCAAGCCGGTTGGTATGTTCCTCAAGGGAACCGGAAAATGCATCAAGCCACTGACGGCTCCCGATAAAATATTGTATCTCATCTGAAGGTTCAATATTCTCGATCCTGAAGGGAATAATCATTTTTGCATGATTAAATGCCCTTTCAATCTCCGTTTTGACATGTTCAGATTGATCAGAATAATGAGAAAAAACGACAACCACAATTTTTGAATTATCTATAGCATGGATAATTGCCGGAGCGTATTTCTCCCCCGGGGCAATATTGCGGGGAGCGATCCAGCATTGCAGACCATAATTTTCGAGATTGTTGCAGATTGTATCAGCTAGAGATTTATCTTCATCTACATAGCTGATGAATATATCACGAACCATGGGTAAATTAATAGCAACCCGGAATGGTGATTATCCTTTCGATTTGTTGCCTTGCTATGAATGTGATCAGAAAAGAGGATTTTCTTGTTTTCTGGTCGAAGATTTCCTTTGATAAATATATTGTCTCAAAAACAGATACAGGTACTGTTACTATGGATATTTTTTATCCGGAATAAACAACCGTTCCTACAACAATATCGTGAATAGACTGAGATTTCGAAGTGAAAATGACGGGGATTATCCAGATAATATATAAAATCATAGCTATAATAATTATAAGGCCCCCTATACTGGTATTAGAACCCAGAACCCCTCCAAGGAACAAAGTCAAAAGGGGAGCATTTTTAATCAATGACCTAATTGTTCTCCATTTGTCGGAATTCATTTTGTCAGGAGGCCAATAAATTTTTAATCCCACAAGAGCCTTACCAGGACTTCTGGGTCTGGAAATATCAATAATTATAAACCAAAAAATAATTCCTGCAAGCCATAACACTCCGAAAACATAATTTCCATATGCAGAAAATTGGCTATTTGAACTTGGGATGTAAGTCAGAAGATTAAAGGTTTCTTGTTTAATAACAACACCTGCTAATACGACATACAATAGATAGTAAAGGAATCCAATTATGAATCCTATGCCATAATCGATCCAATAAGAGATAAATCGACAAATAAGTTGATACAATTTACTGGGCTCTATCTTTTTTGGAAAATCTTCCTCACTGATAGTTTTAAATTGTTCAATATGGGAAGGAGGTGTCTTTTCTTGAGATTCACGGAATTCAGGCACCGCATTGAGATTTTTTTGTATGATATCAGCAAGCCGGTTGGTATGTTCATCCAGAGAACCGGAAAATGCATCAAACCACTGACGGCTCCCGATAAAATATTGAATCTCGTCTGAAGGTTCAATATTTTCGATCCTGAAGGGAATAATGATTTTTGCATGATTAAATGCCCGTTCAATCTCTGTCCTCACATGTGCAGATTGGTCAGCATTATGAGAAAAAACAACAACCACAATTTTTGAATTATCTATAGCATGGATAATTGCCGGAGCGTATTTCTCCCCCGGGGCAATATTGCGGGGAGCGATCCAGCATTGCAGACCGTAATTTTCGAGATTTGTACAGATTGTATCAGCTACAGATTTATCTTCATTAACGTAGCTGATGAAAATATCACGAACCATGGGTAAATTAATTACTCGCTAAAAAGGTGATTATCCTTTCGATGTTTGCCGTGCGATGAATTGGATCAAAAAGAGAATTTTCTCGTTCTCCTGAAGAAGATTTCCTTTGATATGGATTGTTTCAAAAAATGCCGCGACAGGATATTGGTATTTGTTATCCGAAATAAACAACCGTTCCTACAATACGATCATGAACAGATTGAGATTTCGCAGTGAAAATGACGGGAATTACCCAGGTAATCCATAAAATCATAGCTATTATAGTCATAAGACCCCCGCTGGTACCGGAACCGAGAACCGCTCCAAGGAACAACGTCAAAAGAGGAGCATTTTTTATCAATGACCGAATTGTTCTCCATTTCTCGGAATTCATTTTGTTAGAAGGCCAATAAATTTTCAACCCTGAAAGAGCCTTACCAGGGCTTCTGGGTCTGGAAATATCAATAATGATAAACCAAAAAATAATTCCTGCAAGATATAACACTCCGGAAACATAATTTCCATAGGGAGTAAGTTGGCTATTTGAATTTGGGAGATACGTTAGAAGATTAAAATTTTCTTGTCCAATAACAACAGTTGCTAATATCGGATAAAACCAGGAGTAAAGGAGTCCCAAAACCAATCCTATACCAAAATCGATGCTATAAGAGATGGATCGACAAATAATCTGATACAATTTACTGGGCGCTATCTTTTTTGGAAAATTTCCCTCATTAAAAGTATCAGATTGTTTTACCTGAGAAGATGGTGTTTTTTCCTGATTTTCACTGAATGCGGGCTCCACATTAAGATGCTTTTTTATAATATCAGCAAGCCGGTTGGTATGTTCGTCAAGGGAACCGGAAAATGCATCAAGCCACTGACGACTCCCGATAAAATATTGCATCTCATCTGAAGGTTCAATATTCTCGATCCTGAAGGGAATAATCATTTTTGCATGATTAAATGCCCGTTCGATCTCCGTCCTTACATGTGCAGATTGATCGGCATTATGAGAGAAAACCACCACCACAATTTTTGAGTTGTCTATAGCATGGATAATTGCCGGCGCGTATTTTTCTCCTGGGGCAATATTGCGGGGAGCAATCCAGCATTGCAGGCCGTAACCTTCGAGATCGGTACAGATTTTATCAGCTACAGATTTATCTTCATTAACGTAGCTGATGAAAATATCACGAACCATGGGCAAATTAATTACTCGCTAAAAAGATGATTAGCCTTTCGATTTGGAACATAGACAGGATAAAAAATTACTATTGTACTTTTGGAAGATTATTTATTTTTCCGGTATTTTCACCGGTTGAAAATTTGTCTTCGTATCAGAGAAACAATACCTACAACAATGAGAACAAATGCAATAAGCGAAAGGAATCCTGGATCAAAATGTAAAATGGCGGCAGCGACAAAAATAAAAATTCCAAGACCAATCGCCAACAAATCCATTTGATAATGCTTATCCTTTTCAGCAGAGTCTGAAGGAGACATATTTTTAAATTATCTGAAATATGGTAAATATCTTTGGTTTTTTAGAGCAGATTTTTCAATTGTGGATAGATTTTAAAAGAGCCAATATTTCGATTCCATGGGGAAAACTCATTCTATCGGGGTAGATCGCAACGGAACTAATCCAGTATTCCCCCAATATTTACCATCGGATGAGGCAACCTCACCGTCGACAGCCACAGATTTTATCATGAATTTTCCCCCAGCCATCATACTTCTGATCTAAAATATCGGATATTCACGATTTTCTGCAATCCGCTGGTGGATCCATGAAATGATCTCAAGGATTCACGGTTTAATTACAAATCAATACCTCAAAATGAAGAATAGTCTTAAAAAAATTATCTCCCCACGGATTGACCATTATTCTTTTCTTTCGAGCAATTCCAAAGATTCTCAGACGGACCTGGTTTTTCTGGAGATAATTCCTTAATTATGACAATCTTTAGATCGACAAGAGCGAGAATTGAAGGATATTCGCGGATAAAGTTGCGATCATAATCCTTTACTGGCTCAGTAAGGTTTTCCCACGGAATAAGGTTCGGATGAATTTTTTTTTCAAGATCTTTTGAGTCTCCTAACTGCCAACCGTGGCCCAGCATGAAATTCATCCACCTCTCATGTTCCAGGATAGCTAAGTTTTCCAAGACTCCATCATCCTTAAACACAAAGAGAGGTTCGTCCCAATCGGATCGGGAAATAATGGTATATCCCTTTTCTTGTAAGTTTAATCCCATTTTTTTTGCCTGATCCCTGTTTTGTTCCTTGAATTCGAGATCAAGATCTTTCCACAGTTTCATGGCAGGTTCACTGCCAGGTTCTGTTCCACCCATCTTTTTTTGCATGAGGTAATTATCATGAAGAGCCTGTGCAATGACCTCATTTACCCCTTCAATCAGGGTCCGGATACAACAGCCACAGCTCACCAGGGGGAAAGCGTGAAGATTGCGGAAATGTTCAGCATTAAGTTTGCTGAGATCATCAAAGAAATCGGCGAAACCTTTTCTTTGAACGGTCCTTATTGCAATTGGAATTGAATTATTTTTCAACTTCTGATTGATATAGAGGGCAGTAGCAAAATTCAACGATTCATCCGCTGTGCAGACAAAAATGGTATTAATGGTACTCTGATCATTTCTGTCAAAGAGAAATTCAGCTTCATAGAATTTTGAAGAGCTGAGTTCCATTTCCTGATCATCGATATCGCAATAGGTATTGATTGCTTTATACCGTGCTATGATTGACTTCTTTTTATCATGGGCATCTCTGTCAATAATGGTAATCCTGATTTTCTTTGCAGGGGTCTGACCATAGTATTTTTTCCACCGTTTTACGACATGAACAAGCAGACTTTCACCCAAACGGCCTATACCGATGATGAGTATATGAAAATCCGGGGCAGCAGTGTTGGCCGGGAATAGAGAAGGGATACAATTGAGCATACAAAGACTGGAATTCTGGTATATGTTAATGAATTCAAGAATAATGGTAGGTTCACCCTGAACGGGTATCTGTACTGCCCGAAGGAAGTTGGCAAAATTCAGATCAACAATATGAACAAAACAATTCAGAGGATGTTCCCGCCCTTTGATTTCATCTTTTACCTGACCGATAACCTTGGCATTCAGCTCATCGTCACCTGTCACCGCAAAAAGATACTTTGCCTTTTTAACCTGGGCCCGTTTAAGGATTCGGCTTTCCGTTGCATCACCGGTCAGAACGATTGCTCCCTTTGTTTTACAATATTCAATTTCACTGCGTGTAGAATCTTTTTCTATTGCAACAACGACAAAACCCCGTTCGCAGAAATGCTTCACAATCACCGGACCGATATATCCAAGTCCGCAAATTATGACATGATCCTTATACCAAACACGAAGCATGAATGTCTCCAGATGATGGATGAAACTGCCGGTTATTATTACCACGATTGAGATAAATGTTAGTGCCGGTGCAAAGAAACGGGCAATATTGAGAAAAAGGGGTATTGATCCTGGGAAATCACCGGATTTAAGGGTAAAAAGCTGCATCGTGAGATAAATACGGTTGAGGATCGATTGATCAGGATATACTTCAGAGAATCCAAAAAACCCGAGTATAAATACCATTATGTCTAAAAAAATTAGAATCAGCCATTTATGTTCATAAAAAAAAGGTTTCAGATTTCTATAGTACCAGATTACAGTCCTGATCCAAACGGATTTTTTGTTATTTGCTTCGGACATGTAATCAAAGTCCACATCAATTGATGGGAATTTATTTCTTTTCAAATGTTTCCGGATTACTACTCCCTTGAAATATGTCAAAAGAAAAAATTTTTTTAAATAATTCCAGGTTTTTTTTCAGAATATCAATTATAATTTTTATGTCCTGGAGAAATATGGAATAGACAATAGTATCCTAATACAATGGAAAAAAACTGAAGTAAAATCTGTTTGCCTTTTCATATCTCTGAAATTATTCAAAATATATTCAGCGGGGAGTTCAAGAGCAAAACAATTTCTGATGCAACCTGAAAGTTTATTTTTAACCATCCCTTGTCTTTCTCTAGAAAATCAACGACAGTACGATTGGTTAACTTCACTTTTTTTGTCAATGTCATCTTTTCATGGTCGTTCTCCCGATTTATTTCGAGGGATTTTTATACAAGAAAACTAATCGGAAGATGAAGATCTAATATGCGGAACAATCTTAGTACACTTCTGGAAGTATTTCTGGTTCACAAAGTAATTTTCATGCTCTTTCCGCCATTGAATATCCTGTCTTAAAAAATTGATTATAGTATCAAAAAAACAGGATTGATTCTTCCCGATTGTAGTAACCATTTGGCTGGAAGAACGATGAGAGATGTGAATCCTGCGGTTTGGGGAGGTCCCTCTCTTCAGGACTGCTGGATTAAAAAAAGGTCCGGATAAGACACCATAATCTAAACTTGGTTACCTATGACAACTCTATCGCTTACTTTACTTCTTACCGTGGCTATTGGTCCGGCACTCTTCTGGTTGTTGTATTTTTATCATAAAGACAAATATGAGCCCGAACCGCTGTCATGGATTGTGAAGATTTTCCTGCTTGGTGCCCTTATTACCATTCCGATTTTTATTGGTGAGAAGATCGCGGGTATTTTTGTTTCAGAATTTGCGATCTTTGTCATTGTTGCGCCTGTGATGGAGGAATGCGGGAAATTTTTCGTCGTAAAAAAGTATGTGTATCAATCCAGTGAATTTGATGAACCTGTTGATGGCATGATCTATGCTATTACCGCAGCGCTCGGATTTGCAACTATTGAGAATATTCTCTATATTTTTTCCATTCCCCTTACTGAACTTTCTACTCTTTTCTTTGTCATCATTGCACGTGCACTCCTGTCAGTCCCGGGACATGCCTTGTTCACATCTATAATGGGATATTCACTTGGAATAGCAAAGTTTGGAAACCCGAAGCACGCACCAATAATTATCATCACAGGTCTTGTGGGGGCAATCGCGTTTCACGCACTGTTTAATTACTTCCTCAGGGATTCTGTGAGCTTTGCCATCCTGCTCCTGATTGTCATCCCGTTCTTATGGTGGCTTGTTCAACGGAATATCAAGGATGCTCTTGCCAAATCCAGATTCAGGTAGGGAAAACAACTGAATTCCCGGGATATCCTAAAAAAATATTCGAATTGAAGATACATTCAATCGTAAAAATAAAATATGACCGATGAATTGTTCACCTGTGCAGATGTAATGGCCCGGAGTTACGTGTATAATTACTTTGAAGATAGTAAGGGAATACATATATCGTAAAGGACTTTGATGTATACGACAACGCAAAAGACAGGGAAAAACCAGCGTTGACCGAACAACCAAATAAAAATAACGTCAAATCTTTTTACAAACACTCAAATAAATTCATAAATAAATGCCATTATTGAAGACATCATGAATAATTCACCGTCATGGGTCACGAGAGCATCAGTTACTGTCCGTCATACAATCCGTATTCTTGCAGAGTACCAGTGGGTCCTCATCTCCGGTGGATTTCTTCTCGTTATTCTGTTTGGATTTGTTGGATTCTGGCTCGCGTACCAATCGCGGGCAGAACCCCATTCACCACTTGATCTGCTGTATTTCTCCTTACAACTGTTTGCCCTACAGTCGGGTGCTCAGGTCCCGATCAATAACATTTTTCTTGAATTTGCACGTTTTTTTGCCCCCCTGATCTCTTTTTACGTTATTATTTCTGTAATCTTTATCCTGATTCAACAGTTCCGCCTCTTTATTTTCCACCTGATACCCGGCCGGCATGTTATTATATGCGGCCTCGGGTATCTTGGCCCTGAAATTGTACGGTATTACCAGGATACGATGCGTGTGGTCGTTATTGAGAGCGATCCCAACAATAAAGAGATTGAGATATGCAAAGATAACGGCGCGATTGTCATCATCGGCGATGCAACAAATGAAAACATCCTGAGGAAGGCCCAAATTCAAAAAGCAAAGGATATTTTTATCGTCGCCGGGAAAGATGCAACAAATGCAAAGATTGCATCAGCCTGCAAAAAAATTCTTGATGAAACAGAAGGCAATGAAGTGCAGTGTCATATTCATTTCTTTAACCCGCACCTTTCACGGGCTTTTTTCCCCCTTGCATTCTTCTCAAAGATAAAAAGCCGTTGTCGTATGGAGTTTTTTAACCTGTACCTGATCTCCGGCTATTGCATCCAGAAATTATATCCCCCCTTTTCTGAACGTGATGCAACCCACGGACAGGCACATGTGCTCATCCTCGGAGCAGGGCGAATGGGAGAGGAGTTAATTACCCGAACGGTAAAACGATGGATTGCAAAAAAGACCGGTACTAACCTCACCATTACCTGTATTGACAAAAAGGCCCGGGAAAAAGAGCAGTACATCCTCTATCATTATCCTGCATTATCAGGCCATTGTAATCTCACCATGATTGAAACAGATATTACCTCAAAGGATTTTTTAACAGGAGACTTTCTCAACCAGATCCCCCCCGTTCCGCCGGTTGGAATGATCTACATCTGCATAGACAATTCAGAAATCAGTATCAACGCCGCAATTACTCTTGCCGGAATGCCTTCATTAAAAGGGATCCCCATGGTAGTCCGCTCGACCTATGATGATGGATTAACCCGGTTATTTACGTCTCTTGCACAAAATAACGCTGAATTAGCCCACATCAAGACATTCCCGCTTGTTTCAAATGACTGCGGCAAACCTCTGATCATTGGTGGAATGAGAGAGATTCTCGCACGTGCCATTCATGACAATTACCGGGCACTCCGCAGTGCACTAAATTCATCCCCGACAGATGATCCTGCAATGAAACGCTGGCATGAACTGGATGATGATTTTAAACAATCAAACCGGAAACAGGCAGATCATATGTATATCAAATTACAGGCGGTTAACTGCGGTCTCGAACCCCTGATTTCATGGGACGAGCCCCTCTTTTCCTTTACGCCAGAAGAGGTGGAAAAACTCGCAGAGCTTGAGCATATCCGGTGGGTTGAAGAGCGTTCCGCCGAAGGGTGGAAGCCTGGTGTTAAGAATAAAGAGCTGAAGACAACCCCCTGGCTCATCCCCTATTCCCAGCTACCGGAAGAGATGAAGGAATTTGATCGGGATCCGGTGAGAAATATTCCTGCATTACTGGCACGTATCGATCTTAAAGTAGTGAGAGTGAAAGAAACGACCGGTAATTAAATTCGAATTATTGTAAAAATGGCATAATCTCCCCGATTCACCTTATTTTCAGGAATGGATCAGCCCGTTCAGCATTGACGGCAGAGGCGCGTAGAAGAGTTACTGTTGACGTTTTTTCCGCGGGATGGGGAAATATCCCCACACTGAAAAATTGTTCATAATAATAATCATCACGACTTTGTTTTGTACTGGCATGAATCACAAAAATGATTAGCTGATTAGTATATTGTAATCCATGGACGATCGAGCAGAGCACTATTACAAGGAAGGTTTTGATTTATTCCAACACGGTCATTATACCGAATCCCTCGCCTCTTGTGACAAGGCGATTGCTATCAACCCGGATTACTCTGAGGTGAAACAGAATCGGAAAATTGCTCTTAAAAAACAAACATAAGCTGCACAGCTTATGTATGCACCCATAAGTGCAATTGTTCTGATTTCATGAAGCGATCAGCGATCTTTTCATCCATCCCTTTTTGTTCCTTCACAATATCCAACAAATGGCCTTTGGTTAGGCTCAAGAGTTAGATAATCACTCCTTTTCTTCGTTTTAAATTTCATAATCAAAGCCCATACCCTAAAACAGCCCATGCTGGAATGTCAAAGGGCTCTAAATAAAAATTGAGCAAATTCGATGTCGATTCTCAAGGGACTGCGGAGTATTTCCTAAAACCAGTTCTCGAGTGTCTTCTGCCCACCCTTGATGCAGAAATTCTCCATCGCTTTCTCCACCCGTTCTTCAGAAAAATCGTACTCACCGCAGAGCATCTTCTTGATGCCCGTGATATCAGGGTGACCCCATGCGAGGGTATACTCGTCCGTCACATCAGGGTGCAGGAAGATATCCATAATGGGCGAGGGATCAAAATCCGGCAGTTTCTCATGGATCTTTGCTGCGAACTCCCCACGCTGCACGATCTTAAACCCGGTCTTTGCCCCGATTCCCTCCACACCCGGGTTGAAATCTGTTCCCACAAGGATACTGATCTCGATCAGCTGCTCACGGGTCAGTTTGAGACCTTCGAGCACCTCAGCGAGCATGAGCCGTTCAGGGTTTACGGTGATTTGCCGTCCCCTGATCTTCCGCTTGCCACTGACCGTGAGGTTCCGGACAAGATTCGGGGCGCCGAAGAGGAGCGTATCATAGTCCTGCGAAACGACATACCGGGCGTCTCCTTTTATCACCATATATGATGCCTGCGCCTCACCCTCACCCGGTGCCTGTACGGTGGGAATGCCCATCAGCCTGAGCAGTTCCTTTGCAGTCCCGATTATGGTTGCGTCGACACGCGTGGATGAGCGGGCCTGTTTGTACGCCTCCTCCTCATCCCCACGCTCGAGTGCCTCCTTCCAGCGTTCACCTGCAGTATCGCGGATTTTCCTGCGCTCGTCA
>Ga0209777_10005304_pt1 | contig 14923 bp, 13 predicted proteins | sample FrelakmetHBP12HB_FD_187147 | JGI IMG/M metagenome (GOLD analysis project Ga0209777, IMG submission 187147) | Freshwater lake sediment microbial communities from the University of Notre Dame, USA, for methane emissions studies -HBP12 HB (SPAdes)... | ecosystem: Environmental > Aquatic >... | reverse complement strand
AGCTCGTTATCAAGCGAAACAGCGTGGTCGTAGACTATCAAATGAACAAGGCTTGCGCCGCCGGGACGGGGAGCTTTATAGACGAGCTGGCTGAGCAGCTTGGCATTCATGTGCAAAACGGTGAGTTCGCCAATCTTGCCTTCAACGCGCCCCACACCATTGACCTGGGCTCGAGGTGCGCTGCCTTCATGGGTCAGGCGGTGGCTTCAGCACAGCAGGAAGGCGTGCCCATCGAGGTGATAACAGCGAGCCTGGCTAAATCCATCGCCGGGAACTATCTCTCCAAGGTCTTAGGCAACAGGAAGCTGGGCAGCAAGGTTATATTGACCGGAGCGGTATTCTACAACGATGCTGTAGTCTCTGCATTCAAGAAGGCTCTCGAGGGCAAGACCACGCTGGTGCCTGAACACAAGGAGGTCAGCGGCGCCATAGGCGCGGCGCTTCTGGCAAAGGAGTCGATCGAGGGGAGAGTCTCCAAGTTCAAGGGGTTCCAGAAGGTCGTTGACAGCTCATACAAGATTTCTACCTTTATCTGCAAGAAATGCGATAACAACTGCACCATAAGCCGTATGGAGATACCCGGAGAGAAGTCCACTTTCTACGGCAGCAGGTGCGACCTCTTCGACAGCACCATCAGCCGCGAGAGGATGGAGACCGCTTTCGACGAACGCGAGCGGCTGTTGTTCAAGGACTACAAGGAGGGCGAGGGCACAGGGCCATCGGTGGGCATCCCCAGGTCTCTCGTGGTGTACGATTACGCCCCGATGCTCATCGGCTTCCTCAATGCGCTCGGTGCGAAGGTATATTTCTCCAGCAAGACCAACAACCAAATCATGGAGGAGTCTGTCGAGCTGAGCTACTCGGATAGTTGTTTCCCGGTCAAGCTGGTGCACGGCCATGCGGCGAGCCTTAAGAATGTGGACTACATTCTCTATCCCTGTGCCATCCGCATGGGATTGAAAGAGGGGGACGAGAACCAGAAATATTCCTGCCCATTGGTGCAGGCATCGCCTTTCATCGTACGCCAGGCCCTGGGACTGGGTAAGAGGTTATTGATACCCCTAATTGACTTCAGCAGGGGCGATGAAGATGTGATAAGCAATCTGGCGGATGTGGCGGTGAAGATGGGATACAGCAAAAGCCAGGGAAAGAAGGCTGCTATTGCCGGTATCGAGGCGAAGCGCCGCTTCGAGGAAGCGCAGGCTGAGCTAGGCAAGAAGATAATGGCACAGCTCAAGGGAAGCGGCCAATTGGGCGTCGTGCTTATCGCTAGGTCCTATATGTCGCAGGACTCGGGGGCGAACCTGGGCATAGCAGAGAAGCTGGCTCAACTGGATGTAGTGCCGTTACCGCTCGATTTTCTACCACTTGCGTCGGTGGATGTGAGGGAATACTCAGACCGTCCGTACTGGTTTAACGAGGCCAAGCATATAGCGGGCGCTGACATAGTTGCCAAGGACCCGCAGTTGTTTGGGCTGGTGCTGACCAACTTCGGCTGTGGTCCGAATTCATTTATTCTCAATATTGTGGAAGATATTATGGGCGGCAAACCTCTGGGGCAGTTGGAGATCGACGAACATGCTGCTGAAGCAGGTATTGTTACCCGTCTCGAGGCCTTTGTGGATACCATCAAGGGCTTCGCCAGCTCGAGTAGAGTTGGCGAGGTTGTGGTGAGGGGACGAGATATTCGGAGAGTTGCCTATACAAAGGTCACTTCCAACAAAGTTATCCTTATACCGAGGATGTGTTCCGGTGCCGTAGCGCTGGGCGCAGCCATGCAGGCCTTCGGAGTGAATGCAGTTGTGCTACCCGAGCAGGATGAGAAGAACATTCTATACAGCAACAAGGTGACGTCGGGGAAAGAATGCCTTCCCTACCGGGTGACTCTCGGCGACTTCATGAAGTTTTTCTACGAGAACGATAAGTATGGAATTGACCCTAAGAATGTCGAAGGATTCCTGGCCGGCGCGTTCGGTCCCTGCCGCTTCGGTAAGTATGCCGTGGAGGAAATCAGGGCACTACGTGGATTGGGCTTCGATTTCCCGATACGCACCACTGTGTCGAACAACGGGTATCATGACTTGAAACTGGGTGCAGGGTTCGAGCGTTTGGCATGGAAAGGCATCGTTGCCGTCGACTATCTGGAGAAATTGCTCTGGCGCACCCGTCCCTATGAGAAGTCAGAGGGAGTGGCAGAGGAGCAATTCGGCGAGTACCTGTTCAGGATTGCAGATTGTGTCCGCAGAAAAGAGCCTCTCGATGATATCTTGAAGGATGCCACTGCGCAATTTAAGTCGCTGATAGACCGTGATAAGCCCAGAAGGCCGCTAGTGGGGATTAACGGCGAGATATTCTTGCGGTCAAACAAATTCAGCAATAGTAACTTGGCCAAAGAGTGCGAGAAGGCGGGACTGGAAGTCGTGATCTCTCCGATAGGGGAGTGGCTTAAGTACATCACACACAGGAACATCGAGGACGGCGTAAGGGACCGGGACTTGAAGAGGATCATGGCTGGTTACATAAGAAGATACTTACTGAATCACGATGAGCACTCTGTTATCGTGAATTTTGAGGAACTGCTTGATACCAGTGAGCCTACAACCAAGCAGTTGCTCCACAAATCGAAACGGTATCTCTCCCCGAAGTGTGGCAGTGAGGCTGTTCTCAGTATAGGTGCGGGGGTGGAGTGGCTGGAGGACCCGAATTTCGATGGTGTGATTTCAGTGATGCCGCACGGCTGTATGCCGGGAGGGATTGTGGCTGCTATATCCGAAAAGCTCAGCGCAAAGTACGGCAAACCATGGATCAGCCTCACCTACGACGGTTTCCTCGAGACTAACAACCAGGGGAAGATTAACAACTTCGCCGAAATCATAAGGTTCTGCAGCAAAGATAAGAAGCGGTCAACTCGCTAAGCCGATAGCGGCTCGATTCGCCCCTGAGTTACTCTGCATAAAGAGGCCTGTGCCAGGAAATCCTGCTCGAAGCGGTCGAGGTCAGTGGTGGTGATTAGAACCTGCTCATGGTTGGCTACAGAACCAAGCAAATGATGCCGCCTCTTTGCATCTAACTCCGAGAGGACATCATCCAAGAGAAGAACGGGATGTTCTTTGGTAGTGTCGAGCATGAACTTGGCCTCGGCGAGCTTCAGCGAAAGGGCAACAGTTCTCTGCTGGCCACGTGAGGCGTAAACCCCTGCATCCACCTCATTGACAAAGAAACGAAGGTCGTCGCGATGTGGCCCGACCAGCGACATCCCCTGAGCTACCTCTTTCTCTCGCGCTGCTTGCAAAGCTTTGGTGAATACCTCGGCGGTTTCCTTTACCTGGGAGTCCTCTTTTCCTCTCTGTTTATCTATGCTTCTAAAATAGACGAAGTTTGACTTTCCCTGTTCGCCGCTCAGCTCATCGTGGATGCCCTGTGCCAGGCGGTCCAGCGCGGCCACCGTGTGCTCTCTCTGCACTATGAGGTAGGCACCCGTTTCCACTAATTGCTGGTCCCAGAAGGCTAGCTCATCTGGGTTTGCCTTGTTTTCAGCGATCAGGCGCAGAAGCTGGTTGCGCTGCCAGAGCACTCGATTGTATCGCTGCAGGTTGCGCAGATACTTATGGTCGATCTGGGAGTTGGTGATGTCGAGGTAGCGGCGGCGAAGCGCTGGCTCACCCCCTACCAGGTCTATGTCGTAGACGCTGAACGTTACCACGTTGAGCTGACCGATGAGGTCAACAGGGTGGCGGACGACGCCGTTTATCCTGATACGTTTCTGGACAGAAGTGCCCTTGGCGGAGGGCTGCCATCGGGAGAAGAAATCCTGAGATTGGGGAGAAGTAGCGGCTTTGGCGCTGAAGGCAACATCGAGCTTGAGACTGATCCCCGCCTTCTGCATGGCAGCCGCAATGCGGCATGCGGGAATTTCTTCTTTGAAGGCATCCCAGTTGATAAGGTCTCTATCTGAGTAGGTTCGAGGTGACCTGCTGGTTGCCAGGACATAGATTGCCTCCAGAAGATTGCTCTTTCCTTGAGCATTGTCTCCTTGCAGCACGGTTATGTGCGGTGGCAGGTCGAACTCCAGGCTGGCATAGTTTCGGAAGTTGGTCAAGCTCAGATGCGTGATAATCAAGTTTTCTTCTCGCAGAGATTTGCTGTCATTAACTCTAACCTGAATAGGGAAAAGGTGCAATATCTCTTTTCAACCCCCTGAATCCCCCTCCTTCCGCGGAAGGAGGGGGGGACTTTTGGGCTGGGGAATACCCCCAAACCCCCAGTCCTTCCTGAAGGAAGGACTCCTCTGCGCTCCCCAGTTTTCAATAGCCAACCATTTTCTTGCGTTGACACTCGATATGAATTGGATTAAGCTATCAGTAAATACCTGAATAAGAGGCTGCAACGGTAAACAACGAAGACGAACTCCGCGAGAAGATTCTAAAGCTCAAAAAAGACCTCAACGCAGTCATCATGGCCCACAACTATCAACGTCCCGAGGTTCAGGACATTGCTGACTTTGTGGGCGATTCCCTGGAACTGGCGCGCAAGGCTACGCAGATGGACGTTGAGGTTATAGTCTTCTGTGCGGTGCACTTCATGGCTGAGAACGCTGCTATTCTCAATCCTACCCGAACCGTGCTTCTAGCCGAAAGCAGTGCCGGCTGTCCTATGGCTGACATGATAGATGCGGATGACCTTAAAGAATGGAAGCGACGTTATCCTAAGGCGACCGTGGTCTGCTATGTCAATACTACGGCGGCGGTAAAGGCGGAGAGCGATGTCTGTTGCACCTCCGCCAATGCGGTCAAAGTGGTGGAGGCGGTGCCCAACGACGAGATACTGTTCATCCCGGACCAGAACCTGGGACATTATGTTTCCACCAAGACGAAGAAGAAAATAATCCTCTACCCCGGGTATTGCGTTACCCACGCGCGTCTCAATGCCAAGCAAGTCATCGCAGCAAAGCAGTCTCATCCGGATGCTAAGGTTGTGGTGCATCCCGAATGCACAGCCGAGGTTATTGCGCTCGCTGATGCTACGCTCAGCACTTCGCAGATGGCGAAATATGTCAGGGAGAGCCCGGCGAAGAAGTTCCTCATCGGTACAGAGGAGGGATTGATTCACCGCTTGAAGAAGGAAAATCCTGACAAGACCTTTTATGTAATTTCCAAAGCTTTGATGTGCCCTAACATGAAGAAGACCACTCTGGAAAGGCTTGCCAAGACTATGGAACTTAAAAGGAACCTAGTTGTTGTCCCGGAGGATATAAGGATAAGGGCGAAGAGCGCTTTGGATCGAATGCTGGCAATAACTTAGAGGTAAGAATGAAACAGTACGATTATATAATTATCGGCAGCGGGATTGCGGGGCTTTACGATGCCTTGCTGCTTCAGGAAGTGGGGAGCGTCCTCATCCTGACCAAAGGCAGCATAGAAGAGTGCAACACCAAGCATGCTCAGGGCGGCATAGCTGCGGCTATCAGCAGCATGGACTCTCCTGAGCTTCACTTCAAGGATACCATAGCCGCTGGCGCTGGCCTGTGCGATCCCGAGGCGGTGCGCATTCTAACAGAAGAGGCTGCCGACCGCATCGCTGACCTGGTTAAGTTGGGGGTTCCCTTTGACACGGTTGACGGCGAAATCGCTCTGACCAAAGAGGCTGCCCACAGTGTTCCCCGTATTTTACATGCCGGCGGCGATGCCACCGGTGAGCGCATCGAGGTCACCTTGAGCAATGCCGCTCGCCAGTCAAGGATGATTACTATTTTCGAATACTTTCTTGTCACTGAGATACTGGTTCGAGATGGCAAGGTATATGGAGTAAATGCCCTGGACTTGCGTTCGGGAACCGCAGAGGAGTTTGGCTGCCGGTCCCTCATCCTAGCTACGGGTGGGGTAGGACGGCTTTTTAAGATAACCACTAACCCTGATATAGCTACCGGCGACGGCGTGGCTCTGGCATATCGCGCCGGAGCTGAGATCATCGATATGGAGTTTTTCCAATTCCATCCTACGGCGCTGCGACTGCCGGGAGTGCCGTTGTTTCTCATCTCGGAAGCGGTGAGAGGGGAAGGCGGCATACTGCGCAATATCAAGGGAGAGCGCTTTATGCTCAAGTACTCGCCTCAGGGCGATCTGGCTCCCAGAGATGTGGTCGCACGCAGCATCGTCGCCGAGATGAAGGCGACCGGAGTAGACCGAGTTTTACTTGATGTGACACACCTGCCGGCGCGTCTATTATCTGCTCGTTTTCCTAAAATATACCGGTTTTGCCTGGACCATGGCCTGGATATCACCACTTCTATGATACCGGTAGGTCCCGCTGCTCACTACATAATGGGTGGTGTCAGGACGAATTACCAGGGCGAGACCAACATCTCAGGTCTCTTTGGCAGCGGTGAGGTGGCGTCTACCGGAGTGCACGGTGCGAACCGTTTGGCCTCGAACTCTCTGCTGGAGGTCCTGGTCTTCGGCAAGAGGATTGTGGAAAGGACTAAGAAGGGAGAGGCGAACAGTACTGCTCTTGCCAAGAATGATGTTTATTCTCTTAAAGAGCGGGACACTGCCGAGCTTAGCCATCCGCATTTGAGCTTGACTGCCTTGCAATCACTGCTCTGGGATAAGGTAGGCATTGTGCGTTCGGGAGAGGGGCTTAGGGAGGCAGCTAATATCCTTGCGGCATGGGAAAAGGAACTCAAGCCGCCTACAGACCGTCCTTCATATGAACTGGCTAACATGGTGTTGGTGGGGCGTTTGATGGCTGAAGCGGCCCTGATCAGGGAGGAGAGTCGAGGTGCTCATTTCCGTTCCGATTTCCCGCATCCGTCAAACGCCTGGCTCAAGCACGTTGTGTTCAGAAGAATGGCTTGACTTTTCACTTAATCCTTGAACGAGGACTTGCAAAGCACACCTACTCCATGTTAATGCTTGATAGTCGTGTTAGGATAGGCTTCATTTAGGCTTTGCAGTTGTTCTAATGGGGGCTATATGGATACTACTGATCTTATGACGGAGCAGGGGGACCATTTGGCGAATGGTGAAAAAGAGGACCGCAAGGCGAGACTGCGGGCTACAGTCAATTTGCTGCTGCCCGATGGGCTAATGATTGCACTCGCCGTACTCATGGTTCCAATAGTGGTCATACCTCTTGTCGTTGATCTCCCGAGATCAGTAGGTGGTTTCCTCAGGGCCGCTGACTACACCATACTCGCGGTATTTGTCATTGAGTATTTTCTGAAAGCCGCGCTGGCACGTAACGTTCGTGAGCACGTGTTAAGTCCGTGGCATTTACTTGATCTCCTGGTTATTGTGCTTCCGCTGTTCGATTTCTTGCAGGTTTTTGGAGGGGGTCTGGGGAGGTCGTCGCCTCTCTTGCGGCTCTTGCGAATAGCGAGATTGGTGAGAGTTGTAGCTGTCGGAGGGAGAGCAGTAGACAGGAAAGTGCATCCCCGTGTCGCAGTACAGCGGGAGGGTCAGATGGCACCCGTAATGGAGATAAGGGTCATGGATAGTGACCTTGAGAACATCCATGAGGACGTTTCGCTTTCGGAGGTAAAGAGGTATGTGAACAGTCCTTCTCACACCTGGGTAGATATAGCCTCTGCCTCGGAGTCTTACTTTGACGAACTCAGCGGTGCTCTGGGTGTTCCCAGGATATTGCTGGAGAGCGAACTTGTTGAGGAGTCATACCCCAGGATCGATTACTTTGAACATTATTCAATGATCTTCGCGCGTATTGCAGAACCAAGAATAGTTCAAAAGGGGACTAAGCGCCTGTTTGTGAGCCGGGCCGGGCTGTTGGTAATCTGTTATGGCCAGAATATCATCACCGTCTCCAAACATAAAACGAGCCTGTTCGATCAGATACTCGAGAGAGCCAAGAAATATCACAATCCTGAAGAACCGCTCGTTGTTTCTATCCTCTATACTATTCTCAAATATGTTTTGGAAAAAGATGAACAGATAACTGCTACCCTGGAACAGGAAGTAGTACGATTGGAGGATATCCCGTTACAGGCGCGGCCATCCGATTTTCTGGAGACCACTTTCCATCTCAAGAAAGAGGTCAACCAATTGGTTCCCTCTCTGCTCCATTTGAGGGAGATAGTGACTGTCATTACATCAAAGCGTGTGCCTCTTGAAGGGTTCAATGAAAGACACGAGAGGCTCTTTGATATACTACTGGATGAAGCTACCTATCTGCATGAGACTGCCCAGAATGCCAGAGAAAACCTGCTTTCTCTCATTGACCTATATATCAATACCACCTCGTATGAGATGAATAAGGTGATGAGGGTAATAGCGGTAATCACCTGCCTCGGCATAATCCCTGCAGTGGGCGGGTTGCTGGGAAGCAACCTTATCGGCAATCCCTGGGGTGTACATCTCTGGGAGGTGTTTTCAGTGGTCGGGGTGATTATGCTTGGTATGGGGTGGGTCTTTTATAGACTGGGTTGGCTGAAGGGATAATGCCGGACAGTTATCTGAGATGGAAAGCACCTGTCAGGAGAAGCTGAGGAAGAGCGGCATAATGCGAGCTGATGAGGTAAAGCAGTTGAAGCGTATAGTTAGCGAGGCCTTAGCCGGGGACCTTGCTTATGGAGATGTTACTACTGAGGCACTTGTGCCGTCGGAGCTTGAAGGGAAAGCAGCTATATTGGTCAAAAGGGACGGGGAGCTTGCCGGTATGGATGCAGCTAAAGAGGTATTTCGCCAGGTTGACCGCTCGTTGCGCTTTAAACCACTGGTAAAGGATGGCGCTAAGGTTGGTAAAGGGAAGGTGGTTGCTACAATCGAGGGCAAAATGGCAAGCATGCTTAAGGCGGAAAGGACAGCCTTGAATTTTTTGCAGCACCTCAGCGGCATTGCCACAGAAACGGCGCGGTATGTGGATGCTGTCGCGGGGACGAAGGCGATTATTACGGATACACGCAAGACTATCCCCGGTTTGAGGCTGCTGGAAAAGTATGCAGTGCGGGTGGGTGGAGGGCACAACCATCGCCTGAATCTGAGCGATGGCGTGCTGATTAAGGATAACCATTTGGCAATACTGGCCTCGTGTGGTGTAGGGCTAGGGGGGGCGGTTAAAAAGGCTCGCAAGCGTGCTCCTCGTAATATGAAGGTTGAGGTCGAAGTTGAGTCCGTGAAGCAGGCTCGGGAGGCGTTATCTGCCGGTGCAGATATAATTATGCTGGACAATATGAAGTTAGAGGACATGCGCCGTGTAGTAGAGCTGGTGCACGGGAGAGCGCTGCTGGAGGCATCAGGGGGGATCACGCTGGACAACGTACGTTCTGTGGCTGAGGCTGGAGTTGATCTCATCTCTGTGGGGGCTCTCACACATTCGGCAAAGGCGCTGGACATAAGCATGGAGGTGGAGCCCGGATGAATAGAATAAAAAGGTGTGCATGGGCAACGTGGGGAGCATTCAGGAATCGCTATCTCAGCTTCGTTTTCCGCATCGCTCTCGGGATAATTTTCATAATATCCGGATCCGGCAAGTTGCCTGAAGGAGCGGCGTTTGTTGACCAGGTCGAGGAGGCGAACATTCTACCGCACGCACTAGCACGGGTCTATGGGACAGCGCTTCCCTATGTGGAGATCGTTATAGGAGCGCTCTTGATCCTGGGACTTCTGTCAAGATTCGCTGCCGGCATCGGTGGCCTTGCTGCTCTGAGTTTCATAATTGGCAACAGCACCAGGCTTTACCGCGGACTGTATGGGGAGTGTGGCTGCTTCGGTAATATCGCTTCGCTGCAGTTTAGCACGCGGGAGGCCCTTATAATTGATTTCGTGCTTCTGATCTTGGCACTCCAGATACTGGTACATAAGGGGGAGTTCTTGAGTTTAGACTCAAAGATTTTCCGCAGGAAGCCTCCAGGCTCTGGTTGAGATGGGTCTCCTCTTTGTCCCATTTGTTTCTAACCTTTGGCTGCTATAGCTAGATAGCGGTGGGCTTCGTCTCGAATCTCGATAGTCTTCAGTCCTGATGCTGTCAGCATATCGCGCATCGTTGCTTCGTCGGGGATGGTGTCTCTCCCGATAACATCGCCTATCGATTCATGAAGCTTATTGATTTCGTGGCGGCTGGCAGTATGGCAGATAACAAGGCGGCCGCTGCTTCGGAGCACTCTCGCCATCTCTGCCAGGGCTTTGGTCTTATCGGGGAAGTGAGGGAAGCACGAGTAGCAGATGACAACATCGAATGTTTCGCTCGCCAGAGGGATAGCAGTTACATCGGCGTGAACATAGTGTATGTTACTGGAATAGCTATTGTCTCTTGCTCGCTTGAGCATCTCCTCCGCAATATCCAGTGAAATTATCTTGCTCTTATTCCCTGCGACTTCGTAGAGCAAGGGAAGCAGAATTCCTGTGCCACCTCCGACATCGAGAACGGTGTCACCTGATTTGATTCTCAAATCTTGTATCAGTTCAGGCAGTCGGGACCTGGTTTCCTCGCTGGTCATTTTGTCCCATTTGCCTGCAAGCTGATTAAAGTACTCGCGATGGTTCATCCCTTGCCTGCCATCTTTTGACTTTTCTCTTGGGCGAGAACAGTGCAGCCAGTCCGAAAATGAGTGAGGAAGTTACGATGATAGCGGCCCCGCTGGGCGCACTGAAAAGGTAAGAAGCCATCAGCCCTATCCAGCCTGACACTACGCCGAAAAGCGCAGAGAGCAGGAACATTTTTTTGAGGCTGTAGGTCAACTGATAAGCGGCAGCCGCCGGGTTGATGATGAGGCTGAAGATAAGCAAGCCGCCGATAGGCGACAGCGATACCGTTATGGTGGAGCCTGTCAGGAACAGGATGCCGTAGATGATAAGGCCGGCGGGTATCCCCACCGCCAAAGCTATCTCACGGTTGAAGATCACCGCCTGGATTTCTTTGTAGAACAGCACAACGATTGCTACAACTGCCGCCGCCACTATGCCAAGCCATATCAAGTCAGTTTTGCTGACTGTTAATATGCTGCCCCAGAGCAGGCTCAGCATCTGGGTTTTGGGGCCGGGCATGAGGCCCATGAAGATAAAGGCCAGACCCAGCATCAGTGAGAAGAGTACACCGATGGAGGTGTCGAGGTTCAACTCTCCTCTGCTGGCGAGTGGTCCGATAATAGCGGCTGTGCCCAGGCTAAAGAGGAAGGCGCCAAGCATGGGGTTAAATCCCACTAGAACGCCCAGAAGAGCTCCGGCAAAAGCTGCATGGGCCAGACATACTCCAATGAAGGAGACACCCATCAGCACCACGAAGACGCCGACGGTAGCGCAGGCCACGCCGCCTAAGAATGCCGCCAGGATGGCATTTTGCATGAATTGGTAGCCAAAGATGGATAGGTCCATTTATCCTGCTTTGAGGAATATTTGCCTTCCCTCGTGCTCTTGAATCGAGATGGGGGCATCGTAAAGCTGGCTCAAAATATCCTGCTTAAGCACTTGGCCTGGCTGGCCTTGCTGCCAGATTTTGCCTTCCTTCATTAAAACCACGCGATCGCATGGCTCGGGCAAGGCGTTGAGGTCGTGTGTCACAAACAATGTAGTCAGGTTCTGAGTCTCGTGGATTTTTCGTATCAGTTCCAGTAGCTCTCCCTGAGCCCGCCAGTCCAGCGAAGCGGTAGGCTCATCGAGCAGCAACATCTCCGGCTCCTGGGCCAGGGCGCGAGCGATAGCCACTCTTTGCTGCTCTCCACCCGAGAGATGCCCAATGGGGCGCTTAGCGAGATGGCTCATACCGACCAGTTCCAGCATTTTGTCCACAATGGTTTGGTCTGCTTTATTGGGTCGGCGAAGAATCCCCAGTTGACCGTAGCGACCGACCATAACCACTTCCTCGACGCTAATAGGCATACGGGGGTCGATATTCTGAAGCTGAGCCACGTAACCTACCCGTTTCCTGATGCCGTTAACAGAGCCTCTGCTGATGCTATGTCCCAATACCCAGACGCGGCCCTGAACAAGCTTACCCAGGCCATTGATTAAGCTGAGTAAGGTGGTCTTCCCCGCGCCGTTGGGGCCGATGATGCCTAAGAACTCACCCTTCTTAATCTCCAGTGAGACGTCGCGGAGAGCAACGTGCTCGCGATAGGAGACTACAGCGCGTTCAATTTTCACGGCTGTATCGGTGAAGTCCCCATTGTTTCTCAAGGGTTTGCCTCCCTATACTTAACCATTGCCTCGAGCAGCAGGTTAGCATCTTTGTCTATAGCCTTCTGCCAGGTCTCAGTATTGTCGAACCCACCAGGGAAGTTGGACAGGGTTACCAGAAGGACCCCGATTCCGGATGCCATAGTCGCCCCGGCATCTGAGGTGCCGCTCTGGAGGTTGCCAATTACCAGGGCTACATTGGATTGCCTCCCCTGGTCGATAAGGCTTTGCAATATTTTAGGGGTAATGGCGTCAGGGCGTGGGTAGGAGGCAACAACGTTGAACCCTGCCCACTGCGCAAGATCAGCCACCTGCTCATCGCAGATAACATTGACCTGACTCAAGTTCCCTGCTGCAAGCTTAGCTTCGAGCTCGCTGCCCTTGGCGGTGATAGCCGCAAGCTCTGATTCTGCGTTGCTCTGGTAATAGCCGGCATTTTGGGGGTCTATTTCAGCCAGAGTAGAGGTGATATTTCCTATTGCCTGCGCCTGAACCGTTGGTGCCATCCAGTTGCCCGCTATATTTAGGGCGACAACTTCGAGCTCTGGATTGTTCGCTGATTGGATTAATTGCTGTGTGAACAGCTCGCCCTGCCAGCCATGCATCAGGAAAAGCCTGGCATCCGCGAGCATCTGGACGTCGCTGGGTTTGACGTCGAATTGCCCCGGGCACTGGGCCGGCGGGATAATGTTGGCTACTTGAACTTTGTCTCCACCGACCTGCTCTACAATGGAACTGATTAACGAGGTGGTAGTGACCACCTTCAATTTTGGAGTAGCCTCTTTGGTGCACCCAAGGGGCAAAACTACCAGGGTCAATAAAACCACACCAACCAGGAAACTGGATACTAGACTGGCCTTCTTCACGCTCTATCTCGCTTTCTATGGTGTGTTGTCTAAAGCGCCTCGACAGCAACCTTATGCTGTATCAGGTCGATTTTTTTGATTTTGGCCTGGAGTTTTTTCTCATTGCCGAGGATATCCCTAAATGTTAAGTGCTTCCCATGAACTTCAACTAATGCGACATCCTTCATAATCTCTTTTTCCTTATCGCTGCTCACCAGGTAGGCCGTAGCTTCACACATTGTTGTCCCCTCCTCTACAGCTGCCCTTATGCAATCAGGCGCAGTTGCAAGCGATTGCAATTAACGTTCAAAAAAATTACTTCTGGCACTGCACACAGTTGCCGAAGACAGCGAGGTGGCTCAGGTCAGCCTTGAATCCGTATTTGCGCAGAATGGTCCCTTCGACCGGATTGAGGACAGCCTCATCAAGCTCAAAAATCCGCCCGCACTTACGGCAGATCAGGTGGTGATGGTGTCCCTTTTCCACGGAATGGTAGCGGAATTTGCCGCCGCCGAGGTCGGTCTCGGTAACCAGCCCCAGTCCCTTGAGCAGCTCCAGGGTTCGATACACAGTAGATATGTTCACGTTGGGGTATCTGGCGCATACCTGAGCGTATATCTCCTCAGCGCTGATATGGTGGTCACTGCTATGTATTGCGGAGAGTATCATCAGGCGCTGTGGAGTCAGCCTGTAGCCTTGTTCCCGTAGAGTCTCAGTGCAGCTCATTTTTTCGCTTTCCATGTAAATAATAACATAGAAAAATGCTTATTGCAACTACTTGCAATAAGCATTTTGGAAGATTATTTCAGTGGCCACAACTAGCTGCGACGTGGCTTCAGGCGCTCTTCGCTGTCGATGAAAATAGTAACAGGCCCGCTGTTGTGGATTTCGACCAGCATGTTCTGCCGGAAGCGTCCGGTTTCTGCTTTGAGTCCGGCAGCACGCAGGAGTTGGACGAATGTCTCGATCAGAGGCTCAGCTTGTTCGGGTGGAGCAGCTTCGGTGAAGCTGGGGCGGCGTCCTTTGCGGGTATCAGCGAGGAGGGTAAACTGGCTTACTACTAATGCTTCTCCGCCGATATCCAGTGCGGATAGGTTAAATTTGTCTGCCTCGTCGGAGAAAATGCGGAGGTTGGCGATTTTGTCTGCCAGGTATTGAGCGTCTGGCTCCAAATCACCTTTGTCGACGCCTATGAGGACAACCAGACCTTGTTTGATTGCGGAAACTACCTGGCCTTCGATGCTAACGGAGGCTTTGGAGACCCGCTGAACCAGGGCTCTCAACTCTTGTCCTCGGTTTTTGCCTCTTTCTTAGCCTCTGTCTTCTTGGTCTCTGTCTTTGCTTTGCACTCGGTTTCCTTGCATTTATCTGCTGAGTTGCAAGCCGAGCTGCCACCGTGGTCGGTGCAGTAGAAACCGCTTCCTTTGAAGATGACTGGCACGGAATGAATGAGGCGGCGAGCCTTTCCCGAGCACTTGGGGCAAGAAGCTATAGGCTCTTCATCGAACCTTTGCTTCCGCTCGAATCGGGAGCGACAACTGCTGCACTCATATTCATATATTGGCAAGGCTTCACCTCATGGAAAGGGCGTCCCTTTTGCTGAGGTCGCCCTCTTTGTTCCTCGAACATTAGCACTCACTGGATAGGAGTGCTAACAAATTATAATTTAGCATCTTAGCCAGAACCTGTCAAGTGTCGAATGACTGTCGTTTATGGCTATTGTCTTTTATTCAGGCCTATGCTAAACTGTCATTTAGCCTAAAAAGGCTCAGGCTACAAAATCTCTGGTCCTTCATGGCCATGGAAGCTGTGGAGGATTGGATAATTGGAGAGGGCGAGGGTTTCAAAAATGGCAGAAACCGTCTCAATGAAGTTGTTGCTGGAGGCCGGCGTACACTTCGGGCATCAGGTAGGACGCTGGAACCCGAAGATGAAGACTTTTATCTTTAGCCA
>Ga0209777_10005302_pt1 | contig 14927 bp, 18 predicted proteins | sample FrelakmetHBP12HB_FD_187147 | JGI IMG/M metagenome (GOLD analysis project Ga0209777, IMG submission 187147) | Freshwater lake sediment microbial communities from the University of Notre Dame, USA, for methane emissions studies -HBP12 HB (SPAdes)... | ecosystem: Environmental > Aquatic >... | reverse complement strand
GCTATAAACAGTATGAATATAACGAGAAGAACATGATTTCCGGTAAAAACAAGACTAAATAATATATTATGTTCTTAGAACCAACAAAAATTAGATCACCTTATACGGGGGAAACAGTAATGCCTAAAATTACTACACATACTACTGATGGTAAAACTTATGAACAAGTTAGTTACTGTGACCCAGTTACAGGTAATTTAATAAAAAAGGGCTTAGTAAGCATTAAAGATGCTAAAACAGGCCAGGTTTTACAGGATTATAACACTGAACTTATCAATTCCGTACAAGGTATTAGTTATCGTACTTGATTTTTTAAGGAAGTATCACATAATAATGTGTGATACCTGTACCAGAACAGTACGTAATAGAGAATTTTTATAGATGCGTTAGTCAACCATCTTATAATAAGTACACAAACACATATAATGGTAGTTGTCCCTTCTGTAAAGAGGGTAAAAGCTTTGGTAAAAAGACGAGATTCTTTTATATACCTGAAAAAGAGCTTGCATTCTGTCATAACTGTGGTTATAGTAAGAAACCGTTTAATTTTATATTGGATTTAACTGGTAAACCGTTTAATGAGGTAATTAACGAAATTAAGAAACTGGATAACACCATAGTTCCCATTATTAAAGAGGAGGTGGTGGAGAAAGTTCATACCCCTTCGTTACCAGATGATTGCATTAACTTAAGTGATGAAAACCAGTTAAAGTTCCATAATAGCAATGCAGTTGTTAGTATATGTTTAAATTTACTAAAGAAAAGACGTTTAAACACTGCAATAAACAGGCCAAAAACGTTTTACCTGTCTTTAACTGATAAGGTACATAAGAATAGATTAGTATTACCCTTTTACGATGTAAATGGTGATATTATTCATTATCAAACTAGGACTTTATTACCTGCAGACGATAAGATTAAACCAAAATACTTGAGTAAAGTTAAGAGTGAAAAGAGTTTGTATGGTGTTCATAACATTGATTCAAGTTTAGAGCATGTTTTTATATTTGAAGGTCCTATAGACTCATATTTCATTAAGAATGGGTTAGCTGTATGTGGTATTACTGAAGATAGTTCCCGTACATTTACACCTTTACAGCAGAAACAGATAGGGCAACTGGCAAGTTTTAAGAAAGTATGGTGTTTAGACAATCAATGGAATGATAATGCATCGTTAAAAAAGAGTTTACTACTTGCAGACAATGGTGAAAGTATTTTTATATGGCCAGAAGAGTTAAAAGACTTTAAAGACGTAAATGAGTACTGCATAGCAAAAGGGTTAGACAGTATAAACCCCGAAATGGTCTTAAAAAACACATATTCGGGACTTAAAGTTAAAATAATATTAACTAATATTAAGAATAAAAGAGCTTAGTTGTATCTGTACTTAGGATCATGAGCTGAAGCTAAGTAACCCTTTAATTGTTCATTGAATGAAGTCAATTCAGCTGCAACTCTCGCAATTTTCTTTGTTTCAGCTGTTGCAATCTTGTCAAAAAGTGTGTCAGGTTCAGCTGAATTTAATCTGCTTTGAACGCTTGAAGTATCTGTACTATTTAAAAACTTTGTAAATTCGTCAATTTTCATTGTCCAACCTTTTAACTCATCATACATCTTTTTTTGCATACCACTTAATGTTGGTTGAGCTTGAGCACCTGCTGGAGGTACATCTTGCACGTCTAAACTAGCTGGATCCGTGCCTTGATCTAATGTAGAAGCCATTGCTTGCTGATCTGTCATTTCTTCGTCTTTTTCGACAAGAATCCTTTTAAATCTATTGACGTAATTGCTCATATATGTATTATTTATACAATCTCCTTAAATATTTAATATGAAAAAGCTGATTTTCGAAGATCAAATGATACCAAACAGTAATAGACAGCAATATGGTATTACTGCTAAAAAGGACAGTAAAGGGGATACATCTCCAGAGGCTTTGAAAGTCAGACAAATGTTAGATGCTAATAAGAATAAAGATAATTCACAAGCTCCTAAGAGGAAAATTGAACCCTTAGATAAAGTAGATGAAGTAATATCAGATATGTTTTTATCGTCATCAAATTTGCGTTCTATCTTATCTCATGCAGGTAATAACATACAAGCAATTGTAGAAGACCCAGAAAAACGTAAAGAATATTTACATCATATAGCTTATACTAGTAGAAGACTTGAGATAATAGACAAGGCTATAGTTGATATTAGTAGGGAATTAGATAAAATCATTTAATGTTATATAGAATATTAATTTCTTTAGGTATTACCAGTTTAGTAAGCATATTATTTGGTTTAATCTTTGCAACACACTTCTGGTATGTGTTTGCATTAGCTTTTATTTTACAAGTTTTGTTTTTTTACTTTTTAAACACAGTATACGAAAATAGTTTAATTGAAAAAGCACAGTTTCTTAGATTACAACAATTAAGAGAAGAAAATAAACAAATAGCTACAGTACAATGCCCATGTGGGCAGAAAAACATGCAGGATGTTGAAATGAGATTTGATCAACCCATAATATATTCGTGTGATACATGTGGTAAAAATATTAAAGCTGGTATAGACGTCAAAACAGTACTAGTAACTGAACCAATTTATTTTAATGACAGAGCTTGAAAAAATAACAACAGTAGTTCCTGCTACTTCGTTTGATAAAATTTTTAACCCAGCCGTTAAAGATATAGAAACTGTGTATGCAGACTTAATAAAGTTTTACGAACTTAATAATGAAGAAATTAATAAGTTAAAATTAGGGGCAGGAACTGAAAAATTAAGTAAATCATCAACGTTAAAAATAATGCTTAGTATAATTGTATCAATTATTGACGAACATAAGAAACCAGAAAGCTCAAATAAAAATGATGAAGCAATTTATTTAGCTAACAAGAAGATTACTAAAGAATTGCTGTTTAGTCTTTTTACTATACTCAATAATTACCAATATAGTGATAGAGAACTTAAGATTCAATTAATGGGAAAAGTTCTACAATCGTTATATGGAATACAATGAAGAAGAAGATGTTAGAGAACCAATAAAAGACATTAAAGATGTCGTTTTTGATTACACATCAGTAGATTTTTTAGCAAGGTTTGCTTGCTTACATGAAGCAGTCAATATTGCATGTGATAAAGCAGAACAACTTGGAATGAACCCTGATAAGAGTTCAGCTTGGATTAAACCACTTGCTTTTCACAAGTATATTAAAGAGAGAGAAAAAGATATGAAGTATCAAGTACTAGCTTGGAGAAAGCTCGGTAAAGATGAGACTCATGCTAAGTCTGCTTTCTTTGAAAATTAATACTGACCGTAAACGCTAGTATTATTACGAGCTGGTTGATCAAAGACCTGTGTAACACTTATATCGTTAATTGATTTTAACTCTTTTGTTACACCAGGTTCAGCCCACTCTTCATTATACTTCTTAGGTTCAGATACAGGTTGTGAACCACCAGATAATATACCGCTGTAAGCGTTGTCGTATACTTGAGAGTCACCTTTTTCTGCAGATAAGCCTGGTTCGTAGCTGTATTCGTATCTCTTACCTTTAATAATCCAAGTATAATGACCACCTAATTGATTAGCGTAAGAAATATCTTCATCTAAAATTTCAGTTACTTCAAACCACTTAGCACCTCTTGGATTTACTCTACCTTCACCATACTCTGTTAACGCAAAAACGTCTCCAGATTTTGGTTGTGTTTGTTGGTATTGAGTTTCCCATACATTAGCCATTTCTGTTCTAATGTTTAAGCAATCTTCAGTATTTAAATTGTCTGGTATAGGAGGATTTTCTTCCTGAGTGGGTGAAACATAATCAATACCTAAATCGTAAAATGCATCTTGAAAAGCAGATATATGCATACGTATTGTAATTTCATCATCTGCTTGAAATCCAAACTTGGTTAACACATTAGCATTTTCGGATAACTCAACTATTACATTAACGTCAACACCAGGCATATAAGACTGGGTTGGGTCTTCTCCATAGAAATTATCTGCACTTAAAACATTATAAGCATTAACATAGTAGGTAATTCTTGTACCATACTGTGCAATTTGTTCTCTATAATAGTTACTAAACAAATATTGTTCATTACCAGTGGTTGTTTTATCCACATATCTAAAACATGTTTGATCAGTATCCAAAATGCCTGGAAAGCAAGCTGGACCAGTTACTCCTGGATATGGACAGTCATTACTCATATTATTGTTTTTCTATTACCCATTTACCGTGCTCACCATCAAAGTAAAACTTAATATTCATTTTACCACCTAAAATTTTCATTTCATTATGTGATGGCATTCTACCTTTTAAAAACGTTTGTTGTATGTATGCTAAGTCTTTTGGATCACAATGAAACCTACCAGGTCTTACTTTCAATAACTCTATTTTATGGTTTTTAGTGTTATCTTTAACATGTCTTTTAGCTACAGTGTTTAATTTTTGTTTATTACCATCAGTAGCTCCAAGCATTGGTTTACGGTGTCTTGGATTAAAACCGTCTAAACTTAACTGAGCTTTATAAAACTCTTTAAACAACATAATAATATTTAATACTATTGCCTAACGTTTACAAAAAGAAAGCCGCTATTGCTAGCGGCTTAATTTTGAATCTACTTTTTAATATTAAGAAGAACCTGTAACACCAAATGCTGGCTGATTTCTACCCTTAATCATGCTCTTTGGTACATTTGATGTAGCACCTGTCTTTGTTAAGTCAAGTCCTGCACTGTCTGGTACTTCTGAGCCATCTGCGTCTACTTTGTACTTAAAGCCTGAATACTTAGCCTTGCTAGCGCCAACTTTCATAAGCTTCTTTGTTTCTTCGCCTGATTGGTTATCACCAACGTTAAATTTTCCTTTTGGTCCAACTAACTGTAAACCATCATTATCTGGAACTTCTTTTCCATCTGGTTCTGGTTTTGTTACTTTATATTGAACACCTGAAGCTTCTTTCATTGTCTTTTCATCATCTTCTTCTGAATCTTCTTCTTCTGAATCTTCTTCTTCAGACTCTTCATTGTCTTCATCTTGAGCTTCTGTTTCATCTGTCATTTCTGTTTCACCTTCAGGCTCTTCACCCATTCCTTCACCTTCACATTGAGCTAAGATTGCTTTTAAGCATTCAACTTGATCAGCTGTTAGCTTAACTGTGCATTCTCTACCCATTCCTTCTTCACCGTGTGATCCGGCATCTGGTGTAACACCAAGAGCTGCTAGATCTTTGTCGTCTTCACCCATAACTTCTTCAAATAACTGATTAAAAGTAGATTTCATGTAATTATTTATTAGTGAGCTTGTAGATTTTTCCATATTTTTATCAAATTTTTCTTCAACGTCAAAAACGTTAAGGCCTGAAACGTAAGGTCTATCAGCCTTTTCTTTAGGCGTCATAGTTCTAAGATCGTCTATTTTTCTACTAAAAGCAGGACCATCAAAGTTACCAGTCACTTCTGGTCCAGATGTATCTTTATGAGCAATATCACCAGCTTTAGGGTTATTTAATTGTACAGGTCCTTTACCAGGCTTTTTACCAAACTTTGCAGTTTCTTTTGTAAGCGTTTTTTCATTTAGGACCTTAGTTGTGTAAGTGTCCCAGATCTCTAATAGATTATGTGCCATAATATGTTAAATATTTATGTCGCCCGTGCTTAAAAACAAACAAAACTACCTAAATAACCCGAACCTACCAGCTGTGGACTCTGAGTTTGAGTACACACCTGATATGTTAACGGACTTAAAAAAATGTACCGTTAATATATTGTATTTTGCTGAAAAATTCTTTTATATAGTATCTTTAGATGATGGAAAACAAACTATTGAACTTCATTTATGCCAAAAAAGAGTACTACGCAAGATGCGAGATAATAGGTTTTTTATATTACTTGCAAGCAGACAGATAGGTAAAACAACTTTAATGACAATCTATGCATTATGGGTTGCATGCTTTCAAAAAGACCAGTCTATATTAATTGTAGCTAATAAAGAAGGTACTGCAATTGAAATCTTTAGAAGAATTAGACTTGCATATGAAGAATTACCAAATTGGTTAAAGCCTGGTGTTAAGGAGTACGGTAAAACATCAATGTCGCTTGCAAACGGGTGTAGAATTGGTATATCAACCACAACTGGTACAGCTGCCAGAGGACAATCAATAAACGTTCTTATATTAGATGAATTAGCTTTTATTGAACCTCATTTAGTTGATGAATTTTGGAAATCAGTGTATCCAATTGTTTCGTCATCTAAAAAATCTAAAATTTTTATAGCATCTACTGCAAATGGTACTGGAAATTTATTTCACAATTTATATTCTGGAGCAGAAACAGAACGAAATGGGTGGGCTTGTGACAAAATTTTATGGAATGAAATTCCTGGTAGAGACGAAAAATGGAAACAAGAAACTATAGCAACAATAGGAAGTTTAGATGCTTTTAATCAAGAGTTTAACTGTGAATTTTTAGACTCAGGTGAAAGTTCCATAAATGATGATTTATATGAAAAACTTTCCATTTATATAAAGCAACCAATTTTTGTAATGGAAGAAGGTAGGTATCAAATTTGGGAACAACCTTCAGATAGTAAAATTTATGCAGCAGGAGTGGATGTCAGTGAAGGTATAGATAAAGATGCATCGGTAATTCAAATTATGGACATTTCTGATCTTACTTGTATTAAACAAGTTGCATGTTATCATAACAATGGAATATCTCCAGTTAATTTTACCAGTAAGTTAAATGAAATATTAACTCAGTGGGGTAAACCTTTAGTTTGTATTGAGAGAAATAATTGTGGAGCTCAAGTTGTGGACAATTTGAGAGCTAATTTTGATTATGATAATATAGTATCATGGGGAGCTTCTACTGCAGGTAGGGAAAAAGACGTGCTCGGTATAGTATCTCACACAAACACCAAGTACATAGGTATTACTAATATGAGATACTGGGTTAATCAGTTAGAGGTGGTTCAGGTTAGAGATATATCTCTTCTTAAAGAATTTAAAAACTTTGTAAGACATTCAAATGGCACTTGGTCAGCTAGAAAAGGTGCTGGTTACCATGATGATAGGGTGATGTCAATGGTTTGGTCTCTTATAGTATTAGAAAAGGGGTTAGTGGAAAAACATTTTGAAGTAATACAAACTGATTTTAATGGTAGACCATTAAAATTAAAGCAACTTGATTTTGGTATTAAATATTTTACTGATCCTAATTCATTTTATAACGATAAAGGTGGGGCAGCTTCTGCAATGCCTTCTATTATATCAAACCGAATTCAAGGAGATGACGATCTAGCAACGTTACTATCTATTGGATATAAACCTTTACAATAATGGCCAATCAACCCATAATACAACAATCTCAACTTAATAAAAGTAGAAAAGATAAATTTTTACTTGTGTTTAATTTGCCACCCATATTAAAAAACAATAACACATCTAATTTATCTATAAGAAGTAATAATATTATTAATCAAAACTCTATACAATTTTCAGTATATGGTTCAATAGTGCCGCAAATTCAAGTACCTGATATTATAGCTCCTTATTCCGGTCAAAGTTATAAAATTTCTTCCAATTCAAGACCTCCATATGAAAATATATCAATTAATTTTACTGTAGATAATCAATTTAATAACTATTGGGTGATATATTCTTGGCTTAATTTATTAAACAATCAACAACAATCAATTTATGATGCTGAGCAAATAGTTCCTGACGGTGCAATATCTAATAAATCAGGTAAACTTGCAACACCATTACAACCCCAATCATATCAAACTGATTTTACAGTATATGGTAAAGATGAGTACGACAATAATGTTATTCAATTTACTTATACCAAGGCATTTCCAGTATCTCTTGGTAATATAGAGTATAATTATAGAGAGCCAGGTGAAATGGAAACAACTTTTGAATTTGCTTTCTCTCAATTCTTTGCCAGTTTAATATAAAAAGTTGTCGCAAAAAATATAAATAATAGTATATGGCTCTCTCAATTACGTCACCTGGTGTCCAAATTAATGAAATAGATTTAAGTCGTACAATAAATTTACCGACTGGTACAAGCATTTTAATTGCAGGCTATGCTCCTCAAGGCCCCACAGATGAAATTCTTACAGTTACAAGTTTAGCAGAATGGGAAAGTATTTTTGGTACCCCAACAAATGCAGCGGAAAGATATTTTTACGAGTCAGCTCAACCCTTATTTCAAACAAATGGCATAGTTAACGCATATAGATTACCATATGGCGACGGCAATGGTCAAGGTTTTGGTTCTAATTACGGAGCTTTACTTTATCCAGTAACTGCAGTTGATGTTAATTACGATCAAGCAGGTACGGTTAATCCAAATTACGGGCAATTTTTATCATATTTAGATCAATTATCATCTCAAGTAATGTATATGATTGGTGAGCCAACTCACTTTGAGTTAACTCCTGATCAATATAATAGTTTACAAGGTGGTAACGGAATAAATTGGAGTAACATAGCAAACTCAACATTTAACGACATAGCATCATTTGGTAACGCAGGTATTGTTATTTTAAATAATGGTCAAACATCAATTAATAACAATTTTGCTGGTTATTATGTTGGTATTGCGGACAATTCTAATATAAACCCTGCATCTGACTTTACTGATTTATTAGCAGTTAATTCGTTATTATCTGCTACGTATAATACACAAAATTTTGTACAAGTACCACAAACAAGACTATCTTTTTCGTTATCTTCTCAATCAGAAAATTCATATGCAAGTGCTAATAAGAATGCAACGTCTAATGTAGGTTCAAGTATATCACAAGTTTTAGAAACATCACCAACATTTAATATAGGTGTACCTGCATTTAATGATACTTTAATTGTAGGATTATTTAAATTATCTCAATCTAATTTTAACCCAACAACCACTCAACTAACTTATTCATATCCAGAATATAGCGTAGGTTCGTTGGATTATTACAGACAAATTAATCCTTCAAATGGTGGCTCAGCTAAGAGTTTCTTCTTACACAATGTAAACTCTGCTTCACCAAATATACAAATTTTAGTTAACCCATACATATCTCATAAAAATACAAGTACATGGTTAAACAATGCAGGATTTCCTACAAATTATTCAAGAACAATAACTCAAGGTTATTATAATAACCCAACCACCTTATTGCAACAGTTATCAGTACAGTATGGTATAATTAATTCTGCAACTGCCACCACACAAGTTCAAATATTATCAAACACATTACTAAAAGCGTATAACGGTCTTGGTAGTGTTGATGCTCTGTATCCAGTAGGTTCATTTAATAATACGAACATACAAACAAAAGATCTCGGAACTATACCAGCAAAACTTAACAGATTATTTAACATTGCATCAAACATTGAACAGTACAATGTTGATATTGTAATAGATGCAGGTATGTCAACAATATTTGCAAACAGTCAATGGTTAAATAACACACCTCAATTATCATCATCTAGTCTTTATTTTGATGATTCAATAGTAGTAACAGCAATTTCTGGTTTAGCTGTAAACAATCTTAATGATGTTACTGGTGAGTCTAGAACATATCTAGATGATTGGGCAGTAATTTTTAATGCTTACACTGGATTTGCAGAATTTTCAAGAAAAGATTGCTTATACATTGCAGATTTACCAAGAAATATTTTTGTACAGGGTAATAATTATCTTACATTAACCAACCCTTCTAATAATTTCCCACAAAACATATATCTACCATTGCAAAATATTTTAGCACCTTGGGCTTCAAGTTATGCAACTACTTACGGTAATTGGGTACGCGTATTTGATAATAATTTAGGTAACTTTGTATGGGCTCCTTTCTCAGGGTTTGCAGCAGCTACAATGGCTATAATGGATACAAATTCTGAACCATGGTTTGCACCTGCAGGGTTCTCAAGAGGTAATTTAACTGGCACAGGTATTACGGATTTAGCAATATTACCAAATCAAAAACAAAGAGACCAGTTATATAATATATCAGTTAACCCAGTAGCGTTCTTCCCGAATGAGGGGTTTGTAATATACGGTCAAAAGACCTTATTAAAACAACCAAGTGCATTTGATAGAATTAATGTAAGACGTTTATTCTTAAATCTTGAAAAAGCAACAGCTGCAACAGTCAAGTACTTTGTATTTGAACCTAACACAGTATTAACAAGAACGAGAGTTATTAATACATTAACACCTTTATTTACAAACGCTAAAAACACAGAAGGTTTATATGACTTCTTAATTGTATGTGATGAACGTAACAACCCACCATCAGTTATAGATGCAAACACATTAGTCGTTGATATATACTTAAAGCCAGTAAGAACGGCAGAGTTTATATTGGTCAACTTCTACGCAACACAAACAAGTCAAAACTTTAGTGAACTAGTTGGTTAATAATTTATGACTAAAGGACAAACCGTATTCTTTACCACATCATTTGATCAAAATGAACGTTCCGGAGTTATCCAAGAGGTAACCTCAATTGGCTACCAAATTAACAATATATGGTATTCAAAAAGTGACATTAACATAAAGAATATATTGTTAGACAGTAAAACCCCTATTCAAGACCAGCAATTGATACTTGGATAACTAAATAATAATATGGCAGACGTACATCAAACAATTCAAGATTTTTATACACAGGCTCAATCTAAAGACTTCTCACGTACAAATTTGTTTAGGGTGCTTAATATTAATTTCGGTGATGGTAGCACACAAATTATTACAGAAAATGATTTAGTATATGCAAGAACAGCAAGTTTGCCAGCTAAAAATATCACAAACAATGCTGTACCATATATGGGTTTAAACTTTAATATACCTGGTATTGCACAATATCCAGGAAGTGAATCATATGTTATTAACTTTTATGCAGACGCTGCACAAAAAATTAGAGAAAAATTCTTAGCTGTAGTAAATGATACATTTAATGATGCAACCAGCACAGGTAACTATTTTACACCTAAACAATCAGCTGTAATTGATTTAATTCAGTTAGATAAACAATTAAACAAAATTGCTCAATATCAATTGGTTGGTATTAGTATAAGAGACGTAGCTGCTTTAGAGTATGATATTACTTCAACCGGTGAAATACAAAACTTTAATGTTACTTTAGCTTATCATTACTGGCGCAAAACTGGTTAATACAAAAATTAATTAAAATATAGAAACGCTGTATCTTGTTGTACAGCGTTTTTTGTGATTAAATATTTGAATGGCAGGTAGCATATTAAATGCATTAGGTAATGCAACAACAGCATTGGCAACGGTTGGTGGTATTAACCAGCCAGGAACTCTTGCAGCTCCTAGCACTATAGTTTCCAATATTGCTATACCTGGAATTCCATTAATAAGTTTTAGAGATGTGTTTTTAACATCTTTAGAAACCTGGGTTGCAACAGTTCCCTTAAAAAGTCAATTTATAGCTATTATACAAAGTTTTCCTGAAAATTTAAAACAATCAGTCATACAAGATTTAGAAACCGTTGATGGCGCAAAAAGGGGTTGGAGTATTGATAATGCTAAAGTTGCTTTGGCTAATTACGCATTTCAAAATACGGTTGGTTGTATTTTTTTAGACGGAGCTAGTATACCTGATGATACATTATCAGTGGAATCGGCTACAATTTCCAATAACGGAGGGTTAGTTCAAGGAACTATAGGTTCTACCAGAAATGCATTTGCATATAATCAACTTACTTTAAGATTTAGAGAAACAAATACTTCATTTATAGACATGATTTTAAGACCATGGGTTATATTAGCTGCCCATAGTGGTTTGGTTTATAGAGGAGATGTAGGTACCTCTGAAAGTATAAAAACAAATATTTCAATATTTCAGTATTCAAGAACATATCAAAATATTTCTCAAATTCCTAGAAAAGTGTGGCAGTATTATAACTGTGTGCCAACAGGGGTTAGTACACGTAATCTTGTATATGAAGAAGATCAAGGGTATGATCGGTTTGACGTACCTTTTGCTTATGATTATTATACTGTTGAAGACAATTTATATATACCGCTTCCTGATATCATATCTGCAATAGGTAAAGGGAACATTCCTAGAATATCACCATTCCAGAGATGAATTATAATTTTAAATACAATGTAAACATACAAGGCAAAACGTTTACATTATGTGAACCTTCATTTTATGATTATAAAAATCTAGTTAAATCACTTTTTGATACTGAACCTACTAATGTAGCCCAAATATTTGAACAATTTTTATCTAATTTATGTGAAATTTCCATAAACAATACAACAAGTTTAGAAAAGTTCCTATTATTATTAAAAATAAGAGGAACTATACTTGGAGATAAAATAGAATTTGGTAATGAAATAACCAAAATTAGTTATTCAACAAATAAAATTTATGATTTTTTTAACATTAAGACTGAACTTTATAATCATGAATTAGATGGTATAAATTATAAGTTTAACTTACCTTATAAATTTACCACAAATGAAAACCCTTACGATTTTATATATGATTGTTTATATAGCATTGATGGTAATGTGGTTACTTTTGAAAATAAGCAGTTAATTATGAATGAGCTTCCTGCTCTTCCAGTTATTGAAATTTATAATAATATAATTAAACACTTTGAATATATAAAAATGGAAATAAGTTATATAAACTTTTTTTTAAATCCTTTAGATGAGTCATTTTTATCTTTTTTACGTTCAATTTATTCTTATGATTTAAAATCTATGTATAATTTTGAATATAATTTACGTAGAAATTTAAACTTTAATACTTTAGATTTTAAAACTTTATCTTTCCCTGAATGTGATATTATTTTTAATAAGTTTAAAGAAGAGTTAGCCCAAATAGAAAAAGAAAATCAAAATGTTGACAACAAACAGTCATTGACTATATAATAATATGAGTGAACAGTCTTTAAATGCTATTTTAGCTAAAATTAAAACAACAGAAACTATTAATATTTGGATACCATCACTTCAAACTGAAACCCCATTTAGACAATTAACCTTATTACAACAAAAAGGTATTATAGATAAAATTAGCAACTCAGGTTACGGTTTAGTAGATTTTTTTATATCAGTCAATGAAATTATAAAAACTAATTGTCTAGACAGTTCTATTTACTCTCAGTTAAACACAATAGATAGGGTTAATATTTTAATTACATTAAAAAGAAATTTAACTCAAACGTATCAAGGTATTGATATGCAAAAATTATTAGATAAAAATAAAACAATTGCTTTACCACCTTTACAAAAAATAATTAATACAGATAAATTTCAAATTGAAGTTTCAGTACCAACTTTAATAGAAGATAGTAAGTTAAATAGTTTACTATTATCAAATTATAGAGAAGAAAGGCAATTACTTGGAAAACTTTTAGTAGCAGAAATATGCAAATTTGTAAATAAAATTACAATTTTAGAAAATAACACTGTTATAGATTTAAAAGATCAAACTACAAAAAACAAATGGACTATATTAGAAAATATAGAGTCTAAAAATTTTAAGGATTTAATGGATTATATAACTCTAATAAGAAACACTGAAGAAGAGTTTGTAAAGATAGAAGATACTACCGTTGAAATAGGTCCTGAATTATTTGTCCTGTGATAAATAATTAGATGGATAATAATGATGCTCTATTAGTAGCATTAGCTTCGTTTACTAAAGTTAATAAAAAACTGTTAAATTCTTTAGAAAACTTAGAAAAAAGTAATGTACAAAAACCAAACAGACCAGATTTAGTGGTTGAAAAATTGCAACCTGTTGAGATTGAAGGGTTTGGTAAAAAAGCTTTATTAGATTTAAATAAAGCTTTAAAAATAGATATTGGTAAAGTAATGGCTAGTAGTAAAGATAAAGACATGAAAGAAAAAACAGGGTTTTTATCAAGTTTTTCTGATTTTTTAAAGAACGGTTTTCTTAAAAAATTATTACTTGGTGTTATAGGGGCAGGTTTATTCAAAGAAATTAATGATAAAACTACCGGTTTAGTTACTAATTTAGTAAAAAGTGGTTTAGACACAATTAAAGATGCAACTTCTGGATTCAGTAAAGCTATAAAAGGCATTGAAGAAGGGGCTAGTTCTTTAAAAAACAGTGTTAAAGATTTAAGTAGTACTGCAAAAAGTTTAGAAAAAAGCGCATTATCCTCTAGTGAAACAATAACAAAAACATTAGAAAAAATAGGAACAACTACTGCAGCCCCTGGAGCAGAAAAAAGTTTTATACAAAGTTTTTTGGAAAAAACTGGTTTACGAGCAGCAGGTAATGTTGCAAAGGAAAAGGGGCCAGAATATCTTTCTAAAATAATGAAAGGTGTTAAAAATGGAGCTGTTGAATTAGGAACTGAAGCAAAAGGGGGATTAATGACGTTTGAACAATTTTTAGCTAAACAAGGAAAAGCATTTTCTCAAACTGGTAAAAAAATAATAGACGTGGTTGCTGGTAAATCATTTGGTCGTAAACAAATAAGAACACAAAAAGAATTGTATGAAAAATACGCAGAAAATTTTGTAAAAGATTTAGAACAAAAAATTATTAATGAAAAAAATGCAGCTTTAGAAATGGCTCAAATGGGTATCAAAAAAGCAGAAACTGGAGGTTCAAGCATAATGAGTAAAATAAGTGGGTTTGCTAAAGGTAAAATTGGTGGATTACTTGGAGGTATAGCAAAGTATGGGGGTATAGATTTAGGATTTGCAACTTTTAATGCAAAAGATATAATTAAAAAATATAGAAACGGTGAAATAAGTAAAGAAGAATATTATAATTTAATGAGTCAACAGGTTGGAGGAGCTGTTGGTAGTGTTGGGTATACTGTTTCAGAAAAAATATATAATTTACGCAATGCAGTAAGAGCTGTAGAAGCAGCAGAAGCTGTAACTGGAGTTGGTACGGTAGCAGATATAG
>Ga0209777_10005301_pt1 | contig 14928 bp, 18 predicted proteins | sample FrelakmetHBP12HB_FD_187147 | JGI IMG/M metagenome (GOLD analysis project Ga0209777, IMG submission 187147) | Freshwater lake sediment microbial communities from the University of Notre Dame, USA, for methane emissions studies -HBP12 HB (SPAdes)... | ecosystem: Environmental > Aquatic >... | reverse complement strand
TATGTCCGAGCCGTCATTGATGTCCGAAATGATGAGCGCGGTGCACCCCATCTTCTTTATTTCCTGGTCAAGGTGCACAAGCCCGTTCCTGACCTTGTACAGGTCTGAAAAATACCCGAGCAGGACCGAATATGAATCTACGACAATCCGCTTGGCCGCGATCCTCTCTATGGCGTCGCTTATGATTTGCTTCAGCGAATCAAACTTGTAGATGACCGGCCTTATTATGGAAATCTTCTTCTTGGTTATCAGCTCGTCGATGTCCCAGCCGAAGAGGCGCATGTTGTTTATCAGCTCTTCCGGATCCTCTTCCAGGGTGATGTAAACGCCCGGCTCGTCCAGGTATTTCGCGCCATAATAGATGAAATGCAGCGCCATTATCGTCTTTCCGGTCCCGCACGCCCCCGAAACAAGGTTTATGGTCCCTTTTGGAAGGCCGCCTTCCAGGAGCTTGTCAAGGTTAGGCAGCCCTATGGATGTCCGTTCGGTCGGGTTCTTCTGCATAAATGTTTGGTTCGAGGGAAGATTTAAAAAAACCATTGCTTGCGCCTATCTTCTTTTTTCTTTTTGATAAAAATCAGATTGGTGCAGCAGAAAGCGCATCTGGGATTTTGTGTGAAATGAACTAACAAAATGCTTGAAGTTCCGATAGTTTATAAAGCTTTATCTCTTAAATAAAAAAATGGTGACTTAAAATGACGATGAAGATTGAAAATAACAAGAAGGGCCAAGCGGCTCTCGACTTCATGATGACTTATGGCTGGGCGATAGTCCTGGTTGTCATCATTGCGGTAGCGATGTTTGCCATGGGCATATTCGACCCGAGCAACTTCATAGGCAACAAGGCAGCAGGCTTTGCTGGCATTGGAGTAACGGGATGGAGCATGGACTCAGCAGGCACGTTTACGATAAAAGTGGTGAACAACGTCGGCAACCCCATAAGCTTGAACAGCATTAACGTCACGATCGGCAGCACGACCGTCAGCGTTCCTGTTTCAAGCGGCAACATCGCGGTTGGCGAAAACTCGGGAGTCCTCACGAGCGCAACTGGCGCATTTGGCGCGCAGAAGAGCAACAGCGGCTACACGGCGAAGGTCAACATAGGATACACGGACGTGACCGCCGGATTCCCGTACGTGAGCAGCGGAACCCTGACTGCAAAGGTCATATAGAATTCCTGAATCGGGGAAATCCGAAGATAGGAGAAATTCTTTTTTCTTTCATAAACCCTATCCGGGCCGTACTTTGGACAAGGAAGACGGCTAACTTTTAAATCCTAAAGAAGATGATGCTCTATGGACAAACTATACGAAAAATCTGAAACCGGGTGCTGCGAAAGGTTTGACCCCAAGCCATGGGACGGGAAGGAAATCGTTTGGAAAAACAAGCTTTTCGTCAAGGACCATGTCATAAGCTTCTTCCACATCCCGCTGAATTTCGGCCAAGTGGTTGTAAAAAACATGAAGAGGATAAAGGCCGCCAACGCCCTTGGGGACCAGCTCATGCTTTCGGACGAGAACTCCCTTTTCGGCTCGGACGTCTACATTGCCGCAAGCAAGGACGTGCCTGGCGTAAAGATGGAGGCCATTTCCGGAACGTTCCTAAGCAAGGTTTTTGAGGGCCCGTACCAGAACATGGGCAGCTGGATAAAGGAAATGGAAGGCTATGCAGCGTCAAGGGGCAAGAGGATAGAAAAGATGTATTTCTACTACACTATGTGCCCTGCATGCGCAAAGGCCTACGGCCAAAACTATACTGTCATACTGGCGAAGGTCTGAGGCTACCAGACGCCCGGAATCAGCCTGTACCTCGATTTTTTAGCGTATTCCGCATATCCGGCCAACTCCTTTTGGAGCGCCCTGTCCTCCATGCCAGTGCGCCATATGAACGCGATGGCCAAGGCGGCAGCAGGTATAAGCGAGACCGCGGAACCCAGGATGAGCGGGGCCGAGGCATACATGACAATCATGCCCGCATAGCCAGGATGCCGTATGATGGCATAGGGCCCGCCTGTCGCCGCCGTACGCCCTTCCTGATTTCCCACCATCAGGTCAAAGAACCTGTTGGACACCATGGCCCAGGTGATGAATGCCGCGCTGGCTGCAAAAAGCAGGACGCCCAAGGCGCAGAAGCCCAAGTCCAGGTATGACCATCCAAACCTGGCGTCCAATCCGGCTGCGGCGTAAATCAGCAACACTGAAACAAAGTACAGGACTGCAAAAACCAATTCCCATGGTTTCGTCCCTTGCTTGATTTCGCTCCTTTCGCGGATTATTTCCGGGGAGAAAATGGAGAAAACCGCGAAGTTGCACAGCAGATAAACAAAATATAGCGCAAAATGCAGCCATGCGCGCGGCACGTCCAGCGTCCCTGCTGCGATGAAAAAGGCCGCTGCCATAAGGATAAGGCTGAAAAACACCTGGACTATCCTGCTGGCCAGCTTCCTATCCATCTCAGCCATCACACCCTTGCGTCAAACGACCTGTCAAACAGCCTGAGCGCGGAAAGGCCCTGCTTTTTGACCGTCGCGTCAAACAGCGCCCTGTTCTCGTCAAACACGTTGAGCATGGCCCTGACCTTGTATCCCTTGACGTAGCCAAACAGCTTCAGCTCCTCTGCAAGCTCCTTTGACGTTTTTGCCTTTTCCTCAAGCGTGACCCCTTCTGCTATGGCGTCTGCCGCGTCCCTTAGGGCCCTTGCCCCAGCCTCCGAGCCCTTCGGATGGCCATGTACGCCGCCGCCTGCCTGCATCGTGAAGTCGTTGCCGAAAATCTCATAAAGGCCTTCAGTCAATCCTGCATGAAGCCCCCCTGAAGCGACAGGCATGAACGGCTTTATGGAAGGTATGAACCTGGATTTGTCCAGGCCCGCCTCTGCTATGCTTGCCTTTATCTCGGTGTTTTGCGCAATCCTGGCAAACCGCCTTATGGAATGCGGCGCGCCGTCCATCTTGCCGACGCCGGTCCCGACGTGGACTTGGTCAAGGCCTATCATCCTGTAAAATTTCTCAAGTATCCCGAAGTTGTATCCGTAATTGCCCCTATGCAGCGCCGCGTATCCGGCCCTGTGCGCATGCGTGAACATGTTGTATTTGTGCGCAAGCTCAACCATGTGCATCGTAGCAGGCCAGCCAAGCATGAAGACGTCGAGCATCACGAGCTTGAGGCCATGGCTGTGAAGGTAGTCCAGCCGCTCCTCCATCCTTTCAATGGACGAGTCTGACACGTTGCAGCAATAGAGCTTCTTCTCCCCTGTCTCCTTTTCAGCCCTGTCCATTGCTTTGTTGACCAAGTCCGCCCTGTCCTTCCACCTGCAGAATCCTTGGTCAACAAGGTTCTCGTCGTCCTTGACCAGGTCAAGGCCGTTTGCCAGCACCTTGTATGCTATGTCAGCGAACTCCTTTGGCGTAAGCCCGACCTTTGGCTTGATGATTGTTCCGCAGTGCGGCCTCCTGGACTTTGACGTTCCGACGTATTTTCGTATTGCCTCAAGGCCTATCGGCCCCTTGAACTGCCTCTGGTATTTCTCCGGGAACGAGATGTCCATTATGTAAAGCTCGTCTATCTCCAAAAGCCCGAAGATGTTGCCAAGCACGCTTGCGCAGAACTGTATGACGTTTTTCTGGTCAAAGTGCTCAAGCGGATACGCGATTTTGACGAATCCGGAATTGTCAGACGAGCGGATTATCTCGAAAACGTGCGCGCGGTAATGCTTGAACACGCGCTCGTTCATCGTCTTTATCTTTGTGAACGTCCCTACGGAGCTTTCGGCTGCGACGCCCTCGGCAAGGTGCTCAATGTTTGATTCCCCCTTTACCCAAAGCAAAACAACGAAATCGTCTTTCCCTGGCTTGTAATCCGGCTCAAGATAGCTGTATCCGCCATAAGGCATGTTACCACCTAGGTCATATTGTTTCCGAGGTTTAAAAGAGTGAGTGTCAAAACCGAATCAGACGTGTATGCCCAGCTTCTCGAAATCGCCCTTCAGCTGGCCGTAGCTTTCGTACAGGACGGCTTTCATGCCAAGCTCCCTTGCAGGAACCATGTCGTCATCTTCGCTGTCCCCGACCATGACCGCGTCCCACGGCTCGCAGCCGGACCTATTCAGCAGCTCCTTGAAAATCCTCTTGTCCGGCTTTATGGCGCCGACCTCAAACGAAAAGACGGGAAAGTCTATGTGCTTCGTGATTTCCGACCTGGATTTCAGGTGTTCAATTGAAAAGACGTTGGTGTTGGAGACCATGCCTGTCACATAGCCATGGACCTTCAATGCCCTCAGCATCGGGACAACGTGCGGGTATACGGAAAATCCGCCCTCCGCCCCCTCCACTATGTCAATCACGCGCGCGATGTTCCTTTCGCTCGGCTCGGAGCCCAGCTTCCTTAGCAGGCTTTCTGCCATTTCCTCCCTGCCCTGCCATTCGGTCGTCTGCGTTACTTCTTCAAAAAGCTTGAGGAAATACCTGTGCCGCAGGTTGCTGTGGACGCAGAATTCCCTCCTTATGGTTTCCGCTGTGCTGAACGGCTTCTCTGCAAGCGTTTTCCAGAGGTCAAAGGCTACCAGCTTGACCATGAAACGGGATTATGGCTAAACTATTTAAAAGCCTTAACGGAAATCCCCTCATGGACGACTTAAAGTACCTTTGCGACATGAACATCGCCTACAAAAAGAGGAGGGTTGTGGACCTCAAGGACATAAGCGAAAACATAACAAATGAGCTGATGCAGGAATTCTCCCAGGACGGGGTTGAACTGGCAATCATTTCCTACCTTCTTTACAAGCTGCTGACAAAGCGCAGGTTTGAGGAGGAGAACAAGGACGATGTCGGAGACAGGCTAAATGAGATATGCAAAAAGGGGCGCAACCAGGACGTCCTGCAAAGCGTAAGGGAGCTGAACGGCCTTGCCTTGGAGATAGAGGCGACTGACAAGCGTTACGTGATAGACCTGCTGACAAAGGCGAAGATAAAGATAGCGGCCAAGCTGTATGCCAAGGGCGTTTCCCTGGGCGTGGTGAGCAAGGCGCTGGGCATACCGCAGCAGGAGATAATGGCGTACGCCGGAAAAACCATGATGTTCGACAGGGTTAAGGGCGAGATAACGGCCTCTGAAAGGATAAAGACTGCCAAGGGCGCGCTAAGGGGGGATTGACATGGCAGCAAAAAAGGTCGTGCTGTGCGATTCCTCTGCGCTGATATCCATGACGAATTCGTGCCTGATAGACATCATGTATTTCTTCACGAAAAACCGCAACGTGGAGTTCGTTGTGCCGCAGGCAGTGGAAAGGGAAATTGTGGAAAGGCCGCTTGCCATATCCATGAAAGCGTATGAGCTTTCCGCGATGAGGATGAAGAAGGCGATTGAGGACAGGACGCTCAACGTGTCCACTTACGACACGCTTGACAAGGCGAAGGGCATAATGGACCTTGCAAACACTATGTTCTACGCAAGGGCGAACCCGGTCCATATGGTGGACCTCGGCGAGGCCGACATGATAGCGCTTGCGTCAGAGACGGACGCGGACATCGTGCTGATGGACGAAAGGACGACAAGGATGCTCATTGAGTCGCCTTTTGCGCTGAAAGACCACATGGAAAAGGAGATGGGCGTCAACGTGATGGTCAACAAGAGGAACTTTGACGGATTCAAGGAGAGCGCCGAAGGGCTGAAGGTCATAAGGAGCTCCGAGCTTGTCGCAGTGGCGTACAGCGAAGGATATTTTTCCACGCATTCCAACCCGAAGAAGATGCTTGAGTCAGCGCTTTACTCGCTCAAGTACGGGGGCTGCTCCATAGGCTTTGACGAGATAGACGAAATCCTGGGAGAGGTCAAATGAAGGACGAAAGCGTAACCATTCTTGCAGACCACAGGGAGCCTCCTGAGCTGCTGGACATGATAAACAGGCTCGGCGCTCGCGTCATAGTCAAGCAGCTTTCCGTAGGAGATTTCATAGCTTCTGAACGCGTTGCCATAGAAAGGAAGGCAAGGCCCGACTTCGAGCAGTCCATCATTGACGGCAGGCTTTTTTCCCAAGTCGAGAAAATGAACAAGAGCTGCGAAAGGCCGGTCATAATAATAGAGGGCAGCGCCCCTTTTGACAGGCTGGACGAGAGGGCGATACTGGGCGCGATGTCGTACCTGATCTCGGACTGCGGCGCATCAGTCATATTCTCCAAGGACATGAAGCGCACGGCTGAGCTTGTTTTCGCGCTTGCAAGGCACGAGCAGGTAATACGCAAAAGGTACGTAAAAGAGTTCAAGGAGAAAAAGAAAAGGGATAGCGAAAAGTCAAAGATGGCCATGATTGAGGCCGTTTACGGAATAGGCCCGAAAGCGTCGGAAAAGCTCATTGCGAGGTTCAAGACCGTAGCCGGCCTCGCGAACGCATCCAAAGCCGACATACAGGAAATCGTGGGGGAGAAGAAGGGCGAGTTCTTGTGGAAGGCGCTCAATGGCTGAAAAGCTTCGTTATCTTTTCCTTTGCCTCTGCGATTTGCGCCGAGGAGAGGATAAGCTTCTCATCCTTTCCAGTGTCAGGGGCGCTTGATATCAAATTGATTATTTCTGGCATGCCCTCCTGCGCCTTCATCCTTGGCGGAGGCTCGGGCCTGATTTTTAATGCCTCGAATACTTCGTCACGGAGCTTGCCAGGGTCTGCCGTCTCGTAAACCATGACAAACGGCTTGTCAATTGCCGCATTCGGAAACATGCGCTCCATTGCAGCCCAGCCGACTGCGCCGTGCGGCTCAAGGATTATGCCGAAGCGCTCGTAGACCTTGCGTATTGTTTCATAGCACAGATTGTCGTCTATGCTGGTTGAGTATATGTCGCGGTGCATGGCATCCATATCTGGCATGATGTCAATGATGCCTTCTTTGATTACCTTTCCATCGGGGCCTCTTTCATCGTATATATGCCCATTGTAAAAATCAAACGCCCTTGCAACGTTGCTTGGATGCGAAACGCGCATTGCCGACGACGGAGATTTCATCGTCTTTCCGACAATGTATTGCCCTGTGTTCATGAAGCGCGGGAACGTGATGTTTGCATTTACTCCGCATATTATCCTTGGTATCGGAAGGCCCATCTCCTTTGCTATGACAGTCCCCATCATGTCCCCGAAATTGCCTGAAGGCGGGCTTGCGTACATCTCGTCGCCTGGATATCCGAATGTCCTTGAATACGCGAAAAACGGGTACACTGCCTGCGGAAGCAGCCTGCCTATGCTTATTGAGTTTGCGGAAGTGAAGCTGCATTTCTGCCCATTGAACAGCTCGCGCTGGAATTCAACGTCCGCGATAAGGAGCTTCGCAAGCGCCTGGCACACGTCAAAATCGCCGTTCACTTCAAAGGCATGGACGTTCCCTCCCAGAACCGTCATCTGCCTCCTTTGGCCGGGGCTTACTTCGCCTTTCGGGTAAAGGACAATCACGTCGACATTCTTGAGCCCGTGAAGCGCATCCGCTATTGCCCCGCCAGTGTCCCCGCTTGTTGCTACGATTACGGTTTTCCTTTCTCCCCTCTTTTCAAGGAAATGGTCAAGGCACCTTGCATAGAACCTTGCTGCATAGTCCTTGAATGAGTATGTCGGCCCCTGGGTCAGCCACATTATATGGGCCCTGCCCCAAACATTCTGTATCTTGGTTGGGATGACTGTCTCGCTGTAAGCGTCGTTGAGGATTTGCCTGAGCTTTTCCTCAGGGATTTCAGCCCCTATGAACGGGTTCAGGACGTCAAATGCTATGTCGGCATAAGGCTTGCCTTTCATGCCATATATCTCCGCAGGCGTGAGTTTTGGTATGTCTTTCCTGGCAAGCATATAGAGCCCGTAATTGGATGCCATGCCGTTGAGAAGCGCAGTCTCAAAATCCGCCCTTTCCGACTTGTTGTTGGTGCTATAATAGAACACTTTTTCCATTGAGTCCTTTGCAGCCGCAAATGGGCTGCTTCTCCTTGTGCGGTTTTCTTTCCCATCCTGCGCGCTGCGTGGCTGCAACATAAATATTACGAGATTATCTTGGCTAAAAGTGTTTAAAAATGTTGTTGATAGTCAAATATCCTATCCAGCCTGCGGCTTTAGGATGAATAGTTTGCTCTTGGACAGGAAGCGGCTGATTGACGGGAACAATAGCGGCGCCAATATTATAGAAATTGCCCCGATGCCAAGCAGGTGCTTAATCGTGAACGGGATTTGGCCTATTAGGGCATCCTGGAATGGCATGCCCCACATCAACGGCGAAAGGATTACGCCAGTAACCGCGTCAAACAGGATGGTCCCGCCCAGCCCCAGCTTTGCGAACGTGACGGGTGAGCCATTCGGGTTTTGCCTGGCAAAAAGATAGCCGACAATGCCCCAGGTTATTGCGCCTGTCAATGTCCATAGGCCGATTGTGCCTGTTGCGCCGAAGAGCGCAGGAAGTATATCTACTAATGAATAGCCAACTGCTCCGGCAAGGAATGCGTACCGCCCGCGGAAGAACGGCAATAATAGTATGGAAAGGACTGCCAGGGCACCGAATTGCCAGCTAATTCCTAATGAAAAATCAAGCGCCATAATAATCTTACTCCTTCGCAACGCCCCTGAATTTCGCGTAGTCGTAAAGCTTCTTCAGCGTCCCTACCGCCCTTTCGGGTATGTCAAACGTCGGAACCCGGTTTATGGTCGTAATCTTCTTGAACGCCTCAACCTCGTCGCCTCCAGGAACTACCAAAACCATCGGCTTTTTCCATACGCTGCTTGCCTTGACCAGCGGATTGAGCAGCGTCTCGTTTATCATCGGCGTCTGGAAAAGCACGCTGACGAAGACCATGTCAAACTCGTCGCTCCCCATGAAGGCGTCAACGGCCTTCCTGAACCTGTCAACGTCCGCGTCTGCGACAAGGTCCAGCGGGTTGTTCGGGGTGCTGTAAGCAGGCACGAACGACTTTATCTCATTCCTCAGCGCCTCGGATATCTGCGGGACCTCAAGGCCGTTTTTTAGAACAGAATCTGTCGCCATGACGCCGAAGCCGCCGCCGTTGGATATTATGCCAACGCGCCTGCCCTTCGGAAGCGGAAGCCCTGAAACGGACAGATAGTCAAAAAGGTCGTTCATGTTTTCAGCTTCCATGACCTTCGCCTTCTTGAACGCCGCCCTGTACGCAAGGTAGTTCCCTGCCATCGCCCCTGTATGGCTCTTGACAGCGTTCTGCACCATGCTTTCCTTGCCTGCCTTGAGCACGATTATCGGCTTCTTCTTGTTTGCATTGACCAGCGAGTTAAGGAACCTCCGGCCTTCTGTCACGCCCTCAACGTAGACGACTATCGCCTTTGTCTCCTTGTCGTTTGCCATGTAGTCTATGAAGTCGCACTCGTCAAGGACGTAGCTGTTGCCGTATGAGACGAACTTGTTTATGCCGATGCCCATGCTGGACGCTATCGCAAGCAGCGACGTGCCAACGCCCCCGCTCTGCGTCACTATGGAAACGCCGCCGTATCCGGGCCTTCTAAGCTTGTGAACGGGGAAGAATATCGTGTCCAGGTTTTCCTTTGTGCACGTTATGCCCAAGCCATTTGGCCCCACCATCTTTATCTTGTGTTTTTTGCACGCGTCAAGGAGCGCATTCTTCAGCTTCTCGTTGCCAATCTCGCCGAACCCGCTTGATATTACTACGACAAATTCGGTCTTCTTCTTCCCAAGTTCCTCAATCGTGGAAGGGACGGCGTCCGGCGGCGTCATGATGACCGCAAGGTCCACTGGCCCGGGTATTTTCAACACTGATGGATAGCATTTCAGCCCAAGGACGTTATCGTACTTTGGGTTTACGGGATACAGCTTGCCTCGGAAGCCGATGCTCATGAGGTTGTTAAGAACGGCGTAGCCGACCTTTTCAGGGTTGGTTGACGCGCCTATGACCGCTATGCTCTTTGGGCTGAAAAGCCTTCCCAGGTCGGTTGCCATGCACTATGGTTGTAGGGCAACGCTTTTATACTTTGCATGGGCCGCTTATGAGAACTCCAAAATGCCCTTTTTCATGCCTTTCAGGAGCTCGTACTCCGGGTTGGGCTTTCCTGAAGCAACGCCTTCCCCGAAGATGTTTGAGAAAAACCTCACGCTTATGTTGACAACGTCTCCGGCCACGGCCTTCTGCTTTGGCTCGTGCTTGATTTCCAGCGTCTTTATCTCCAGCGTCCTGTCCCCTACCTTGGCCTTCATGCCGACTATGAGCTCGCCTTCCCGGAGGAATCCGGTAACGATAGTTGAGTTCATGACGGTTGAAACGTCCTTTATCTGCAGGTTCGCCATGTTTTACGCTATAATTGGTAGGTTTTTTATATTTTGGCTCTGAAACCGAAATATGGAAAAGGCAATGCGTTTCTTCTTCGAGCTGGAGCTGCTAAAGGAGATGCAGCGGACCGGCTGGTATTTCATAGGCGAAAGGGACGGGGACAGCGTGGCCTCGCACAGCTTCAGGGCCGCGTTCATAGCCCACTGGCTGGCGCGCAAGGTCGGCGCAGACCCTGACAGGTGCATGAAGATGGCGCTTATCCACGACGTAGGGGAAACCCGGGTGTGGGACATAAACAAGGTTTCCGCATCATACACCGAAAAGGACGAGGAAAGGGCTGCAAAAGAGGCCATGAAGGGCGTCTTCGACGAGTTCGAGCCGATATACAAGGAGATGAAAGCAAGGAAGTCAAAGGACGCGCTCGTCGCAAGGGACGCAGACCTGCTTGAATGCATAATCCAGGCAAAGACGTTTGAGATGAGGGGCAACCCGCTTGCAAGGGAATGGATAATAAACGCGTCTAAAGGCCTGCACTTTGGCGAGTCAAAGGAGCTGGCCTCCAAGGTAGGGAAGAACGACAAGGTGTGGTGGGCAGGGCTGAAAAAATTATAAAATATTGGTAATTATGGGCAAGCCCAATGTTGGCATATTCGGATACGGCCGTTTCGGCCAGGTCATGGCAGATATACTGAAGAACGACTTTGACGTTTGCGTCACAAACAGGTCAGACAGGAGCGCCTTGGCTAAGGAGAAAGGCGTGAAATACGCCGGCGCAAAGGAGCTTATCGGAAAATGCGACGCGGTTTTCCTTTGCGTTCCCATATCCGAGATGGAAAACACGCTGAAAGCCAACAAGTTCAAGGAAGGCTCGGTGGTGATAGACACCTGCTCAGTCAAAGAGTATCCAGTTGAGCTCATGATAAGGCACCTGCCCTTGGAAACCGAGATAATCGCGACGCACCCCATGTTCGGGCCTGATTCAGTGAAGAACGGGCTCAAGGACCTCAATTTTGTCATTCATAACATAAGGTGCGGCAATGAAAAATATGCGTTCTGGTCAAATTATTTCAGGTCAAAGGGGCTTAACGTGGTTGACATGCCGCCTAAGGAGCACGACAGGCTGGCAGCCAACTCCCAGGGCGTCACGCATTTCATAGGCAGGATACTTGAGAAGATGGGCGCAGAGCCTACGCCGATTGACACGACCGGGTTCATGAAGCTCATGGAAGTCAAAAAACAAACGTGCAACGACACCATGCAGCTTTTCCGGGACCTGCAGATGAAGAACAAGTTCACGAGGCAGATGAGGGCGAGGTTCTATTATGCGGTTGAGGCGCTTTCCAACGACCTGCTTCCGGAGCAGGTGGACCCGGAACATCTGACCATAGGGATACAGGGGATAGAGGGCTCTTATTGCGAGCAGGCGTGCAGGGAGATATGCGCAGCCATGGGAATCGGCCGCTATAAGATAAAATACCTTACAAAGTCGCACAACGTGCTTGACCAGCTTTTTTACGGCAACATAGACAGGGGCATCGCAGCCATAGAGAATTCAACCGCCGGCGTTGTCATGGAAACGATTGAGGCGATGTCGCAGTACCCGTGCAAGATAGAGAAGATAATGCCGATAATGGTCAGCCACTGCCTGATGGTGAAGCCAGGCGAGAAGTTCGAGAACATAAAGGAAATCCATTCCCACATACAGGGGCTGATGCAGTGCAAGGGCACGCTGAAGAAGATACTGCCTAACGCAAGGCAGGTTGAGCAGGAGGACACCGCGCTATCCGCCAAGGAGCTCGCTGAAGGGAAATATCCGAAGAACAGCGCCGTAATCGCCTCCGAGGCGGCAGCCAAAAGGTACGGCCTGGAGATACTGATGAAAGGGGTAAACGACCTTAAGGAGAACTACACTGACTTTATGATGATAAAAAGAAAATGAAAAGGAAGCTATTCACTTCCTTGCCATTTTTGCCTTGCTGACGTATCCGTCGTTGTCAAGGTAGTAAAGGTATCCCGTCTCCTTCTTGACCTGTTCGCTGCCGACCCTGGACTTCTTTCCGCCCGGGTTGCTCTTCATCGGCACTTCCCAAACATAGCCGTCCTTGCCTATGAAGTAGAGGAATCCCTTCTTCCTGCTTATTTTCTCTTTTCCTATTCTTTCGCCCATGAATTCCACCTCTCTGAAAGTCACTGGAAGCGTCGGATATTAAAACTCTCCGTCGGGACGCACATAAGAAAACACCAAAAACGCCTATTTTGACAGCTCTTCACATGCCAAGACCATCTTTTCAAACAGCTCCCTTATCCTTTCTTTCGGTATCGCGGAGTATGCGACCCTAACCTTTCCGGCTATGGCAATGACGCCAACGTCATATTTGTCCAGCAGTTTTTTCCTCAGCTTTTCGGCGTCAATGCCTTTTACGGACATGCACATGAAGTATCCGGAGTTGAACGGAAGCGGCTCCAGCCATTTCCTGTATCTTTCCTCCTTAAATATCAATTCAACCTCGTCAAACCTCGCCTTGAGCGTCTTTAGCTTTTCCTGCTTCTGGCCCATGAAGGACGGGTTCTTCAGCGAATCCAGGACGATGGACTGCGATGGCGTCGGGGCGCTTGAGACGGAGCTGCGTATGGCGCCTATCGCCTTGTTCTCCAGCGCATTGTAAAGCTCCTTTGTCGCGCCACTTGCGCCGAACGTGATAAACCCCACTCTGAATCCCCAGGCGTAGTTTTCCTTTGTTGCGCCGTCGCATTTCACTGCAAGCACGTTTTCCCTTTCCATTAACTTGGAAAATAGCGACTCTTTGAAAATGCCTTCCTTATATACCAGGCCGAAATATGCGTCGTCGCATATCACGGCAAGCGGCTTCTCTTTAGCATTTTTCCCTATGACGGCTGCGATTCTCCCGGCTTCCTCATTCGTCGGGGTGTAGCCCGTCGGGTTGTTCGGGAAGTTCAGAAGTACGAGGGGCCTTTTCGATTCCCTTATCGCGGCATCCAGCCCTTCAATGTTGAACGCATTTCCCGAAAACGTGGGGAACGTCTTCAGCCTTGCGCCGAACCCGTTCTCAAATATGAGGCCGTAATTCTCCCAGTAAAGGTCAGGCATTATGACGTCAACGCCCTTTTCTGCAAAAAGATAGGCAGCAACCGTTATGGCATGGGTTATGCCGCACGTGACGATGGGCATTGATATGCCCGACTTTATGGAGGGGCTCTTTTTGAGTATGGCGTCTTTCCACAGCTGCCTTAGCTCCGGATTGCCGGAAGAAGGGGAATAGGAAAATGCCCTTGCAGGGGCGATGTTGAGCTCGCTTGCCATTATCCCAAGGTGCATCACGCCGCCGTCCTCCTCGTTGGCTATGCCTGCAGTTGCGTTTATCTTCTTGTCCTTTGCGTCCAGCGACTGCTGCACGAACCCTTTTTTGGGGAAATAGATTGCCTTGCCCTTCTTTGACAGGATATTGAAGAACGGGCCGGCCTTCATTTCCCTGTTAAGGCGCCTTGCCTCAGGAGACAATGCCATAACCCGGATTGAACGGTAACGTTTAATAATCAGGCTTTTTTTGCTGCCCTGTAAACGAAGGCAACGGCGGCTGGGCCGGAAGGGCTGCCTGTCGCGGTTCCGAAGGGCTCTGAGGCCTGCTCGAAGGCGAATCCGCAAGTGCCATAGCACACCCAAAGGTTTGAAACATCGCTCCCCATCCTGTCTTCATACGTGAAATGCAAGACTGCGATTCTGTCCGCAATGGAGGTTATCTTCTTTATTGCAGTCCTGTCTATATCGAAATTTCCTGTGTTGGTGATGTTCCTGCCTATGACAATGTCGTGCCTTATGGAATGCTTATGGTAGTCGAATTGCACGAAGCGGGACGGATCCACCGCGTTGCTTGCCGCAAGCTGCTTTGCCTTTTCTATGGCAAGGGGGTTGATGTCCATGCCCACATACTCTACATCAGGCCTTGATGATGCAAGCCAGGCGCCGAAATATCCGCTTCTGCAGCATGGCTCAAACACCGTGGCGCAGGACGGAACCATGTCCGCCATGAGGCCGAACGTCTCCATGTTCAACGAATATTCAACCGACTCGTGGAAGGCATCCAGGGCGCTTTTGTAATATTGGTTCCAAAATTCCATTTCGTTGGGTATGTGGTTTATTCTGGCATGCTCGGCGCTGATTTCGGTTATGCTCTTCAACGAAAGGCCGTTCTTTTTCAGATATGCCGCAAGCGCCGGGTTCGGCTTGACGGCGGGCTTCGCTAGATTTTGCATATGGATAATTGTGTTGGCAAGCATTTAAAACAGTTGCGACCGCTTTGGCACACAAAAAGAAGGCTTTTAAATATTTAATGCCCAATATAAATGCAATGGCAAAGAAGCTTTCCGAGATAGCCGCGGAAGTAGACGCGGTGTACAAGGCGCTCCACAGGCGGAGCATGGACATGAGGGACGTCATAGCGATGACGAAGGAGGCGACCGTGTCAGGAGAGGTGCACATGGTGGCCGCGCTTTCAAACGCCATATTCGCGAGGGCAGAGGAACAGGACAAGCTGAGGTTCTCCAAGTTCCTGTACTCGAACGGGCAGGCGGACCTGATACCCCTGCCGTACATGATGAAGCTCAAGAACGAGATGGGTAAATTATAAAGCCGCAGGAGCCC
>Ga0209777_10005300_pt1 | contig 14932 bp, 12 predicted proteins | sample FrelakmetHBP12HB_FD_187147 | JGI IMG/M metagenome (GOLD analysis project Ga0209777, IMG submission 187147) | Freshwater lake sediment microbial communities from the University of Notre Dame, USA, for methane emissions studies -HBP12 HB (SPAdes)... | ecosystem: Environmental > Aquatic >... | reverse complement strand
TCCCAGCCAGTCTTCTCATCTCCTCCTGGAGGGTCGGATTGACTGAAACAATGGTGTCCGAAAAATGGATACCTACTCTTTCGATCCATTGGTTCATCCATAAAAGCAGTCGGTCTTGTCCTTGCATTCGCATTCCAAACGCGAAGCTTCCCCGGAGGAAAGTAACCATCGGTCTCTTCAAGATCCATTTCGGAATACTCTCGATAAAAGCGTAAAGTGTTCCGAAGGCAATGAAGAGATCGATTTTCTCCTGTCGCCCGATCCACAGGGCATAAAGAGGAAACAAAGAGAGAACGACCATTTTGGCAACAAGGGTTTCCTGCAGCGCAGCAGGAATCCTTAGCACATGGTTTTGATATTCTTGATGGTTGACTCTAATCGGTGTAAGGGAAAGGCAATGGACTTTGCATCCTCTCTCCAAAAATGCTTCCAGCATCATTCTGAACCGATCGGGAGACCCTCCTCGTCTCATGGTGTACATGGCTGTTAGAATATTCATCCCAGGTACCTTCAGTAGCAACCGATCAAGAAGAACAGATATCTTTCACACAAACGGGACTTCCGTCTAAGATCTTTGTTACTCTTTCTTTCTTTTGCTCGCTTTCCAGGGTGGAGGTAATCAATATGCCTTCTGGTCTTAGTTCTCGAATCCGGCTTACAGGTTCAAGTTCATACCCAAAGATGAATTGGGGTCTATATTTTTCATCGTCTTCAACAATTCCTACTAACTTCAGATTCACTCCCTGAAGGGTAATGTAGGCGACTTCCATCTCATCGCTTACCCCATAAAAAACAACCCGCTCCAACCCATTGCGTTGCATCTCTAAGAGCCTCTGACTGATGATTTTCTTCAATTCTGAATAATGTTGCACGATATGACTAATGAGATGGAGGGTAAGTTTTGCTTTTTCTGAAAAACCATTTGGTGTTAAATAGTATCCGATTTTTCTATGGTTGAAACCTCGGATTCGAATCCATCCCTTTCGGGCCATCCTTTTGAGACAAGCGTTCGTTACTCCCAGCGCGATGTCGAATTTGTGACTCAGATCGCGTTGGGAAACGATAGGATTTTTCTCCAATTCTTCAAGGAGTCGAAGATCTCTTATCTCGTCTGATGGCTTGAAGGTGCTCGGATTATCTCGTTTCATATTTAGTTTGGCAACTTTTGTAAATCAAAAGACTATTTTCGTAATCTGTTCATCACTCGAACATAGAAATGAAAAAAATAATAATTCCCTTAACCTTTTGAAGTTATTAAGCAAATTCTCAAAAGAGGATTTTTTGTAAGAACAAAGTTAATTTTCATTGGATATATAATAAGCAATTTTTATGCCGTTTTCAACTTTTCGAGTCTAAAGCCATGTTATAGATCTCTTTTGCCTTCTCTATGTTAACCGGCCACAAAGCCTTTTCCTTGATCAAACAAGAATTCTTATCCCTGCTTCTCTCTCGTAGATCCTGATTTCGCATCGCCCCCAAGATTTTCTCGGCTAAACATCTCTCTTCGTCTGTTGCCACCAAAAACCCATTTTCGCCATCAGAGATCCATTCCCTGTTTGACGGGATATCGGTCACGATGGGAAATGCACCGGAGGCCATCGCCTCAAGCAACGAAATCGATGTTCCATCATCTAAAGATGTTGAAATATAAATATCTGCCTGTGAAAGAAGCTTTGGCATCTCCTCATGTGTAACCCAACCTAAGAACTGAACGTCAGAGCTTATATTTAAATCTTTGACTTGTTTTTCCAACTTTTCTCTTTCTGAGCCGATTCCAGCAATGATAAATCGAGCGTTCGGTTCTTCTTTAAGAACAATCGGGATCGCTCGGATCAGGAGGGATATGTTGTAAATGGGTTGTAATTGTCGATTGCTTAGTATTGTAAACCCTTGGCCAATACGATTGGCTCCTCGTTTTATCAACGGCCTAAAAAAGAGTTCATCCACCCCCATGGGGGAAACAGATATCTTCTCTGCTTTAATACCAAGTTTTTCAATATTTCTCCTCAGTACCTCCGAAACGCATATAATATGTTTTGCCTTTTTGCAGACATATAGGAAAATCTTCTCGAGCATCAAAGGTTTCATTGTACTTATTCTGAAATCAGAACCATGAATTGTCACAATCAAGGGAATGTTGAGGAATGACCCCACCAAAACACCGATCAGTCCTGTCGGGATTGCCCAATGGGCATGGATCAGATGACATTTATGTTTGAACACAACATAGATGGTTAGGAAGAATCCTGTCACATAATAAAAAACCATTCTCAAATACGGAATCTTTTCGTATTCAATCAAGGGACGGTCTCCAGAACAAAAAGGAAACCGGTAGACCCTAATTCCCTCCTCTTCCTCGGCATGATGACTCTTTGCATATATCTTTGGTGTGACGACTGAAATTTGGTATCCAGATTCCTTCAACAAAAGAGCCATCTTTTTAATAAACATGCCACGGCCAGAGGAACTAAAATCAGGATAAGCATTCGTAATGAAACAGATCGATTTATTTTTCACCGCTCATTTCCACCAGACAAACACCCACATTTGTTTGATAATCTCCAAAGAATAGTCCAGATGAAACTGAAAACCTTCTGATAGCTCATATTTTCGGACATTTATGATTTTCCTTCCGCAAGAACTACCTTTGTTACTCGAAACCACAATATTCATCTTTCGACTCACGTAAAATGTCTTCTTCTCTGTTTTTCCAAAATTTCGAGATATTGAGCGGCGTGTCCGAATAAAATTCACCATCCTCATTTATTTTTTTCAAAATATATTCATACGACTCTGCCCATTTTGGATAAAAAGTTTCATTAAAGCCCCTGACATGGTAATCCACGCAAAATAGACCACCGTTTTCTTTTACCGATTTAATCAACGCGTCAATCTCAAGTTGTGGTTTGCTGAAGTAACTCAGCCCGAAATATTTAAAGAGGTGATCGTCCATCAACGAAGTAGGTAGTTCTATGGTTTTGATAGGCTGATGGCGAATCGGATCAAATAAATGGAAAGGCGAACAGATCCCAAATCGAAACCCAGATCGTTTTGCAAAACATATCGAGGAGTCATATAATAGACCAATCTCCTCATGCATTATCGCAGTTTCTGTAGGATTATCAGGATTCATGTGCCAGTAATGGTGTCTATTGCCAAAGACAGGTCCACGAAGGCTTTCTTCTATCGTTTTTTTTTCCTCCAGAAGTTTATCGATCGATTGATAGGCTAAATAACTACTATGCATTCCAACTTCGAACCCATTTTGAACTAAATAATTAAAAACCCTTTTAAATTGTTCCTGCCGAACATCATAAAAAGGATCAGGGGCACTAAAAAAATAGCGTAATAGACTTCCTTTAAGACCACAGAAATACATTGCTGATTTCAAACCGTAGCGATTCTCAAGATTAACCCAATCTTCAAATTTCCAGAAATTTTCCTTCCCAGTAATAATATCAACCACCTTGGCCAATTTTGCCTGCATTTTATACTTAATCAAATATCTAAGTCCTTCAATCCACCGGATCATTTCTGGATAATCGACATCATGAGATAACGCAACCGCATATTTTTTATTCGATGGCCACAAAGGGATCGGGTTATGGGAGACTCTAAATAAATCCCTGAGAATAGTCGAATATTGATTTACTATTGGATCATGGAGAACCTTCTCTCGATACAAAAAAGATTCCTGTACGATAGGTCTATCGTATCTATCGCGATGCATATATCGTTGCTCCCATCCTGATAAAAGATAGAAGGATGAGAGTATGATATCGTTCCAAAGGCAGGTGTTTTTATTGTTTTTAATGAATAGGTTAAACTCGCGTTGCCTATTGGTGAACAAAAGAAATATATAGTTATGCTCTTTGACTACTTTGATCGGTCGTTCTATATTTTCTCTACTCATATCTGCCATCTGAATAAAAAGACCAGGATCACCGAGGCAAACTTTCCCATAGTAAATATCTGCACCCTCTTTTTCATCTTCGATGAAATGAAAAGGCAATCCAGCTATGCTTAATAAGGTTCTAAAGGCATATTTTATCTCGCTAATGGCGAGAGATCCTTCTGGAGTTTTTTCAACAATAACTCTTACTGGCTTCATTCGTTGTTTTCGAATAACAAATTTAGAGTTTCCTGCTTGAACTACCGGAAATATCTATAAGATTTTTGTATAATTTCCGGCAATTTAATGGGAAGCTAAGGTGAAATCTAATTGTATCCAAAGACTACCCCATAATACATCTTCATAAATTGGTATAATTCTTGGTGAACTTTATCTTTAGAGTATTTGGTTTTCATTGTTGGAAAGTTGAAGATAAACATCTGATTCCCTTCAAAGGGGGGAATCCAGTCGATACGGTTCAGTAAGATAATAATTCTCTTTTTGGCTAATGGTTGGAGATCTAACGAAGCCGCTCCTTGATTACCAACCAGCACAACGAGATAATCCTTCCCACGGAACCTAAAAGAAAGAAACTCATCCTCGCCTTCGACATGATGTATTTGCTTTTTCGTTTTTTGCAGAAAAGACCTGAAATGCCTCAATATATTTGTGATTAGTTCATCTCTCGCAGCCAAATTGACTGGATGACAGATTTCATCCATAGGTCGAATTTCTTTTCCGGGGAATCCTTCAACGTACTGACCGGATGGAATATCCTTCTTAATGACGCTTCGAGAATTTACCAATACATTGTCTCCGATCCTAACGCCCGGATGTATAAAGACCCCTGCTGTGATCCAAACGCTATTTCCTATGATAACCTTTCCAAATCGGACGGGATAGCCTTGGGTATAAGGCAGAAATGACCCGTGTGTAAAGATCATGGTTCTAGGACCGATTCCAACTCCGTGCCCGATTACTACGTCTTCTGAAACATTGATCCAGACTTGTGGTCCGATATAACATTTGTCTCCAACGATGAAGTTTCCACATCCATATACAATAGAAAAACTACTAATCTCCGTATATTCTCCTAGTTTAACCTCCCCACTGCATCGAATAAGCGTGAAAGGTTTGATATGGCTGTAATTTCCAATTTCGATTCGACTCCCGATGACGGCCGAAAACCATCCTATGGACGAGTGGCAGCCAAATCGCCCTCCACAAAACCATCTCAAAATGCATTTCTTGATGATCGGAGGACTGATGAAAATAATGCCAAACAGTAGAGTATTCATTACAAATAACCTTGCTTAAGTCCTGAGCTCTCACTCAAAATTGGATGATGACGGTTGATCCAGTATTCAACGATTTCACCGGGAGTTCGGATCCAGAAATCCGAAGGATTCAACAAGAGCTCTAATAACCAACAGGAGACCTTCAGCCATCCAGAGAAAATAACATCCCAATCTTGTGTCCAAGCATTCGAAGCAGGAACACTCGCAAGAATGATGGCAAGAAGGTGGAGAGATAAAAGAAAACGGAGTTTATCTTAGCGGCCATTCCCGCTCCTCCTGCTGATTCAAACGAGCCTTCTTCATGCCTATTCTGAACTTCTCTCAATTTAGAAGGAAACAAAGATTTTAAAGTTGAAAATCAGGTTAGTTAAATAAGTCTTTTCATGGAACTATTTTAAAATTTATCATGCATATTCGATGCCAAATAGAGACAATTAACAATTAGTTGATTTCAAAAGAGATTATAATTACTGTTCTCTGGAAAAAAGTGACAAGTGGTCAATTTTTTATCGGTGGTAAGATTATAACCGAAAGTAATCAATTTGGGGCTGGAAAAACCAGGGGGACAAGACGCAGGAATGCCATGGGCTACCTAAGTTCCCTTATCTCCATTTTCAACTCCAAGTTCTCTTTTTGGATTCGCAAGATCTCTCTCCTGAGGGACACAATTTGAAGCGCAATAAACCCGAACGAGAGGATCTGAATCCCTCCGAGGATCAATAAGAGAGCAAAAGTAATCAAGGGCCTCCCCGCGGTTAATTCTCCTGAAAACCTCAGATAGACGATATAGATGCCAATTAAGAAACCGATTCCAACGGTAAGGAGACCAATCAATCCAAATAAAATCATCGGCTTTTCGAACATTGAAAAGACAAGATGGGAGGTAGCTGTTTTCTTAAACTTAAATTTTGATTTTCCCTTCTTTCGGCTGGTTAAGATGGCTGGAACCTCTTTGACACGAAAGCCTAAGGCAATGGCTTTCGAGAGGATTTCAAGGTGGATCTCCTTGCCATCGGATTCGAGTTCAAGGGAATCCAGTACTCTCTTCCGGTAGGCTCGGAAGATTCCTGTGGATGTATAGATTCGGTTCGGCATTGCGTACTTGAGGATCTTGTTCCCCAATTTACTGATCCATAATCTCGTAAAGGGGATGTTTTCAACTCCTCCTCCCGGCATATAAGGAGAGGCAAGAACAAAATCGACATCTTCTTCTTTTCGCAAAGATTCAGTCAAATCAATAATATAATGGGGATCATAACTCAGGTCAGCGTCTATCGATACAACGATCTCCCCGCTGGCATCCTTAAATCCTCTTCTTAATGCCTTTCCGCGCCCCATATTTTTTTGGTAAGAGACGACTTTGACGTTCTTATTTAGGACCAATATTCGTCGCAAAACATCCAAGGTATTATCGGTGCTTCCATCATTGACGAGTATTATCTCGTAGGTCCCTCCTATCGAAGTTGCCACCTTTTCAACCCGGGACAGGGTTGTTTCGGCGTTTTCCGCCTCATTGAACATTGGAATGATAATCGAAAGATCCATAGATATAAGTTACCGTTATTAAATAAAAAAAGCAAGATAAATCCAGTTTACCTTGCTTCTTCGGTTCATTATTCAAAAAACAAATCTATTTGGCCCATTTCCCTGAAGGGTAGACGTTTCCGTCCGAATCCCATTTTCGACCATTCTGATCTATAAATAAACTACCATCAGGTGTTTGTCTTGCCGTACTGGGTTGAGCCTGAGCACTAAAACCAGTCGCGGTTGACGAATTCAAGAGGATCGCGTAATCTCCAGAAATATTAGGAACCCCCCACGAACTGACCAGTTGGAGCAAGTTCGTTGAATAGCTGCCTCGTTCCGCCCTGAACATCTCCTGAGAGGCCCGCATCTGCTCCAGGGCCGTCTTTGCGTCGGCCCTTCTTGCTCTTACCATATAGTTGGTATAGGTAGGAATGGCAATAGCAGCCAAAATGCCCACAATAACAATAGTAATCAATAACTCGATCAGGGTAATCCCTTTGCTCGATTTCATGAGAAGCCTCTTCATCTCCCACTCTTCGGTCTAAATTGGGGGGGAAAATCCGCAGAGCATCCCCAGTTCCACGTTAGCGAGCCGTCGCTCATTGACGACGGTAACAACGTCAATGATTTGCCGTCAACCATCGAATGGATATTTTGTATTGTCGCCGAAATATTTCCGTTCACCCCCGAGACCGCGATTGTCTGGATCCGGGAAACACTCCCCAAAGACACTCCGAGACTGTTCCTAATTTCATTTACTGTCGGACAATTCGGCCATGAATTTTCTGTATGATAATACGCCCCTACGCTGCTTGCAACCGTGGACATGGCGTTTTCAACCTCCGAGAGTTTAGCCGTGATGGTATAACCTGCATAGAGCGGAAGGGCAACGGCAGCCAGAATACCAACAATTGCAATGACAATCAACAATTCGATCAGGGTAAAACCTGAGTTCTTCCCTCTCATCCCAATCCTTACTGCGTCTACCAAGAGGCGTTTCGCGTGGAGATCATTACGGGTTGGTGCCCGGAGAAATCTGCCGAGAATTCTCCGGGCACCAATTCTAACGTGACGACCAGATACCGAACTTACTTCCTCGGGATATATCCCGCTGGTATGTCAGCACTCGACCACTGCCATGTAATCGATTGGTCGGTTATCGAGGTCGTACCAGTAAGAAGCAAATGTTTATTATCGACAATGGTATCAATACCGAATATAGTCGCTTTAATTTCTGCACTCGCACCGCCTGTTACTTGCAACGCGGATGCTCGAGTAAGTGCATCCGTCGCAACCCCTAAACTGTTTTTAATAGCTGTCTTATCACCTGCCGTCGGGAAATAATTGTTCTCCCCGTAAAAAGCTGCAACAGCGCTTGCAACATTACTCATGCCATTGGTGACTTCCGTCAACTTCGCCTTAATGGTTTGTGTCTTATACATCGGGATAGCAATGGCGGCCAGGATACCGATGATGGCAATAACGATTAACAACTCGATCAACGTGAAACCTTTTTCTCTCCTTAACATAGTAGAACCTCCTTCTCTTTTATTTTTCAAAATTAGTATTAGACTCTTCCCAACGCAAACAAACTTAATCCAGACTTACCTTCATTTTCCCCTCGATCACCTCCCTTTGTATTTTTTACTTTAACTATAGCATAATTTGTGCCAAGTTCAAAAATAATTAATTATCATTCTGAAGTTTTGTAATTAGTTGATATTACATAACTAATTTAATTTTCCTTGCCAATCCCGAAAAATTGTGACTTCTCAGAAAATTTAAAAAAGCCGCTAAAATGTAAACTTTTTGTCAATGAAATGACAAATTTTGTTAGTCAGATATTGGGAAGCACTCATATCTAAGATTCTGAACCTGGAATCAAGGCAATGGCCAACGGGAACGATTTATCAGGACTTCGTACCCATGAGGGTCCAACTGTACCCATGACGATGATGGGTTCGAATATCTTCGAATTTAGCATCTAAGAGTAATCTCTCCGCTTCAAATCTTCTGTAATACCTTGCATAGGAAGGGTTAAGCTGATCATAAATGATAAGGCGACGTTTTTCAGGAGACATCTTGTCAAAGACTGTCAGTACGTATTCCTGCAGAGGCAGCCGAAATCGATGGCATGATCTCACGTAAACCATAAATGGAAAGTAAATGGCCCACACAAGGGAAACCAGTACAAAATGGGGTAGATGTCTTGTTAAAAATCTCAGTGGGTAGGTAAAAGAAAGATAGAACCGATTTCCCTCCTTTCCATATAGCCAAACAAGAAATTTTCCTCCCGGTCGTAGCGCTTTAAACACAGCCTCAACAACCGGCCTGGGATTCCGAATATGGTGAAGCACGCCAATCGAAAAAATATAATCCAGATCCCCAAAGGCAGGCAAATCTTCCCCGCTCACATTGAGAAAAGTCACTTTTTCTGCTTGCCTGACGTTAGTGCGTAGAATCTCAAAGGCCTGGGATGGCTCGAGAGCAATTACATGCCTGGCACCAGCCTGAAGAATCATATTGACAATCCTGCCGCTGCCGCTGCCGATTTCGGCTACATTGCAACCCTTAATGTCATCGGGTTTCAAGAAGGGATAAAGAATATCTTCGAACAATTCGAGAGAACCATAGTATCCCTCGTTATCCCTATATTTGAGCCACTGTTCGCCAAAATCTTTAATGGTTTTGTTCATGGCGCTCCGAATACAACTGAAGCTTCAAAAATGTCTTACCCCAATTGACCAAAAACAACGCAACACTTCTTATGACGACATTGGCCAATAACCGCTTTGCGCATTACATCGGCTATTTCTTATCTCATCTCCTTCCCCCTTATGATGGGGGAAGGTAAGGATGGGCGTGGACGTCCTGGACCTTATCCCCCCCACCTGAATCCCCCCCCACCGTGGGGGGAGGAATTTATTTTTGGCTCAATTGGGGTTATACAACACCTCGCCTCACCCGAAAAACCCCTTTCTAAGCTGAATGTTGTAGCATGCTTCCCTTGTATTCTAAAAAGGTTTTTGTAATAATACGTTCGATTCAGTAGACAAGAAATAGCCCTATCGGCCGGTTTAGCCAACTCCACATGGAAAAGAATGCTTTTGACCTTGAACTTGAGATAACGGAAATCCATTGGTGGTTCGTTGTTAGACGGAAATTATTAACTTTTCTCTTATCTTCTGTCAACCCCGTCCCCAAGGGCCTGGTCCTGGATATTGGTTGCGGGGTCGGCTCCAATTTACCTATACTGGAATCCCATGGTTTGAATGCCTTAGGGCTCGACGGGTCTCTTTACGCGCTTAACCTCGCATCCAGAAGATTCAAAATCGCACTGATTAATGGAGATTTGAACCAGCTTCCCATCAGGCCCGGTTCGATTGGCCTGATTATTGCTACGGATGTGCTTGAGCATCTTGAGAACGACTCAAAAGGCATAGGACAGATGTACCAAGCTTTGATGGAGGGCGGCGTGCTGATCCTTACTGTCCCGGCCTTCGGTTTCCTCTGGGGGACCCAGGACATTGTCACTGGCCACCGGAGGAGATACTACCGTCAAGAGGTCCTCGACAAATTGCGACAGCAGGGATTTGAAACCTTGAGATCTTCCTATTTCAATTTCTTTCTCTTTTTGCCGATTCTAATCGGCCGTTTGTTGATTCGAGTCTTGCGACTCAATATCGAATCAGAAAATAGGATCAATTCTCCTCTGCTGAACCTTCTTTTAAAGGAAATCTTTTCTTTGGAGCCTTACCTGTTAAAGTATATCTCGTTTCCCCTGGGGGTGTCTATCTTTTGCATAGCACGAAAATGAGCGATCCTTATGGAAATCACCCGTATTAACACCAAAAAGATCGGCAAGAAAGAAATCTTCGTTCTTGTATCCTGCCTCCTTTTAGGGTTTGCGCTCAGGTTCTATACCTTTGATCACAAATCCCTCTGGCTTGACGAAGTACATACCTTCAATGATTCCAGATACGGTCTAAGAGACCAGCTAAAATTCTATAAAGATAATCCGAATTACTTGCACCCTCCCCTTTTCTTCATTCTCACTCATCTCTTCTTCCCTTTTACAAACCCGGAAAGAGACCTTCGGGTGATCCCATTGATATTTGGAACCCTTTCCCTCCCCATGATTTATTTGCTCTCAAGACAATTCACGCCGAGAATCGCACTGGCGTGCACTCTCTCCCTCACCTTCATGACTTATCACGTCAGTCTCTCTCAAGAAGGACGTTTCTATTCCATGCTCTTGTTCTTCGGAACAGCCGGTCTCTATTTTTTGATGAAATATTTAGAAGGTTTAAAAAGACGAAATTTATTCCTTGTTGCTTTTTGCTTCGCTGTGATGTTTTACACAAGTTACAGCTCTATTCTCTTCATTTTGTTTTCCCAACTTCTGTGGCTTTATCACATAGAAGGAGGGAATAGGCAGCAGCGTCTTTTCCCGTTTTTGGTCTTGAATGGCTTTCTTCTCCTTTTCTGTCTTCCTTGGATTCTTTTTATCGTTTTGAATTACAAAAGCCAACCCTTTGTCACTGAGTCCCTTCGTACAGGAGAACTAAGTTCCTTGTGGAATACCCTTTACGGGATCTTGCACGATTGGATGCCTCATGCCCCTTTGCTAATCATTTCTGCGATCTTAGTGATCCTTTCCCCAATTTGTTCAATGGCCGGAAGAGGAAATGCCATTCTTCTCCTGGCCATTATCCTCCTGCCGATTGGGGGCCTCCACTTTTATTGTAAATGGAATAAGATCACTCATTTTATCACCTCAAGATATTTCTTGAGTTTCCTTCCCATTTTCTTAGTCCTCCTATTTTCTTCTCTTGAGGGTATTCAGGAGAAGTTCAAAGAAACCAAAAGATTCTTTCGATTCGAATTATTGTTCACAATCCTTCTGGTTTTATCCAATCTCATCATCCTTCCCCTTTACTACCGATCGGAAAAACAAGATTTCAGAGGGCTGGCAACCTATCTAAGAGATCACATCCAAGACGGGGATAAAGTGATTGTCGGATCAATAGGATATATTGCAGGGTTGCTTCACTATTTTGGTGTCAATCCACAAGGCCGACACTACCTGTTCTCCAGTCAAAGGGTCTCCAGTGAAGAAATGGAGTATAAGAATTCCTTGATTATTCAAGATAGAAGATTCATCATTTCCTACTCAAATACCTATTGGGTCCAATACGCTCTCGAAGGAAGTCGGTTATGGATGGTCGTGGATAAGGAGACAGCTCTGAAAGTTAAGGAATTGCCTTTCTGCGTTTTGAAAGGGTACTTCGACGGAAGTTTCCTCAATTTCGACCGGTTTCCGACCGATGCTTCCATGTATCTTTTCCACCGGGATCCCCAATCCCCTGGAGAAAAAGGGATCGAGATGCCATTTGACTGAAAATGATTGCTCTGCGCGCTGAGGGGTAAGGTAGGAGACCCCTTTCGCCAAAAGATTATGTTCATGGTTCGAAAAGTTTGGCTACTATGACTGATTCAAGACGAAAAGAAATCTCTACCCTTATTTTATGTCTCCTCGTTGCGTTTACACTGAGGGTTTATCTCTTTGATCAAAAATCGTTTTGGGTGGACGAGATCTATACATTCAATGATTCACGATATGGCCTCAAGGACCAACTCCAGTTCTACGAAAAGAATCCGACTTTTCTTCATCCTCCTCTCTTCTTTATTCTCACCCATTTCTTTTATCCTTACGCAAAGCCGGAGAGAGACCTTCGGATTATTCCCCTGATCTCTGGGACCCTTTCGATCCCCATGATGTACCTCCTCGCAAGATCGTTTTCCCCTATGATTGCAGTTCCGTGCGCGCTCTCTCTGGTCTTCATGACTTACCACATCAGCCTCTCCCAGGATGGACGCTCCTACTCCTTTCTCCTGCTCCTCGGAATGACAGGTCTTTATTTTTTCATGAAACATTTAAAAACAGTAAAGAAAAGATATTTGATCGGGGTTGCCATCTCTTTCGCGCTCATGGTCCATACGAGCTACAGTTCGATTCCGTTCATCGCATTCTCCCAAATTCTGTGGCTCTATCGGAACGAAGAAGCTAAAAAGCGTCCTTCTCTCTCTTCCTTCTTTCTCTTAAATGGCCTTATCCTCCTCCTCTGCCTCCCATGGATCCTCTTCGTTGCTTTAAATTACAAAGGCCAGGTGATCATGGACCCTTTCCATACGGAAGATCCTGGTTCTCTCGGGTCGATTCTCTATGGAGTTTTGAGCGATTGGGCTCCGCAATCCCCTCTGATATTCGCCTCCATCATCCTGTTCATCCTTTATCCTCTCGTTTCGAAGGACAGAAGAAATGCCCTCGTCCTTCTGGGCGTTTTTCTCATCCCAGTCGCTGCACTTTATTATTTCTGTAAAATATTGAACGTCACCCACTTCATCACTTCTCGCTACCTGGTCAATTTCCTTCCCCTCTTTTTGATCACCCTGTTTCTATCGCTTCTGGCTATCGAAGATAAATTTAGCTCATTGAGAAGATTTCTTCGATTGAGACTTCTCTTCGTGATCCTCTTCATTGCCTCCAACCTCATGCTCCTCCCCCTCTATTATCAATCCGGAAAACAAGACCTTCGAGGATTAGTCACCTACCTCAAGAACCATCTCCAGGAAGGAGACAACATTGTCGATGCCGATGTGGCTTATACTCCGGGGATTCTCCATTATTTTGGAGTTTATCCAACGGAACGCCACTACACTGTGTCCTTTCACAAACTTTCAGAAAATGAGATTGAGCTTCGAACCACGTTTGTCTATCAAGGTAACAAACATACTATCTACTCTTCCCGGGATTGCTGCACAAGGTATCTTGCAGACAGAAACCGCTTATGGATTGTCTCGCGTAAATCCACTGCCAACAAACTGAAACATAACCTTCCCCTAACTCTGAAGGGATACTTTGATGGGAGTTTCCTTAATTTTAATCGTTTTCCTGTAGATGCTTCGATTTTTCTTTTTCTTTGGGATCCAAAGTCTCCAAATGAAAAAGGAATTGATATCCCCATTGAGTAAACACTTACCGGAGGGCAATCAAAGGGATGGATGATAGCGGTCCATCCAGAGTTCCCAGACGAGGAGAGTCCAGAGGTTCTTCCGGTTATCCCTCTTATTCAATAAATGATCCTTAAGGAGCGTTTCGACAGCTTCTGGATTCAGGAATCCTTCTCGTTTAATCCGATCAATAGAAAGTAAGTCTCTGAACATCTCTTCTAAGGGCCCTTTGATCCATTTTGCAATGGGAACCCCGAACCCCTTTTTCTTTCTGTGAACGATCTCACTGGGAAGGTAGGCCCCTGCAGCCTTTTTGAGAAGGTATTTTGACGTAAACCCCTTTAGCTTGAAGTCGGAGGGCAGCCCCATTACAAATTCAACCAATTCGTGATCGAGGAAAGGGGCTCTCACCTCCAGGGAGTTCGCCATACTTGCTCGATCGACCTTCACCAATATTGCCTCCTGGAGATAGAGTCTCAGGTCGAGATATTGAAGCAGACTCATCCGATCGTCGTAGGAAAATTCTCTCGTGTAAGAAGATATCTCTTCGACTATCCGGGTTTCATCGAATTGGTTGCCGATTTCGGGAGATAGGACGCGAGGAAGATCCGAAGGAGAAAAAGAGCCAAGCCACACGTAATTCCGGATGCCATCAGGGAAACCGATACCGGAAACAAACTTCTTCACCTTGAAGTCGAAACTGATATTATCATCGGAAACAGGAAGAAGATTTCCTAAGAAGGTTATGGCGGGAAGAAGAGCTTTCAACAGCCCTTCATAACGAGTTGCAACTTTATGAGCCAAATAGGTTGGATACCCGGCAAATAGTTCATCTCCGCCATCTCCCCCCAAGGCCACTGTCACCTGCTCTCGGGTAAATTGGGAGAGCAGATACGTGGGTATGATGGAGGCATCGGCCATCGGTTCATCCAAAATATCGGGTAACCTCGGGACCAAACGGAGTAGATCCTCGGGGCTCATCCTCTTTTCATAGTGCTCCGTTCCAATGTGCTTAGACGCTAACACGGCATATTTCGACTCATCAAAGGAGGGATCTTCAAAACTGATGGAAAAGGTCTTTACCTTCCCCGGAGCTTCCTTCTGGGCCAACGCAGCGATCATGCTTGAATCAATCCCCCCGCTTAAAAAAATACCGAGGGGAACGTCACTGATGAGGCGCCGTTTGACGGCATTCTTCAAA
>Ga0209777_10005299_pt1 | contig 14933 bp, 12 predicted proteins | sample FrelakmetHBP12HB_FD_187147 | JGI IMG/M metagenome (GOLD analysis project Ga0209777, IMG submission 187147) | Freshwater lake sediment microbial communities from the University of Notre Dame, USA, for methane emissions studies -HBP12 HB (SPAdes)... | ecosystem: Environmental > Aquatic >... | reverse complement strand
ATCGTTTGGGATAAAATAATTATTCACGACAGCTTGGCGTTGCTTTATATAAATTGAACCTGTATTTTACAGGAGCAAGCTCCTGCACTCCAAAGGAGATGACCATGCCCGAAAACCTGCTTGCCATCGACAATGGCACACAATCTGTGCGTGCACTCGTTTTTGACCCGCGCGGGAATTTGCTGTACAAGTCACGAGTGACGATCGAGCCGTACTACTCCACCGCCCCCGGCCTGGCCGAGCAGGACCCCGAAATCTTCTGGAAAGCTGTTTGCGATTCCTGCCAGGGATTGTGGGCGCAAGGTGCAGACAAGTCCGCCATCGCTGCTGTGGCGCTGACGACCCAGCGCAGCACTCTCATCAACGTCGATAAAGAGTGCAAACCGTTGCGCCCAGCCATTCACTGGCTCGACCAGCGCCGCACTGAGGGGCTGAAGCCGCTTAGCGGTCTTTGGGGCACTGCCTTCAAACTTGCCGGGGCTTCGGAGACGGTGGCTTACCTGCAGGCAGAGGCTGAAGCCAACTGGATCCAAAAGCACCAGCCTGAAATCTGGAAGGCCACATATAAGTATCTATTCCTCTCCGGCTACCTGACTTACATGCTGGTTGGCAAATTTGTGGACTCGGTCGGCTGTCAGGTAGGGTACATCCCATTCGATTACAAGAAACAGAATTGGGAAGCCTCCTGGGGTTGGAAATGGCAGGCCGTGCCGATGGACAAGGCACTCCTGCCGGACCTTGTGCCGGTCGCGTCCAAATTAGGTGACATAACGCCCGGTGCGTCAGCCGCCACCGGCCTCCCGGAGGGGCTGCCGCTCATCGCCGCGGCTGCTGACAAGGCCACCGAAGTACTCGGCGCAGGCTGTCTTGATCCGCACATCGGCTGCCTCAGTTATGGGACGACCGCCACCATCAACACCACCCATAAGAAGTACATCGAAGTTATCCCACTCATCCCGCCTTATCCGGCGGCGGTGCCGGGAGAGTATAGTTTTGAGATCCAGATCTACCGCGGCTACTGGATGGTGACCTGGTTCAAGCAGGAGTTTGGCTTGCGTGAGCAGGGATTGGCCGAAGCGCAGGGCATCGAACCTGAAGCGCTTTTCGATGACCTGGTGCAATCCGTCCCGCCCGGCTCGGAGGGTCTTGTGCTCCAGCCGTACTGGTCGCCGGGCCTAGTCTTTCCCGGCCCGGAAGCGCGCGGAGCCATCATTGGCTTCAGCGACGTGACCACTCGTGCCCACATCTACCGTGCCATCCTGGAAGGATTGGCCTATGCCCTGCGAGAGGGCGCCGAGCGAACTGCAAAACGCTCCGGTGTGCCCATTACCGAATTGCGCGTTGCGGGCGGTGGGAGTCAATCCGAGGCTGCCATGCAGTTAACTGCGGATGTGTTCGGATTGCCGGCTTCCCGTCCGCACTTGTACGAGGCTTCGGGTCTAGGTGCGGCCATGGATGCTGCCGTGGGCATTGGAGTCCACTCCGATTTCCCGACTGCCATTCTGGCGATGACGCGTATCCGGGATACTTTTAAGCCGGATGCGAAAGTCCATGAGCGTTATGAGGAGTTGTATCAAGGCGTGTATAAGCAGATGTATAAACGGCTTCAGCCGTTGTATCAGATGATGAGAAAGAATAAGTAAGGAGAAGGCCGGGAAATTCCCGGCCTTCTCCTTATCGGTCATTTGTTTAATTTCCAGGTTTCAGAGTACCACCTCCTTCCAAAGTATAGGTTTGCCCTTCAAGCGCAGGGCAGGCGCTTTTATCATAATAAACTGTATGGCTATTACCGATGATGTTGGCGATGGTGGAGCCCGAGATCCCGCCGGTATCTGTCAGGCACGTCATGTAGGAATCCGCTGTAACGGTCCAGGTGCTGGAGGCATCCAGGGTCAGGATGATCGCCTTGGCCGTGTTGTCTGCGTTTATAGCACCTGTCAGGGACGAACTGTTCTGCAGCGTGGTTGTAATCGAACTGATGGCGTCGGTGACCAGGTCCCCGGTCAGGGTCTGTCCATCAGCGGTCTGGACTACGGTCCCGCCATTTGAGCCGCTGTTGCCCCAGTCCCCTGCCGCGGCCTTGATCAAGATGCCAGAAGCTGCTGTCAGGTTTACGCCTTTGAGCGAGATGATGGCGGTTGAATTGTTGACGTAGAACAAGGGACCGTCCGGGGCGGTGTAAGCCAGTGATCCACCGGTCATCGTGAAAGTTCCTTTGGTCCCCTGGGCATCGCCGGACATGCTCTGGTAGATCATGACACCCCATTTGCCGGCCTTGTTGGATGTTAGGCTGGTGTCCGTGAGGGTGATTGAATTACCGCCGTCTATCACAGCCACCTCCGCCTCGTAGGAGACGAATGCGCCATTTGTAACCGTGATGTTACCGGTCGAGTAGATCCCAGCCGAGTTCATCCCGGAGGTTGTGATGGTCCCGCCGGTTACGGTGATCGTACCCCCGCCGCGGTCGGTGGCAACGGCTGAAGCTGCCTCCCGCCGTCTTCATATTCACATTGGTAAGGGTCATCGTGCCGCCCTGGGTTGCCATGACAGCGTGTCCGCCGTCGGCAGTGGCGTTATTGGTGACATTGGTCAGGTTAACCGACGATCCGCCGCCGGTTGCAAAGGCGTCGTTCGCGCCAGTCCCGGTCGTGGTGATCGTACTGTCAGAAAGTTTGATGGTACTGCCGGAGGTCACCAGTACGCCGGCGTTGAGGCCATAAAAGCTGCTGTTGTCTTGCGAGGAAGCGTTGCCGCTGGTGGCGATGGTCGAATTTGTGAGGGTGAACGTGCCGCTCTCAGTTATGAGGATCGCGGACTCATCGGTGTTCGATGCTGAATAGGTCTGGTTTGTCAGGGAAGCGGTCCCACCATTCTGGGTTTATGCACCCGTGGCTGACGCCAACCTTGAACTTGTATCAGAACTTCCCGTCCCACCACCTGGAGGGGCACCGCCGGGAGGGTTTCCACCGCCCGGAGGGGTGCTTACATTAGATGCCACTGTGGGTTGCACCGTAGCGGTTGTTTGAGTGGATGTTATCGCGCTGCAGGCGGACAAAGCCAGTATGAGAAAAACCAGGATGAAGAGGATCGACTTTTTCATTTTTTCTCCATGTTTTTAAATTAGGAAAGGGTGTGGCGTGTCTGGTTGCCAGAGCACCCTTCCTGGAAAATGCGGCTGTTATTCTTAGCCGGCAATATCATATCAAAAACATGTTATCGACCTGCGTGGGAGTTGTTGAGAAATTGTTTAGGATTCAGGGGAGAATGCAAATTGCCTGGACAATCTGTCTGAGCGATTTGATGCGAGGGATGACTATCAGTTAGCCGCAGCGCTATCCGGTTTCTTCTTGAAGGAATTGATCAACACAACGGAACCGATGATGATCATCGCTGACAGGACTATTTGCCAGTTGAAGGATTCTTGTGCCAGCCAATTACCCAACAGGATGGCGACCAAAGGGTTAACATAGGCATAGGTGGAAACCAGTGAAATCGGCACGTTGCGCAGGAGCCAGGTATAGGCTACGAATCCGACCAGTGTCCCAAACAGGATCAGGTACAACAACCCCAGCAAGGAATGCTGCGAAATAGCTGCGAAGTTGAATATCCTCCATTCGCCGCTGACCAGGCTGGCGAGGAACAAGCCAGCGCTCCCGGCTAGCATCTCGATGCCGGTCCCCAGCAAAGGGGAGCGGGGCAGGTCGGCGTCCCGGCTGTAAATTGAACCTATCGACCAGAATAGTGCAGCAACCATGAGTATGCCCAGGCCAACTAGGTCGTAGCGAGGATGCCCGCCAAACAGGCTGTCTGGTCCGACCAACAGGATGATGCCTCCAAAGCCGGCGAGCAATCCAACGATCACCTGCCAGCGGGGCCATTTACGGGCCAGGACCGCGTCGAAGATCACCATCCAGATGGGTGCGGTGCCGATGATGAGCGCAGCCACGCCCGAATCCACGCGCTGTTCCGCCCAGGAAACCAGCCCGTTTCCTCCCAGAAGGAGGAAAAGCCCGACAATCGAACCGGCGACCCATTGCTCGCGGGTGGGGGCAGGGTCACCGGCCAACCGTCTCCAAGCGAGCAGCAGGATACTGGGTATCAAGTAACGCGTCCCAGCCATAATGAACGGTGGAATCGTCTGAACGGCGAAGCGGATCGCCAGGTAGGTCGAACCCCAGATCAGATAGATTGCCAGCATGGCAACTGTAATGCGGATTTTCATGAGCCAAGGTTTCCTTTTTTTATGGATAATTCTAGTGCCATTACAAGCTGGAATCAACCCGAAAGTTGCTACTTGGGAATGGTAAAGAAAGAACAATTGCAGATACTGCCTAAATCTCTGCAACGCAACAATTCCAAGAGCCGGATGTGCTCCCTAGCCGGGTTGAACAGATCGATTACTTATGTCATTGTGCAGATGTCGTGAGAGTCGAGGTCAGCGGGGTAGCGTAGGTGATAGGCGGGCATAGGGGTGATCTCTGTGAAGGTGTAACAGCCAGCGGAGCTCCTGAAAGTGGCAGCATGAATCTGGCAGTGCACTCACTCCCGGCTCTCCCACCATCCCTGCAACGCGACGAACGGCAGCGCTGGGGTCTGGTCTCCCTGGCGTCCCGTATTCCACGTCAGTACCAGTTCCTTCTTGGCGCGTGTGACGCCTACATACAGCAGCCGCAGGCGTTCACGTACGTAATCCAGCCGGGCGGATTGGGTGGCCGCGCCCTCGGCGTAGAACTCGTACTCGCCGGTCGAAAGGGCGGCTTCTAATTGCGCCAGCGTCTCTGCCTCCAGGTTCAGGCCGGCGTGCACGAACCACTTCTCCGGGATGTAGCGGTCGTTCGGCTGGGCGGACGGGAAGTCGTAGTTGTTGACCGACATCAGGTAGACTCGGTCCCATTCCAAGCCCTTGGCCTTATGCATGGTCGTCACCACCACTTTTCCGGTATGGTGGGACGGGTCGAAGCCCGAATCATCCTCGCTGAAGCCCAGGAAGCGGCGTTCGTTGCGGGCGATTAGGCTGAGTTCGCCGGTCAGTTCGGGCAGGCGCCAGTCGCGGTGATCGTCGCTGACCTGACGCAGCACCAACGCTAGCTTGTGAGCCAGGGCCAGGTCGTTGGGGGCGGTGAACAGGTCCTGTGACAGGGTGAGGATCATCTGGTCAATCGGGAGCACGGTAGTCCCCTGCCAGCGGCTGACGATACCACGGAACTCTTCCAACTCCGCGATTGCCTCGGCGGAGGCACCTTCGGATTCCAAACCTGCCAGCCAATCCCGGTCTGTTCTCGGGCTGACAAAGGTCTCCACCTCGCTGCATTTGCGGATCAACTCGGCGATCTGACGCTGGAAGTCGTCGTTGGAATCTTCCTCTTCGCCGCGCCGCCAGGCCAGGTAGGCTTTTGCCAGCCGTGCGGCGGACTGTGGATCTGCCTGTGCGCTGACAATTTCACCAAGTCGCCCAGCCGCCAGGCGGGTGGACGAGGTGCTGCCAAGCAATTCCACGAAGTCAATATTGCGGTGTTTGAGCGCCTCGATGACTTCCACGCCGCGCTGGTTGCGCGGCACCAGCACTGCCACGGTCGAGTCCATGTGCTCCGGAAGCCACCGCTCAATGGACATGACCACCGCTCCGACCTCCTCTTCGGGCGTGTATTTCTTGCTGATGAGTTTTATCCCTTGCGGATCGTCGGGCGGATTCGGTTGCGGGTCGCTCTCGGGGGCAGGCTGTATAAATGGGATTGTCAGAGCATCCCGCACAGCCTGTTCGGGATGCTCGCCGTTCACCCACTTGATCAACTGGTTCGCCAGCGCAATGATGCTTGGCTGGCAGCGGCCTGAAGCGGGCAGTTCCCTGTACTGGTCGGCTTCGTTGTGGATAAAGTCTAGCAGGTGCTTTGGGGAGGCGGTGGTGAAGGTCTCGAAAATAGCCTGGTTGGGGTCGCCAACCCGCACCCAGTTTCCGTTTTCTCCGGCGAGAAGCCGCAGGATTTGCTCCTGCAATTGGCTGGAATCTTGGGCCTCGTCTTCGAGGAGGAACGGCCAGCGGTAGCGCAGGCGCTCGAGAAACTCGGTGTCGTTCTCCAGCAGGTCGATTGCCAGGCGGATCAGGTCATCGAAGTCTACCGCCCCCCGATAGGTCAGGGCGCGTTGATAATCGGCATAGATTGCCAGCCCCATCCCAGCTAACGGTAACGGAGCAGGTTGCCAAGCCTGCCCTGAGCCCGTCGAAGGGCCCAGCAGGCGGCGCAATTTCTCCGGGGTCAGGCGGTTATCCTTGGCGGAACGGATGAAAGCCAGGGCAATGCCCGCCACCAGGTCCGGCAACTGCTGGCGGCGCACCCACTCGCGTCTGCCCTCGTCCATGTCCGCTAGGAGATAATCATCCAGTTCGCCTGGATGGGCCTGCAGCCAGGATGCCGCGGCTTCCTTACGGATGAAATCGGCCTCGCGCTCATCGAGGATGGTGAAGCGTTCCTCCAGCCCGACCGCGGCCGGTTTCTCACGCACAATATCGTGCGCCAGCCCATGTAGGGTTCGGACGCGGTAGCCGAAGGGCATCGGCAGCCCAAGAAACTCTTTGATGCGGCCGGTGAAGTTATCCACCGCAGAGTTGACCAGGGTGACGATCAGCACTTCCTGCTCGTCAGCCAGTGCACCGGAGCGGATGAGCTGCGCAGCCAAAGCGGAGAGGGTGTGTGTCTTACCAGAGCCGGGCACAGCGGAAATGCCCATTTTTCCGCCGGTGTAGGCAAGGATCTGGGACTGGGCGGGGCGGGGGGTGAAGTCAGTCATTGGTTGGTAACCAGTAAATGGTAGATTCGACCCTGTTTTTCCGAGGATATGCTTTAACCTCAATTTTCAGGCCAGGAAAAAGGTCCTGACCAGGTAAATGATCCCCACCGTGAACCCGATCGTTACCACGACCCAGCGCAGGGTGGCGGGTTTGATTTTGCTGGCCAGTTTGCCGCCGATGGCCCCGCCCAGCAGGGCGCCGACCGCCATGACCAGCGCCACACTCCAGACCACCTTGCCCGAAAAGACGAAGAACAGCGCCGCCGCGACATTGGTGGCAAAAGCAATACCCTGTTTTAGGGCATTCAAGCGTGTCAGTGAATCGTTCAGCACCAGTCCCAGGACGGCCAGCACGATCACGCTCAAGCCGGCACCGAAATAACCGCCATAGATGGCTGCCAGAAAAACCGGGAAGAAAGCCCATGCTTCTGACAGGACTTTTGTATTGCCAAGTTCCAGGCGACGGGTCAGCCATGCACGCACCGGGTTCTGGACAGCCAGCAGGGAGGATGCCAGCAGGATGAGGAATGGCACCAGTTGGGTGAAGAGCTTTTCACCGGTTTGCAGAAGCAGGATGCCTCCTATCAGCCCGCCGAGTGCTCCAGCTGGGATGAGAATCCACAGCCGTTTTTTCTGATCTTTCAGGTCTTTTGACTGGGCCAGAGTCCCGCCCAAATAACCCGGGCAGAGAGCCATTGTATTGGTGACATTGGCCGAGACGGCTGGAAGACCGATCGCCATCAGGACGGGAAATGTGATCAGCGTTCCGCCACCCGCCAGGGCGTTGATGAGGCCCGCCGCGATCGCGGCCAGGCTAGCGAGGATGTAGCCGATTAGGTTCATATTTTATCCGGTGTGAACTTCTTCATAAAAAGAGTAACCACCGCATCTGCCAGGCCAGGAAAAAGGAATGCGATTACAACCAGGAATTTCCAGCTGGGCGGAATGATGACGCGCCGGCGCGGTTGGCGGATGAGACTGGCGATTTGATCGGCTACATAAGAGACCGGCATCAGCCCTGGCACATGCGGTGCATCGGGCTGTCCATCGGCAATGGCTTTGAGATCCGGGGAGATTTCCGTCGGCACATAGCCGGGGCAAAATGCAGAAATGGAAATGCCAGAGCCGTGCAATTCCCGACGCAGGCCGTCCGAAAAACCGTTTACGCCAAATTTTGTGGCGCTGTAAATGGTCGAACCGGGTGTGGCGATTAACCCTGCTATGGATGCCACATTGATGATATGTCCTGATTTCTGCCGGAGCATGACTGGTAGAACAACCTGGGTGCATTCAATGACTGCGGTCAGGTTGATGTGGATCTCATCGAGTATCCTTTCCGGTTTGGTACGAATCAGCAGTCTGTCATGTCCTATCCCAGCGTTGTTGAGCAGCACGTCAATGCTTCCCCACCGGTCGAGTGTAGCCTGTACCATACACTGGATATCATCGCGGTTACGCACATCAGTTTGTATCACGAGGGCTTCCCCACCCAGGGATTCGACCTCAGCGGCCACCTGTTCGAGCCTGTCCAGCCTGCGAGCTGCCAGCGTCAGGCGCATGCCGTCACGCGCCAAACGCCGTGCAACCGCCGCTCCGATTCCGCTGGATGCGCCGGTAATAATGACAACTTTTCCTTTGCCAGGATCTCTTATGCCAGCATCCTCCTCATTGCGCCATACGCAGGTTATGCTTCAAGTGCGACCTAAGTATGGAGACTTATTTCTGGAAATAGTTCTGGTATAAGTCCTCCCGCACGTAAACCAGCCCCAAGTCGTTGCGATAGACTAAATGGTAACCGCTGATTGTTTCATTATCAGCGTCGCGGTAAAACTGCTGGTTGCGGGCAAAAACCTCTGGGTCAATGCCAGTTACATTTGGATTTAGATAATCGCGGATGCGTTGTTCAAGTAGCAATAATATATCAAAATTGTTTTCTTGAATGTAACTATATTCCAACAAATCATATGAGGTCTGTATTGTCCAACCAGTTGTTTCCGGTACATATAATCGATAATCGTAGTAGACATTAAAAGACCCAATAGGTAATGGTGAAAGAGCATTTAGGATTTGATCATAGAACTGGATGCGGGGATTATTATCCGCCCGATGCAAGCTCGTATTAAGAATCTGAACATCCTGTTTTACAAATAACACTACCTGAATTAATACTACCAACAAGATAAAAACGTGAGTAATTTTTGCAGTTAGCTTGACGAAACCGGACTTGAAGGCGGCTCTATTTAGGATCCACTTTTCGGGTAATAGGACGACTAAACTGGACAAGAGGGGCAGTGCCACAGGTAACCAGTATTGAAACTTGAAATGCGTTACGAATAGCACCAGGACAGTGATCGGGAAAAACCAGGCCAGTATTAAACCATGCAGCAGGCGTTGTGGTCCGCGCCACGCTCCCCAAATCGTTGCTCCCAGGGCAACAAGCAAGAAAATTGCCTCACCGTAAGATTCCCGCATGAACGGCCAGGCTGCTGCCAGTCCCTTTTCATAAACGACACCGTATCCTTCTGAAAGCATGAAGACTTGTTTGTGAAATATATTTCCATAAGCAGTTCGTGCCCAGTGTGAGAGTAAAAAGGGATTGGCGATCAGGGAGGCCAATGCCATTACGAATAGAAAAGCAATTGCCATCCCAATAAGTTTCTTCCAGGACGCTTTTTTAAGTAATAGCCCGAGTACAAGGGGCAACCCTACTGCTAGGAAGAAATATACTCCCACCAATTTTATTGCAGTTGCGATGCCGGCTGTTGCTGCGGCAAAAAGGAAGTTCCAACCGAAACGCATGTTATCACGTTTGAGAAAGAATATGGTTAGCACTACGAATAAAAATGTAATTCCATCTGGGTGCCACCACAGATTGTTTTGAACCACAGCGGGCACGCAAAGCAGTATAGCAAACAACACCATTGAACGGTATGTTCGAAAACCATCCTGCATATAGACTAGCAGCAACAAGGCTATCAACATGGGCAGTACACTGACTAATTGGCGCAGGATGAGCATGATAAGAGAAATGTTTGTTATATATCCCATCCACTGTAATGGCAGTAAGAGCGCAGCGGAAAGACCGAAGTATGGAAAACCATAATAATAGTAATCGTAAAACACAAAGGATCTGAGCGCTTGATTGATGCTTTCCGCCGGGGCGATCATGTGGAATACATATGGAAAAATAGATTCGTCTGGCTGGAACATTTGAACCATTGCCAGATTTTTTGACGCGACCGAATTTGGCCATGAAAATAAAGCGAAAACGATCAATGCCATGAACAAAAGAAGAATAAAAATACGTTTTTGTTGGGATGTCATAATGCTGTCAGCTCTTCATTATGTCCACATTTTCGCTGTCCTTGTTGGCCAACTGTCAAGTATATTATTTACAGAGTAACGTCATGTCCAGGTTTGCTGGACTTCTCTATCTTTGCCCAGGTATCCTTGAGCGTGACAGTGCGGTTGAACACCAGTTTGCCGGGAGCAGAGGCCAGGTCCGCGCAGAAGTAACCGGTGCGCTCGAATTGGAATTTGTCTCCGGGTTTTGCATCTGCCAGGGATGGCTCGAGGAAGCAATCCGTCAGCACTTCGAGCGAGTTCGGGTTGATGATCGCGTTGACGTCTTCACAGATATCCGGGTTCTCGACAGTGAACAGTTGCTCGTAGAGGCGGACTTCCGCCTTCACGGCATGTTCCGCTGAAACCCAGTGGATAGTGGATTTTACTTTTCGGCCATCGGGCGCGTCGCCCCCGCGTGTGGCCGGGTCGTAAGTGCAATGCACATCGGCCACTGCACCAGTGACCGGGTCGCGTACAACGCCGGTGCATTTGATCAGGTAGGCGTACCGCAGCCGCACCTCGTTGCCCGGATACAGGCGATGGTATTTGGGCGGCGGCGTCTCACGGAAGTCGTCCTGTTCGATATACAAAACCTTGGAGAAGGGAACCTTGCGCCTCCCAGCGGTCTCGTCTTCTGGATTGTTGATGGCGCTTATTTCTTCAACCTTGTCACTGGGGTAATTATCGATGACCAGTTTCAGCGGGTGCAGGACAGCCATGCGGCGCAGGGAGCGCTTGTTCAGGTCATCACGGATGCAGGCTTCCAGTTGGGCTATGTCCACCCAGCTGTCGTTATTCGTCTCGCCGACTGCTGCGATGAAAGTCTGGATGGCTTCAGGGGTCACACCGCGCCGGCGCAGGCCGCGCAGGGTGGTGAGACGCGGATCGTCCCAGCCGTTCACAATGCCGTTCTCGACCAGCTTGCGCAATTTGCGTTTGGACATCATGGCGTAGGTCAGGTTGAGACGCGAAAACTCGATCTGGCGTGTCTTGAACTCACCCAGTTGCTCCAGGAACCACTCGTAGAGCGGACGGTGGATCATATATTCCTGTGAACAGAGCGAATGCGTGATGCCTTCCATTGAATCGTTTTGGCCGTGCGACCAGTCGTACATCGGGTAAATGCACCATTTATTGCCGGTGCGGTGGTGTGTGGCGTGCATGATGCGATACATGACCGGGTCGCGCATGACGATGTTGGGATGGGCCATATCGATCCTGGCGCGTAGAACGCGGCTGCCTTCAGGGAACTCGCCATTCTTCATGCGTTCCAGCAGGTCAAGGTTTTCTGCGACCGGACGATTCCGATAGGGGGATTCCGTGCCGGGTTTTAAAGCCGATTCGGTCTGACTCCACTTTGTACCGCGCGGAAGGGTGCCACGGCTGGCGCTCATTTCCTCGGGCGTCTGATCATCCACGTAAGCCAACCCTTTTTTGACAAGGCGGATGGTCCACTCGTACAACCGGTCGAAATAATCCGATGCGAATGTCACCTTGACCCACTGGATGCCCAGCCAGCGGGCGTCGTCTTCGATGGCTTCAACAAACTCGGTCTCTTCCTTGGTAGGATTGGTGTCGTCGAAGCGCAGGATCAACTCGCCGCCGAACTCTTTGGCGGTGTTATAGTCGATCAGGAATGCTTTGACATGCCCGATGTGCAAGTATCCATTCGGCTCGGGTGGGAGGCGGGTACGGACGTAGTTAAAGCGGCCCGTTTTCAGGTCCTCGGCGACCGCTTCGAGGATAAAGTTCGTTGGCTTATTGGGAAGGTCAAGTGTGTCCATTATCCGGTCCTTTTCGGTATAATTCCATCGCGAAGCTTGTAAGGCTGTAATTATAACAAATTGAAAGGAGAGTTCAGATTGAATATGGAAAAACATGGAAATTTCCTGGGTACGTATTTCAGTAAAGATATTGTCCTGCGTCTGACAGTTGTGGCAAAGATTCTTTCCTGGGTGGTGGTGGGGGTTTATTTGCTTGAGTGGCTGGTCCAGGCGCTGGCAATGATTCTGCAACTCGCACGCGGGTTTTGGACGGGTATGGGGTTTACGGACGTGGCCCAAAGCATCCTATATCTGTTCGAGCAGCCTTTGCGCGGGGTGGTCTATTTTGTCGTTTTACAAGGCATGGGCCAGGCGTTGCTGATGTTCATGGATATGGAAGACAATACCCGCCGGGCAGCACGGGATATTGAACAGAAACAATGGTTGTCTGAAGAAAAAAATGCTGTATAATTGCGGCGGTATGAACGCCGGAGCTGCTTCCCTTTTCTATTATTCCCATCCTTAAACGCCGTTGCGGGTGGGAAGGACGCGCCTGCTGCGGCAGGCGCGTTTTTTTTGTTTTCTGAATGCCTAATTTCGAACAACCAATCACGAATACCTATTTCATGGAGCAAATCATGTCCACATTGTCCATAGACGACCAGGTTACCCTTTTAATGCAAGGCACTGAATACGGTGACGAAGAACTGAAAAAGAACATGGCCAATGAACTGCGCCAGCGACTCATCGAGGCCGGGAAAGAACATCGCCCGCTGCGCGTCTATTGCGGCTTCGACCCGCGCACTTCGGATCTGCACCTTGGTCACACCGTCCCGATGCGAAAACTAACCCAGTTCCAGGAACTCGGACACGAGGTCACGTTTGTGGTTGGTTCGTTCACTTCGCTGATTGGTGATCCATCTGACAAGGATAAGCTCCGCCCGCGCCTGACCCAGCAGGAGGTCGAGTACAACGCCCGCACGTACGCTGAACAGGCTTATAAGATCCTCGACCGCAACAAGACTAAAATCCGCTTCAACTCCGAGTGGCTGTCTGAGTTGACCTTTGCTGAGTTGATTGAATTGGCATCCAATTTCACCATCCAGCAGTTCATCACCCGCGAGAACTTCCGAAAGCGCTGGGATAATGGTGACCCGATCTACCTGCACGAGACCTTCTACGCCATCATGCAGGGTTACGATGCCCATGCGCTGAAGACCGACATCCAAGTGGGCGGCACCGACCAGCTTTTCAACATCGTCACCGCGGCTCGTAAGATCATGACCTCCTTGGGCGACAAGCCCAACATTGCCATTATCCTGGGCATCCTGCCAGGCACTGACGGCGAAGTCAAGATGAGCAAGTCGCTGGGCAACCATATCCCGTTGCTTTCAACTCCGGGAGATATGTACGGGAAAGTCATGTCTGTGCCGGATAAAGCTATGGGATCGTTTATGCGCCTTGTCACGCGTTGGACTCCCGACCAGATTGCGAAAATCGAATCCGGCCTCAAGTCCGGGACGCTGCACCCACGGGATGCCAAGATGTCACTGGCGCGAGAAATTGTATCCATCTTCCACGATGACACCGTCGCCCTGGCTGCCGAGGAGGCCTTCAAGACAGTCTTCCAGCAAAAGGACATGCCCGACGAAATGCCGGAGTTTGCCCTCCAGCCCGGTCAAACCGTGCTAGATGTGCTTGCGGCGTCCGGTCTGGTGGCGAGTAAATCCAATGGTCGGCGCATGATCGAGCAAAAAGGCGTTAAGTTGGATGGGGAAATCCTGGAAAAGATCGACGCACCCTTCCCGCATCCGGGGGTGCTGCAGGTGGGCAAGCGGCGGTTTGTTAGAGTGAAGTAAATGAAACGTCCCGCAGGTTCTTCTCAGATGGTAGAGAGCCGAAGATCAAACCTGCGGGGCAATGATGGGAAGTAAAGAAGAAACCGGGTCTCTTTTGGAAACCCGGTTTGATTTTATGGATTGATAGCTGCTTTGAGCAGGGTCTGGCCGATGATGCCTGCTCCGTTTGGATTGTTTTCTTCCAGCAAGACCACCACTGCCAGCGGCGCACCCTGCCAGTCAGGCAGGGTCCCACCCAGCGACCAGGAAAAGTCCCCGGTTCCCTGCGTGACGGTTGCGTTCCACTCCCAGAAAGGTTGGTCGCTGACCATGAGTGCCTTGGCTGTATCCGCCGCACTGGTGGAGGGGAAGACTGTCGCCGGTTCACTGAGTGCGGGGAGGATGACCCAGCCCTGTGCGGGGGTATCCACGGCCATTGCCAGGCGCGGCGCGGGCCGTACCCCGTCACTGCTCAATGTGGCTGCCGCGAGAGCCATCTGCAACGGGCTGAGGCGTAATGCGCTCCCTGGGGTGGATGCGTTCGCTACTGGCAAATTCAATTTCGGTGTGGTGTAGAAACCCAGTTCAGTGTACAACTGTCCCGCAATATTCTGAGATGGACCCAGGTTGTACACGGCGGCTTGTAAGAACGGCTGCAAGGCGTCACCGGGCGGATACAGACCCTGCGCGGCCCGATCCAGGAGTGGAGAATTTGGGTCCTGGAGCAGGGAGGAAGCTTGAGTATCCAGCTGGTTTGGGTCAAAGGTTGGATGCGAAGCCATTGCCAGTATTTCACCGCTGGCTGCATTAATCAAGACGATCGCACCTATGTGGTCTCCGAGTAGGTTATCTGCCTGGCGTTGCAGCTCCAAATCCAGGCTCAGGCGCACGTTCAATCCCGGCGGCGGTTGACCGTATACGATGTGATCCCACCAGATGCTGCTGGCGGGATTTCCTTGCAGGCCGCGCAGATAAAGGTCTAGGCTGGCTTCCAGCCCGGATTGACCGTAAGTGGGATTCGTATAGCCGGTGACAGGACCCAGTGCGGGATATAGATAGGTGCGGAGGTAATCTCCTGACTCGCCTATGGTGAGATTGATTGGCGTTTCGTGCCGGTCGAGCAGGGTGCCGCGCTTGACGTAGCGGTCGGCGATGGAGCGGCGGGCATTGTCGGTGCGTTCGAGAATGTCTGGCCCACGCC
>Ga0209777_10005298_pt1 | contig 14934 bp, 8 predicted proteins | sample FrelakmetHBP12HB_FD_187147 | JGI IMG/M metagenome (GOLD analysis project Ga0209777, IMG submission 187147) | Freshwater lake sediment microbial communities from the University of Notre Dame, USA, for methane emissions studies -HBP12 HB (SPAdes)... | ecosystem: Environmental > Aquatic >... | reverse complement strand
CACCGGTTCCGACTATCTGCGTTTGGAGGACGCCGTTGTCCTTAGCGGCTACGCCGGCGTGTCGGCGGGCGAGAAGGTGGTGCTGACGGTAATCCCCGAGCCGGCGACGCTGGCGCTCTTGGCCCTGGGCGGCCTGGGCGTGCTGCTGGGCCGGAAACGCAGGTCCTAGCGGGCTTCCAAAGGGCTCGACGAGCGCCTTGACGGCTCGCCGGACCGGATGCAGCCCCGGGAAGGATAAGCTGTAAACTTACAGCAAGCGGCGGTCCCTGAGGGACCGCCGCTTCGCATTATTCTCGCTCGTTTTGTGAAAGGAGCTGACGGCCTTAAACGCCCTGGGGCGATATAATCTGTCCCAGTCGGCGACCCCCTACGGAAGCCATGAGGTTTGTTTTTGCCGGCGTCGGGCCGCTTTTACTGAAGAGCCATTCGCCGACGCGGCGCCTGCGGCGACAGCGAGGCGCAAGGGACCAATGATGACCCGACGTGAAAGACTGATGGCGTCGCTTCAGGGCAGGGCAGTGGATCGCCCGGCGGTGAGCTTTTATGAGATCGGCGGTTTTGAAATCGACCCGTCGAACCCGGACGAATTCAACATCTACAACGATCCTTCCTGGCGGCCACTGATCGAACTGGCCGAGGAGCATACGGACCTGATCCGCATGCGGGGCTTGCGCCTGAAGCCGATGGCCGACAATTGTCGCGACGAGTTTTTCCGGACGGAGACCTGGCAGGAAAACAGCCGGCGTTTCACGAAAACCCTCTGCCGCGTGGCCCGCCGGACGTTAACCGCCTTGTCTCGGCGCGACGCTGGGGTGGACACGGTCTGGCAGGTGGAGCACCTGCTGAAGGATGCCGACGATCTCAAGGCGTATCTTGAGCTTCCCGACGAGGCGTTCGGCTATGCGGTCGATTGCTCCGGCATCGTGGAGGAGGATCAGCGGATCGGCGACCGGGGCATCGTCATGATCGATACGGAGGACCCGATCTGCATGGCCGCGTCGCTGTTCAGCATGGAGGACTTCACCATCGTCGCGATGACGGACCAGGCGCTGTTCCACCGGCTGCTGGAAAAGCTCGCCGGGGGCTTCCATGCGCGGACGGAAACGGTGGCCAAGAGCCTGCCGGGATACCTGTGGCGAATCTACGGGGCGGAGTTCTGCTCCGAGCCGTATCTGCCGCCGAGGTTGTTCGACGAGTACGTGGTCCGCTACACCGGCCCGATGGTCCAAGCCGTCCGGCGGCACGGCGGCTACGCCCGGATTCACTGCCACGGACGCATCAGCGCCATCCTGCCCTCCATCGTGAAGATGGGGGCCTCGGCGATCGACCCGATCGAACCCCCGCCCCAGGGCGACATGCCGCTGGCCCAGATGCGGCGCCGGTGCGGGAAAGAACTGACCCTGTTCGGAAACCTCGAGGCCCGCGATATCGAAAACATGCCTCCGCGGGAGTTCGAGAAGGTGGTCGCCCTGAGCCTTCGTGACGGGACTGCCGGGGAAGGCAAAGGCTTCGTGCTCATGCCCTCGGCCAGCCCCTACGGCCGAACCATCACGCCCAGGACGCTGGCCAACTATCAGAGCATTGTCCGGTTGGCGACGGGATTTCGTCCGTAGCCCCTGGGCTTCTGAATCATGGGGTCTCGTACGCTCTCAGTTCGACCAGATGCACAGCCTCATTCGCGCTGCCCTTGAGCATGTTGACGCGAACGTACCGGGCCTGCTGGGCGGGGAACTTGCTCTCGTGGCCGTCCTCGGTGGAAGGCTGGGTGTTCTTGCTCATGTCCACCACCTGCGTCCAGGTCTTGCCGTCCACCGACAGTTCGACGGTGTACTGGTAGTAGCGGTTGCCGTCCCAGTAGGGGAACACGCAGACGCGGTCGAGCTTGTACGCCTTCTGGAGGTCCACCTGCAGCCACTGCGGGGCCGGCGCGGCCCACCAGCCCTTGTCCAACTGCACGGCGCCGTCCACGGCGTTCTCCGGGGCGTATTCCTTGGCCTGGCTGCTCGAGGCGGTCACCGGCTTGCCGGTGGTGAGGTTCTTCTCGGTGCTGACATATCGCCAACTGGCCTGGCGGACATGGCCGAGCATCTTGCCGTCCTTGTCAAAAAAGGCGGCCTTGAGGGTGGTCGACTTTTTCAACTCGATGGGCTTGTCATAGGCGGGCGATTGGGCGGTCGGCGTGTTTTCGTCCAGCGTGTAGTGAATGGTCCCGGGCAGGTCCGGGCCGGCCATCGTGACGGTGAGCTTGGTGTAGAAGGTGGGCAAGCCCCAGGTGGCAGGGTCCTTGGGCTTGTCCACGCCGTCAACCTTGAAGGCCACCGGCAGTATCAGCTTGGTCACCAGCGCCTCGGTGGCCTCGGTCCGCTTCTTGAGCTCCGCCTCGGTGAAGAGGTTGTCGGGGCCCCAGGTTCGTTCCTGGCGGCCGGGAATGCCCTTGAGATAGTCGCTGATCAGGCCCTCGGCGCCCATCTCCCACATCGGCAGCAGGGCGCCGATGACCTTGTCCTTTTTCTTGTCGAGAAAGCTGCCGTTGCAGATGTACATACTCCACTGTTCCCAGGGCACGCCCAGGCCCCAGGGGCAGGTGATCGTGGTGAAGCCCATCTTCTGGAACTGCTCGGCGGCCCGGCTGTTGCCCTCCCAGGTCAGCATGATGACCTCGTCCTTCAAGCTCGCATCGACGGCGGCGCCTTCCCAGGCGATGGTCTTCTTGCCGTTCTTCTTGACGAACTCGTTCATCCGCTTGATGTGCTGGGTGAACAGTTCGCCGACGCCCTTCATGTTGTGCCTCTGGAGGTATTCCTTCGTCGAGGGCAGCTCTTCCAGGATGCCGAAGCGGCACTCGTCGCAGCCGATGTGGAAATAAGGCGAACTCTTGAACACGTTGCACATCTCGTTGACGATCGTCTCCATGGCCGGGTACATGTTGTCGTTGGCCAGGTTCATCACGGCGATCCAGGCCTCGCCGCCGGGGGTTTTGGGGGCGTCAAACGTCTCGGGCATGGCCAGGCGGGCGGCGCCGCTGTGGCCGGCGCTCTCGAATTCCGGAACGATCGTCACGCCGCGGGCGTCAGCGAAGGCTACGAAATCCTTGAGGGCTTGCAGGCCATAGACCTTCGGCGGGATGCCGCCGTGAGCGGCTGTGTTGCGCGAGCCCAGCTTGGGGAAGGCCTTGGAGGGAAAGGTCCAACCCTGGTCGTCGGTCAGGTGCAGCATCAGGTAGCGGACCTTGTACACCCGGCACGCCTCGACGGTTTGCCTGAGGGCGTCCAGCGGGATGTACTGCCTGCCGACGTCGACCATGACGGCCATGAAGTCGGCCTCGGGCCAGTCCTTGACCGTCATCTTCGGCAGCAGGAGCGCGCCTCCGTCTTTCCTGATCACCTGAAGGAGCGTCGCGGTGCCCTCGGCCACGGCGCGATAGTCAAAGCCTTCGACGACGGCCTTGTCGGAGACCGCGATCGTGTGGGCATAGTCGCGCGTGCGAAGGACCTTCTGATTTCTGACGGTCAGGATATCCGCGTCGGCCTGGAGGCCTGGGTTGATCCGCAGGACGATGTCTCCCGGCTGGCCGTTGCCCGCGGCCGTCGCCAGCTTCAGGCCGGTGACCATGTACAACTCGTCAGAGAGGATCTGGGCCAGCGGCTTGAGATCGTCGCTGGAGGCGACGATCTGCGTCTTGTCGCTGAGTTTCAGGTTGCCGTCGGCCAGTCGCAGCGACTTGGGCCAGGGAATCAGATTCAACTGGCCCTTTGCCGAATTGTCGGCTAGCGCGTAGGTCTGGCAGGCCAACACGGCCAACGCCAATGTCAAGGCCACCGCGGCCAGGAAGGGCAACAGCGCTCGATTCGTACTTGGGATTCCTTGCATCATGGATTGACTCCTTGGGTTGGAATGGGCACTTCTGGGGCGTCTTCCGGGCTCTCGGGAAGGTTTCAGGCTGAGCAACTGACCATCTCCTTGCAGTGCGTCAGCCGCACTACAGGTGAATTAATACTATCCACCAACTCAGGTTTCAGTATGTCGGTTGGCCGAGCCGAGTTGCAAGCGAAAAATCCCAGCAGCCAAGGTGACTCCCCCAGCCGGCGCGCTGGCTGCCACGGCTGGATGGGCATAGGCATCAGGCTACGGGCATCGGCCGGACAGTCGCATCAATGCGACAGCTTGGCAATACTTAAGGTGTTACCACATAACCCGGCTTGGATGGCGGCATTGGATTGACGAATTCCGCTTTTAGGTCTGGAGCATCTTATCGAGCAGCGGTAGTATTGCGAGATTCCGTTTGTTCGGGTCGTGTGATCGTCCGGCCCACTGGCCAGGTTCAAGGATGCTGTCCATGAACAGTTTGGAGCGCGTGCAGGGCGCCGTTCACGGCCACGAGGTGGATTATCCGGCTTCCTTTCCCATCCTGATTTCTCCAGCCTGCCAGCTAATGGGCGTCAAGCAGGGCGAGTATTCTCAGGACTGGCACGTGATGGCCGACACGTTGGTCGGGGCCCGCGAGAAGACCGGGGCCGACGGAATCTACGTCTCGCGCGACAACTGGGTCTATCACCAGGCCCTGGGCGGGGAGCTGATCTTTCCCGAGGACGACGAGCCGTATGCCCCGCAGGGGCTGCTGGAGGCGGTCGCGGACTTCCGCAAGCTGCGGGTGCAGCGCCCCAGCCGGGCCCCCGGCATGAAGACGCTGCTGGTGGCGGCGCGGGAGGTGGTCCGGCGGGTGGGGCGAGAGTTCTACATCCAGGCGAACATCGACTGCGGCCCCTTCTCCATGGCAGGGGTTTTGCGGGGCGTTCAGAACTTCATGATCGACTGCGTGACCGAAGAGCCCGCCCTGCTCGCGGAGTACCTGGAATTCTGCACGGAGGCCGTGATTGCCTACGGCAAGGCCATGATCGATACGGGCGTCCACGGCATCCAGTACGGCGACTCGATGGCTAGCCTCGTCAGCCCCGACATCTACCAGCGGCTGGTCTTGCCTTATCAAGTCAAGTCGTTCAACGCCCTTCGGAATGACCGCTGCGATCTGTGGCTGCACATTTGCGGCCGGACCCATCACATTCTTCCGTTCGTGCGCGAGCTGAACATTCAGGGCTTTGAGGTGGACGCCCTGGTGGATATCGCCCAGGCCCGCCGCCTCATCGGGCCACGGATCGCGCTGAAGGGCAACCTCGATACGACCTTTCTCCTGACGCAAACGCCCTCGGCCATCTATCAGGCCACCCTGGAGATCATCGGCACTCACCGAACCACCACGGGCTTGGTCGTTTCGCCCGGCTGCGGCGTGCCGCGAATGACGCCCTTGGAAAACCTTCAAGCCATGGGCAGTGCCTGCCAGGAGTGGCGGTAGGGGGCTTCGAACCGCGCGGTTGTGCCCGGTGGACCAACCGGACCCCCATGGCGCCCTTGTTGCAGAACGGCCTGGCAGTCTGCCGCAGCCAGAACGTGCCCCTGGGCCGGGTCTGCCGCTGGATCGGCCTGCTGTTGCTGATTGCACTGCCGGCGGGCCTGGCTGTGGTGCTGTTCACCAACTACAGCACGGGAATCGTGAGCCAGCCCGACACTTGGGCCTACACCGACCCGCCCCAGGACCCTTTCCGGGCGACGATCGAGTCGATCCAGAAGCTGTCGCTCGACGGGCAGTTGGCCAGTTCCAATGCCCTCTGCACCGCCCAGCGGGCCTGGCTAACGGCAGGCAGGTTGGGTTTCGAGCCTAGGACTGGGCGCGCCAGGTCGCGCTGCCATGGGAAGCACGCACCGTAAGAGCAGGGAAAATCGTTTTGCGCTCCTGAAAAGCGTTTTCTTGCGGAGCTCCGTGAAACGTTGTAGAAGGCAACCGAGGACGAGTGCCAACGAGGGTTAAAGGTGGAGTGATGACATCGCGTGAACGAGTTCTGCGAGCCGTCGAACATAAGGAAACCGATCGCCTGCCTCGCGATTTCGCGGCCGAAGGGCCCATCGTGGAGGGCCTGCGGCAGCGGCTGGGTCTGAAGGACGGCGCCGCGCTGAGGGACTACTTCAAGGTGGACATGACCTTCCTCGGCGCATTCTACAAGTGCCCTCACACCGACGGGCGGAATGTCTTCGGCATCTCCAGCCACGTCAGCAGCGACGGCAAGACGGTCCAGGTGGACCACCCGCTTTCCCACGCCCAGACCGTGGCGGACGTCGAGGCCCATCACTGGCCCAACCCCGACTGGACGGACGTGGGGTCGATGAAGAAGGAGCTGATCGCGGCCCGCCAGAGCGGCCGGTTCGTCGTCTGCAGCAGTTGGGGCTCGATCTTCGGCGAGACCTATCGGCTGATGGGCATGGACAACTTCATGATGGGCTTGATCATCATCCCCGAGGTCGTGCATGCCATCATCCGCAAGCTCACCGATTTCTTCCTGGAGGTGGACCGCCGCATCTTCGCCGAGTGCAAAGGCCTGATCGACATGAGCTACCATGGCAACGACATGGGCACACAGCTTTCGCTGCTGTTCAGCCGGGACATGTTCGACCAGTTCTTCGCCGGCCCCTTGAAGGAGATGACCGACCAGGCCAAGCGATTCGGCCTCAAGACCATGATGCACTCCTGCGGCTCCGTGGTGGAGGTGTTGCCCAACATCATCCGCTGCAACTATGACGTGCTCGATCCGGTCCAGTTCACCGCCGCCGGCATGCACCCGGCCCAACTGAAACCGAAGTTCGGCAAGGACATCGCGTTCCACGGCTGCATCAGCGCCCAGAAGGTGATCCCCCTGGGGACGGTCCAGGAGGTCCGCGAGCACGTCAAGGAGGTCTGCCAGATCATGCGGCCCGGTGGGGGATACATCTTCTGTACCGACCAGGCCATCACACGCGACTCCCCCATCGACAACGTCCAGGCCATGTTCAAGGCGATTGATGATCTAGGTTACTGAATGGCCGCGACGCCATTGAGGCAGGCCCCCCCCCGAACCATGACGCGGAGTTGGATGGCCCTCAAGCACAGAGGACCCTCAAGATCGGCCTGGCCCACGCCCGCGGCGTCGGCAACATAAGCTTCAGCGGCGTCCTTGGGCGGTGCGCTTGGTCAAAAGAGATTGACCGGCGAGAGTGGGCGGCGAAAAGCTCGTTGCATGAGGCATAAGACAGTGATACATTCGGAAGCGACTTAAGGTGAAGCCAACGAGGTGGATGTATCTACGTTTCTTTTTGAGGGTGCCAATCAATGAGTCCGACGAAAGCGTTGAAGTTGACCTTCTGCTGCGATGCCAAGAATGACCTTTACAAGATTCTGACCGCCGGCGGAGGGCGATACGAACGTTGCAGCAGCATTTCACAGGCCGTCAGGGGAGCGCCCAAAGGCACGGGCGTGCTGGTGCTGGCCGACGACTACCCCAAGCAAACTGTCCCCATCGAACCGGAGATGTTTGAACAGGCAGCGGCGAGGGACCTCCGCCTGTACGTGGAGTATCCCTCCCGCCTGCCGGGGCTGGACGTGGGACAGCCGCGAGGAACGCGCGCGGAGCGGGCCGTGATCGCCTCGTCGGCCTTTGGAGAGGCGCTGCCGGCGATGAGCATCGCCCAGATCCACGATTGCCACTTCGTGCCGGCGCAGGCGACGGCCCCGCACATCGTGACCGCCAAGGTGGCCGGGTTCAACCAGGCGGTTTACGGGCTTCCGGAGAAGGACGTTTTCCCAATCCTGTTCGAGATGCCCGGCGCCAATGTCATGGTCGCGACGACCAAGCTCAGCCAGTTCGTCACGGGCCGGTATGCCCCGCAGGAGGCCTGGCGGGCCATCTGGCAGATGGTGCTGGAGTGGCTTTGCCCGGGGGCGCGGGTCGCGCTGGACTGGACGCCCGCGGTTCGGGCCTATTTCGGCCCCGGCGACAAGCTGCCGTCCGACGCCGCCGGCCAGGCCGTCCGGCGCGGGACCGACTGGTTCATCAAGGCGCGGATGCTGCCTTGCCCGGGCTGGGAGGAGACCAACGACAAGGTCGGCGACGGCAGCGACGGCGCGGGCGAATGTTTCATCAGCCGGATCCGGTACGACGGTTCGCAGCCTCGGGGCATGGGCCTTCGCAACGACTGCATCAGCGAATCCGCGATGGCGCTGGCGATACGCTACTGGCTGGACAGCAGCGAACGGTTCAAGACCATTGCGGCCAACCTTCAGGACTTCATCTACGGCCCCCGCGGGTTCCAAGTCCGCAGCTCCGCCGACCCGGAAAGCCCGACGTTCGGGCTGATCAAGTGGTCCACCGGCAGCCAGGAGGTGTTCTTCGGGGACGACAATGCCCGGTCGATCCTGGGCACCATCGCCACCGCGACGGCACTGGGGGACGACCACTGGGACGAGAAGTTGCTCAGGGCCATCCTGGGCAACTTCCGCGCGTCCGGGCCTTACGCCCTTCAGGGGCACAACCTCTGGGAGCAATTGCTGTTCAAGTATGGATGGGAGCACTACTGGCATCATGACCAGGCGCGGCTGGCCCCGCATTTCGAGAGCTGGATCACGGCCTGCTTCCTCTGGCTGTACGACAAGACGCACTTTGCGCCGCTGCTGGAGCGCACGCGGCGGGGCATCGAGCGGATGATGCAGACATATCCCGACAAGTGGAAATGGACCAACGGCATTCAACAGGAGCGGGCCCGCATGCTGCTGCCGCTGGCCTGGCTGGTGCGCGTGGACGACACGCCGGAGCACCGCGCCTGGCTGCACCGAATGGCCGACGACCTGCTGGCCTGCCAGGACGCCTGTGGGGCCATTCGCGAAGAGGTCGGGCAGCCGGGCCAGGGCCTGTACGGGCCGCCGAAGTCCAACGAGGCCTACGCCACCAACGAGGCCCCGCTGATCCAGGTCAACGGCGAGAAGGTCTGCGACATGCTGTACACCTCCAATTTCGCGCTATTGAGCCTGACCGAGGCGGCCGCGGCGACGGGAGATGCCCGCCTGAAGAAGGCCGCCGACAAGCTGGCCGATTTTCTGGTGCGCATCCAGGTCCGCTCCGAAGCGCGTCCGGAGCTGGACGGGGCCTGGTTCCGGGGGTTCGATTTCGGCCGCTGGGAGCACTGGGGCTCCAATGCCGACGCGGGCTGGGGCGTCTGGTGCACTGAGACGGGCTGGACCCAGGGATGGATCTGCACGGTGCTGGCGCTGCAGGGAAAAAAGACAAACTTCTGGGATTTCACCGCCGGCAGCAAGATTGCCAGGCATATGGACAAGCTCCGCCCCATGATGCTGCCTGACCGCGTGCTGGCAAGCTCTCCGCCCCCGCCTAGGCCGGAGGGGGCCACGGAAGACCTTCACCTTCCGGTCTATCACGACGACCTGTGGACCGGCTACGTCGGGCGGGACGTCGAAACCACCGTGGACATCGGCCGAGACATCGATATTCGCAGCCTTGCCGCGGATTTCTGCACCGGGCCTGCCGTGGGGCTGATCCTGCCCAAACGGGTGGAGTTCAGCGTTTCCTCCGACGGCAAGACGTTCCAGCCGGCCGCCGTCATCGAGCCGGACTTCCCCGTGAAGGATCGCATGTCGGCCCAGCGGGTCGCCACGGGCGAGTTGAACGTTCGCGGGCGATACGTGCGAATGAATGCCTACAGGAGCGACAAGAAATCCGCCGATGCTGGCCCCGCCCAGCAGATGCCCGGCGCTCGCCCGCGGAAAATATGGGTGTTCATCGACGAAATCCTGGTGAATCCCACGACGTAGAAATGAAGTGGAGCCGCCGCTGATGATGCGCCTGACGAACCTGGCTCGATTGCAGCGGAGTTGCCTTCCTGGGCAGGGGGTTCGGAACCGCTTGGTGCAGCCCACGCAGCATTACTGGAACTTGGTCCCAAGGGAGATGCCATGAGGATTTGTTGGAAGATGCCTCTGACCGGGCCCCTCACCTTCAGTCTTGCGGCCTGCCTGGCTGTCGCGTTTGCGGCCGCGGCCTGGTCGGCGCCGGCGGCTGAGAACCCGCAACTGGCCGCGCTCAGATTCGTGCCCTGGCCCAAGTCCGTCCAAGTGACCGGCGGGGACATGACGTTGACTGGCGGCACCCGCATTGCCTGCGCCGATCCCAACCTGCTGCCGCTGGGCAGGATCCTCTCCGACGAAATCGCCCGGGTGACCGGCCTGCGGCTGGAGGCCGTTCAGGAGGCGCTCCGCGCCGGCGACATCGCGCTGTCATATGACGCCGGCCTCAAGAACGAGGCGTACACGCTGACGGTGGCCGATATGGCGCAGGTGGTCGGGGCCAACTACAACGCCGTGGCCACGGGCACCGTGACGCTGCTGCAGGCGATCAACACCCAGGCCGACAAGGTGACGCTGCCCAAGCTGGCCGTCCAGGACCGACCGGGCCTCAAGTACTGCGGCACCATGCTGGACATCGCCCGCAAGCCCCACTCGATCGCGACGCTCAAGCAGTGCGTCGAGGCGGCCCGCTTCTACAAGATCCGCTACATCCACCTGCACATGAGCGACGAGAACGCCTGGACGTTCCCCTCGATCGCCTTCCCGCAACTGGGATCGAAGAACTTCGCCTGGGCCGGCGGGGAGAAGGCGCCGGTTTATAAGCTCCAGGAACTCAAGGACCTCGTCGCCTACGGCGACGCCCGCGGCGTGACCTTTGTGCCCGAGATGGAAACCCCAGGCCACAGCGGCCAGATGCGCGGCTGCCTACCGGAAATCTTCGGCTACAAGACCGACGATGGCAAGATCGAGAGCCCCGGCATCATCAACATCGCCAGCGAGGAGGCCTTCGGGGCCCTGGACACGCTGGTCGGGGAGTTCGCCGACGTGTTCAAGAGCAGCCCATACATGCACATCGGCTGCGACGAGGCCTCGGCCGGCGGGATCGAGAAGTACCCGGTCGTCAAGGCCCTGATGGCGAAGGAGCATCTTAAGAACGGCGACGAGGTGTTCAACTACTACATGAACTGCATGGCCGCCATCGTCAAGAAGCACGGCAAGCGGATGATCGTCTGGACCGGCGGGCCCAACAGCCCCAAGCCTCTGCCCAAGGACGTCATCTGGATGCCCTGGCGGGGCGGTGCGGGCGAACTGGTGCGGGAGGGCTATTCGATCATCAACCCGCCCTGGGGCGTCAGCGCGCCATATTTCGATCCGTACAACTGCAACGGCACGCAATTCAAAAAGGGCGAGCCGCTCGTGCTCGGCGCCACGTCGCTGCGGTGGGAGGCCGTGGAAGAGCTCGCACTGCCGGCGGTCCGATATGGGGGGGCCCAGCGCAACGAGCCGACCTGGAACCCCGATGCCCAAAAAGGCCTCTCCGACCTGGTCCGACGCCAGGCGATGGTCGACCCGGAACTGGACAAGGTGATCTGCGGCTTCACCTTCAGGACCGCCGGCGCCATCGATCCGCAGGTGCTGGGCCGGCTGGACCCCGCCTTCACCGGCAAGCTGACGCTGACGCTGGACTGCCCGCAGGGCGGCAAGGTCCGCTACACGCTGGATGAGAGCGCGCCGACGGCCCGGTCGCCGGTCTTTTCCAAGCCGCTGACGCTGGCGACGACGGCGACGGTCAAGGCCAGGTGGTTCAGCGACGACGGCACGGCCGCCGGGTTCCAGTTTTCCCGAACGTACCGCAGGATCGACGCGGTCAAGCACGACGCCATCGGCGACAAGGTCACGGTCAGTATTCAACCCGACCCCAGCTACTTCGGCCCCGGGCCCCAGGGCCTGGTTGACGGCCTGCTGGCCGCCGGCGACAGCTACGGCGATCCGGGTTGGGTGGGCTGGAGTTCCCAAAGCGACCAGATTCAGATTACCGTCGATTTGAAGAAGCCCATCGCCGTCAAGAATGTCCGTTCGCATTTCCTCCGTTCCATGGGCGGCGTGGGCCTGCCCAAGATGGTGAACATCTCGGTGTCCGACGACGGCAGGACGTTCCGCCCGATTGGCACGGTTGAGCAGGCTGCCGCCGCCAAGGTGCGGGGCTGGTACTCGGTTGAACCGGCCAACCCGGTGGCTGCCCGCTATGTCCGCGTCAACCCGATCCCCGGCGCGGAGTGGACCTTTACCGATGAAGTGGTGGTCAACGGCGAACGGCCGGGTCCCAACTTCGTGCACGCCGCCATCGGCAAGCCCGTTGCCCTGGTCACGCCGCCCAACCCCGACTACGCCTCCTCGGGCATCGAGTCGCTGACCGACGGCTACGTGGGCCCGACGCCCATGTGCCCGTGCCTGGGCTGGCTGGGATGGGAAGGCAAGCCGATCGAGGCCACCATCGACCTGGGCCAGCCCACCGACATCAAGCTCGTCGGCGGGCACTTTATGCAGATGGTCTGGGCCGGCGTGTACATCCCCCAGAAGCTCGAAGCCTTCGTCTCCAACGACGGCAATGAGTTCAAGCAGATCGGCAGCGTAACCCCCAAGCAGGAGATCGCCGGCGACATCCTTCGGACCGTCCAGATCGAGGCCAGGAACGTCAAGGCCCGCTACGTCAAGCTCAAGGCCTACGGCAACGGGATGTGGCTGTTCGTGGACGAGCTTTTCGTCAACCCTCTTGCAGAAGGCAAGTAGCGTAGCGCAAAGGCAAACCCAAGCGACTGTTGAAAAGGAGATCATGCAATGGATCCCGCCGCTCCGAACTTCGGCCTGGGCGCACTGCCGTTCCTGAGCCCGATGCGGACGCGATCAATCTCGGCCGAGAACCCCGCCGGCCGGAAGGGCCAGGGCGCGACGGCCGTCCCGGACCTGAACAACCCGGACCTGCCCCATTGCGCCGCCGCGAGCGACCTGGGCCAGGGCTGGAAGGTTCGCCCGTTCCTCAAGCCTCGCGCCGGCCAGACGGTGACGCTGATGGACGTGGACGGCCCGGGATTGATCCAGCACATCTGGATGGCCACCGAGGTCAACTGGCTCGGCAACGGGCGGGCCTGCGTCCTGCGCTTCTACTGGGACGACGAGACCACACCCTCGATCGAGGTGCCGCTGACGGACTTCTTCGCCGTTGGCCACGAGATCTTTGCGCCGGTCAACTCGCTGGCCGTGGTGGTCAATCCCACGGCGGCGCTGAACTGCTACTGGCCGATGCCGTTCCGCAAACATGCCCGGGTGACGTTCACCAATGAATCGAACAAGGACCTGGGCCTGCTGGCCTTCCAGATCACCTACGCCGAGACGCCGATCGGGCCGGAGATGGGATACTTCCACGCCCAGTGGCGGCGGGCGACGACGCAGCGGGAAAACCCCGATTACACCATCGTGGACGGCATTCGCGGCCGGGGCCGCTACGCCGGCACGTTCCTGGCCTGGACGCAACTGTCCGACGGCTGGTTCGGCGAGGGCGAGATCAAGTTCTACATGGACGGGGACACGAAGTTTCCCACCATCTGCGGCACGGGCACGGAGGACTACTTCTGCGGCAGCTATGGTTTTCCTTCCACGTTTAGCAGCGCCTACGTCGGCAATCCGCTCAAGCGGACCGGCGAAGGCCCCACCAAGTGGAGCCTATACCGCTGGCACATCATGGACCCCATCGCGTTCGACAAGGACCTCCGCGTGACGATCCAGGCCCTGGGCTGGTGGCCCAACGGCAAGTACCAGCCGCTGGCCGACGACGTCGCGTCGGTCGCCTACTGGTACCAGTCCGAGCCGCACGCGCCGTTCCCGGCCTTTGCCCCGCTGGCGGCCCGCTGGCCGCGGTAGATTGACGCCCTTCCCGGCCCTGGGCGACCGCGGCGCTGGCCGGGACGGCCATGCCACGTAAACGGCCAGGCTTATGGCAGTTTAAGATTGCGTAGTGACATGGGCATCCCCTTGGGGGCCCCCAGGGCTTGCCCATGCGTGGCAGGGGCGCGATCGCTCCTGCACGCCTCCACGGGCGAGACGCCCGTGGCACGCATGGCCGGGACGGCCATGCCACGTTAATAGCCAATCTTAAACTGCTCTAGTCACGGCCGGCCCTACAGGCCTTCCCACCCGTTACGCAAGAAGCGGTGTAGTGCTAAGGGGCAGGCGCGCTGGCCGACGTGGCACGGAAACTGGCCGGCCTGGACCTGGCCCTTCGGGTTGCCGGCCTGGAATCGGGGTTCAGCAACATTCCCAGGTTCGCGTGGCGGTAATGGCCCATGCCGTCCAGCACCCGCACCGTCAAACCCGTGGTGTGATACTCCGTGTCAATCTCCGACAGGGGTATCCGCAGTTCCTTGGGCAACAGCGCAAGGCCGGCCCGCTTGTCGAACTTGTCCGAGGCGCCGGGGATTTCCACGCAGAGGAACGCCAGGCCGTCGTCGCTGCCGACGACGAGTTCCGACGTCTTGCGGTCGATGGCGAAGCGGATGGTGTTCTTCTCGGTGTAGTCGCGCTTGTCCAAGGCGAACCACCGGCTGGGCGCCAACGCGGCGGCGCAGACGTCGCTCCAGTTGGGCTCGGGGTCGTCTCCGAACTGGCGGTACTCCGCGCGCTCGCGGCAGGGCGGATCGACGAACTCCAGGTAGCGGTTGAGCGTGTCGGCGCCCCGCAGCATGATGCCGTTGCGGTGGTCCTTCGTGTGCGGCAGGCCGAACGCGTGGCCCAGCTCGTGCAGGCCGCTGCCGATCGTCGTGGCCGCCGTCGCCCACACCGCGAACCGCCGGATGTCGTCGGCGTGGAAGTTCTCGATGTCGATCTGCACGTCGCTGCTGAAGGTCTTCAGGATGTTCTTCACGCCGGTCGGCCAGGTGTAGAAACAGGCCCCGCCCATCAGGGCGACGTTGCCGCCGCCCAACGCCGCGTAGGCGGTCGCCTTCTCGGTGCCCTTGATGTGCCGGCTGAACGCCACGCAGACGAGGTTCTTGTAAAGACCGTCAGGCAACTGCTCTCGAATCGCATTGGCCGAGACGCCGTAGGCGTCGCCGCCGCTGATCTTCTGCATCTCCTCGAAGGTGCCGCCGGCCTTGACGACGTGAACAATGACCTTGCCGCCCTCGTCCAGTTCCAGGTTGAACGTCTTGCGGCCGTAG
>Ga0209777_10005297_pt1 | contig 14937 bp, 9 predicted proteins | sample FrelakmetHBP12HB_FD_187147 | JGI IMG/M metagenome (GOLD analysis project Ga0209777, IMG submission 187147) | Freshwater lake sediment microbial communities from the University of Notre Dame, USA, for methane emissions studies -HBP12 HB (SPAdes)... | ecosystem: Environmental > Aquatic >... | reverse complement strand
CAGGTCTACATCGAAGGCCGGATTCAGACGCGTGACTGGGAGGACAAGGAAGGCAAAAAGCGCTGGACCACCGAGATAATAGTGCAAAACATGCAGCTGCTCGGCTCTCCCGGCACAGATAAGGACCGGTCATCTTCTGAGCCGCCTCCTGTTGATGACAGCGCTGTGGGACCGCCTGAAGGCGATGTGCCGTTTTAAATTGAAAGTCTGTAATATGAATTTATAATTTTAAAAAAAGCCCTGTGGTTTTGAGACACAGGGCTTTTTTAGTCAGCTTTACTTTGCTGAAAAAGGTGCGATTTATTTTTAATACACCAATATCAGCTTAAAAATAAATGCGTCCCCTTTTCTTGAGAATTTTTGATGTGAAACCTTATTTATCTCAAGGGGTATTCAGGGAATTGAGGAATAGTGTAATTTTTCAGTCAGTCAAACCAGTGCTGGGGAGTATTCAGTGGCAGAATGGGCAGGATTTTTGTCCTGACACGCTGTATCTTGAAAGTAAGCGTTTGAGAAAGCTTCAGCAGAAAACAGTAAAAGCAAGACAACGGGGTCTGCATGCTTAGCATATTAATCTGTGGCTGTCCCCGATTACCTGCTGTCAGCTCTCTACTCTACCCAATTTCTTCGAGGATGTAATAATGTACGATAAAATAAAAAATGAGATTCCCCAAAGTTATTATCAGCAAAATTTCCCTAATGATGGACAGCGGTTTGTGGCCTGGTATGTTAATCTTGAAAAGGAGTCTATGAATTATTTTAAAAAGATATTTTTTTTGATCTGCTGCGTCCTGCCACTATTTCTTGCGGGATGCACGCCCATCGTCACCATTATTGAACCGGTCAACGGAGACAAGTTTGAGGCAGGAGAGAAAATAGTCTTCAAGGGACAGGCTACAGATCCACTGCACCCGAACCTTGCCGACGATGCCTTTGTATGGACTTCTGACAAAGATGGAGAGATTGGAACGGGCGCATCGATTGAGTCATCTGATCTTTCGGAGGGTGAACATACCATTACCCTGACCGTTAAAGACCCTAACGGCCAGATAGGACAGAGTAGCGTTAGTATTACGATTGGCAATGACGGTGTTCCTACAACAACCACTACCATAGAAAACACACCGACCACAACAACAACAATAGAAACAACCACTACAACGACCATAGCAGCAGAACCGACCACTACAACGACCATAGCAGCAGAACCGACCACAACAGCAGCGACTCCGACAACGACCACAACAGCAGCATCAGGCCAGAGATTTGTAGATAACGGCGACGGCACGGTAACAGACACGAGAACAGGTCTTGTCTGGCTGAAGAACGCAAACCCATGCGGTATAAAGCCTTGGGGCGATGCCGGAACATATTGTGCAAGTCTTGCAAGCGGTCAGGCAGGATTAACAGATGGCTCAACCGCAGGCCAGTGGCGTCTTCCCAGCGTACAGGAACTGGAAGGGATAGGCACCGACCCGCCAACGACTTATTGTTTAGATGGTTCATCATGTAATTGGCCTTCTGTTACTTGGACAATGCCGGGAGCACCTTTTACAAACGTGCAGTCCAACTACTACTGGTCGGGCACGAGTGGCGGTCACTATACCATGACCGCCTGGTACGTGCTCGTGGGCAATGGCTACGTGGTCACCCGCATTACGAGCTACGGCTACTACGTTTGGCCGGTTCGGAGTGGCAATTCAACTTCAGGCCAGAGATTTGTAGATAACGGCGACGGCACGGTAACGGATGCGAGAACTAATCTTGTCTGGCTGAAGAACGCAAACCCATGCGGTACAAAGATCTGGTACGATGCCGGAACATACTGTGCAAGTCTTGCAAACGGTCAGGCAGGATTAACAGATGGCTCAACCGCAGGACAGTGGCGGCTGCCAAGTATAGAGGAACTGGAAGGGATAGGCACCGACCCGCCCACGACTTATTGTTTAGATAATTCATGTAATTCTCCTTCTGCAACTTGGACAATGCCTGATGCACCTTTTACAGGCGTGCAGTCCTACTACTACTGGTCGGGCACGAGTGGCGGTCCCACCCACGCCTGGTTCGTGCTCGTGAACTATGGCTACGTGTACTTCTTCGGCGATAGGTCCAACGGCCTCTACTACGTCTGGCCTGTTCGGAGTGGCAATTGATTATTTGAGTTATTTGATTATTTTCTTTTTCAGATCAATGAAAAACTGTAGGAGCGGCTTTAGCCGCGGGAAATTGAGGGACACTTCCCAGATTAAATAACGTCACTCAACAGGGACCATTGGAGACGGTTTATTTATTTTATTAGAACCGTCCCGATTTTCTCCTGGGATCGTCTGAAAGTGATGTGCCGTTTTAAATTGAAAGTCTTTAATATAAATTTGTAATTTTAAAAAAAGCCCTGTGGTTGTAAGACACAGGGCTTTTCTAGTCAGCTTTACTTTTCTGAAAAAGGGGAGATTTATTTTTAGTACCCCTAATATCAGCTCGAAAATAAATGCGTCCCCTTTTTCCGCATTTTTGCTGCTGTTGTTGCTACTGGGGCTGCTGTTTCTTTTTCTGATCCTTTTGCGGTTGCTGTTTCTGTTGCTTCTGCTGTGGCTGCGGCTTGGGCTGCTGCTGCGGTCTGGGTTGCTTTACCTGCGGCTTGGGCTGCTGCTGCGGTCTGGGTTGCTTTACCTGCGGCCTGGGCTGCTGCTGCGGTCTGGGTTGCTGCACCTGCGGTCTGGGTTGCTGCACCTGCGGCCTGGTCTGCTGCTGTGGCTTGGGCTGCTGCACCTGCGGCCTGGTCTGCTGCTGCGGCTTATTCTGCTGGAACGGTGGCTTAGTCTGCTGTACCTGCGGTTTATTCTGCTGGAACGGTGGCTTAGTCTGCTGCGCCTGCGGTTTATTCTGCTGGAACGGCTTTGCCTGCTGTCCCTGCGGCTTATTCTGCTGGAACGGTGGCTTAGTCTGCTGTACCTGCGGTTTATTCTGCTGGAACGGTGGCTTAGTCTGTTGCGCCTGCGGCTTATTCTGCTGGAACGGCTTAGCCTGCTGCGTCTGCGGTTTATTCTGCTGGAACGGCTTAGCCTGCTGCGTCTGCGGCTTATTCTGCTGGAACGGCTTTGCCTGCTGCGTCTGCTTAGGTTGCTGCTGATGCTGTCCTTGCTGAGGCTTGTTTCCTGACTGTGATGGCTTGGGTGATCCGCCTGACACTTTACCAGGCTTTGACTGCTTCAGGACATTCTGATAGCCCTTTGCATTATCACCCTTTTTGACGTGGGATGTCATCTGGTTCTGTTTAATGTGGGTGTTGACTGACTGGTTAGGTTTAAAATGCGACGGTTTTGATGAGAACTGGTAGCCCTCGCGGCCAGAGTTTTTAACAACATTACGATTCAGATGGCCCTGTGAATGATATTTTCCAAGATCTTGTTTTCCGACATTCATCCTCACATTATTATAACCGTGATGGGAAGTATAAAGACTTGATTTGTTGATTACTATAGCGTGATTTCCATAATGCAATTTATTTACATTAACATGTATGTTGTCATAGTCCCTGCCATAATAGTTGTTGTAGTGTCCATGGTGGCCACGGCGCTCATACCCGTAATAGGTGTAGTAACTATTCCAGTACGGTGAATAGTAAGGGTCTCTGTAGTGGAGCGGTACCCACCCGACCTGGTTATCAGTATAGACCCAGGACACCCGCCCGGGATACCAGGCATATTCTACCGGGAGAGCCGGCCCGGCTTCAACATATTGAGCAACCGGGGGCGCCCAGTACCAGCAGTTGCAGGAATCAACCATTACCCAGTTGCCATAATGGTGCGTCACGTAGCCGAATGATTCGTTAGGCACCCAAACCTGATCGCCGTAATAACTTACCCAGCGGCCGTTTGTGAACGGGCTCCAGGAAGCGTCAACAACCGTCGGCCGCCAGAGATGGCGGGTCTGGCCTTCATAGGTCACATCTTCCCACCTGCCGTTTTCTGCCAGGGCGTAGGATTCCTGCTGCATGCCCGGCGGCAAATACTTTGCCGATTCGGTTGTTTTGGCCTGCCGGGTGGTCCAGAGATTATCCCTCTGGTCGTTCCATGCAACCCAGTCCGGGTTGATGCTTACGGTACCGGCTGTCACCTCTGCTGAATCTGCCACTATGGAGCCTGAGCCGGCAATTACATCATACTTGCTGTCGCCAAGACCGGTATGGATGAAACTTACCTGGCCCTTAATGGCAACTACTTCAACAGAGGCGGTTCCGACAATTACATCAAAGACGGTTCCGCTCTCAGCCAGCACATACCCGATGGGAACGGTGCATTTAACTATAGCAGTACCTTTGTTATAAAAGCGGGCAGTGCCTGATGATACATCAGCTTCAACCGTTTCAACATCAAGCCGAATCAATTGAATCTGAGTAGTGCTGCCGATCCGGATGAGCGTGTTGTTCGGGAAAAGAAACTCAGCCATTGCCGCTTCACCTGAAGCCAGTGCATCTTTAACCCCGAATGGATTATCCTTATCTGTTGCCGACCAGTCATTGATATCCGGCACATATCTCACAAGCGGTCCCACGACTTCCGATATCCTCCCCACAAGAACCGGTTTAGGCTGATCTTGCTGCTGTTCCGGTACGTTTTGCGGCTCCGGTTGCTGCTGCGGCTCCGGCTGTTGCTGCTGATTTACCACGGCTGGTTGTTCCGGTTGCGTTGGCTGCTCTTGCTGGGCAGGCGATACCATCGGTATCAGCACCAGGAGCAAAACAAAAAATCCTATTGTCGCTGTTTTTTTCATAACCTCTTTCCTTTCTGATTGACGTGAATCATCCAAGGTTATTTGATAAGAACTCACTTTCGGATGGAGGAAGTATAAGCCGGTGGTGATTGAGTGTCAATAAAAAAGCCGTCGCAAGACGCGGGCAGGGTTAACCGGACAAAAAACTGCGATGCGATTAAAATATATCCGACGGTGTTGTGAAAAATTAATTTAACGCAGTCGGATATGCAGGCATAAACTTTGAATAAAAAATCAAGAAGGCTGATTAAAATAAGTAACGACTTTTTCTGCGGTCTTTTCTTCTCCCTTTGGTACAGGCACTCTTATAGTAAAATAATTCCTGCCGGGGACTTTTCCGCCAAGCATCGCAAACTGCGACCATTCAAATTTTATGGTCTTTTTATTGTCGATAAAATCAACTGAATCAATCCTGCCAAATCGTTTATTTGGATACCACATGCCATTAAGATAAAGGCCAAGAGGGGAGATTATTGCAGCGCCGGCATATTTTTGATTCCTTTTGTATGTAAGCCATGGCGCAAACCACTGCAAAAATCCAGTCAATAATATTACTCCAAAACAACCATATAATGCTCCAGCAGGTTCTTTGGTAAATATCAAAAACACAATTCCAATGACAATTGAAAAGCCGGAAGCAATGTAAAAGATTATGCGTTTATCCTTTTTATCTCTGATGTATTCCAGTTCATAATATTTTTTCCACTCCTCTTTTGAATACGTCCATTTTGCAAGCGTATCAGGACTTGTTATTGCAGCATTAAACTGCATTCCCTGAAAGAAAAAAACAAGGGATGAAATGAAAAAAGATATCGTTACTATTAATCCGAGAAACATCAACGCAAAGCCGCCATTGGGTCCATTCATCCCGGATATAATTGGATACAGTATCATACATAATCCAATTAACATAATGACCAGACAGATTTTTGCCCATTTTCCGGGCCCGTTTCGATATGCTGTCATAATAATCGCCCTTCAATCAACCACACGCACAAGATAGAATCATTTTTTATTCTCATTCTTTATTGGGTATTTGTTTCGCTATTCTTTCATTATTATTATTTTCGCAGCATCGCCCCCGCAGGTTCGGAGGCATTGGTGATGATCCTTCTTGGCGCGGCCCCGGGCTTCAGTTCCAGAATCCAGAGATTCGAGGAAGCCTTGTCGCTCCATCGATTGACCCAGCGCTCAAAGACAATGGACGTCCCGCTGCGGACAAAAGCGGGGCTGTCACCGGTCGTCACCTCAACCATCTTCCCCGTCTCTCGATCGACATTATAAATCGTATCCTCGGTGGTATAGGAGGTCGCAGGCCTATAGCACAGCACCGTCTTCTCGTCAGCGGCAAGGCTCGGTCTCCAGTAGGGCGTCGCGTCCTCCCCCTTCGAGGGGAACCGGAACAGAGTCTTTCCCTTCAGATCCGTGACGGCAAAGCCGCCCGAAACATCGCTCCCGCTCTGCTGCCAGAGAATCAACTGGCCATCCGGCGAAAAGGCGGGGTTGCTGTAAATGTATCCTGCGTCGAGCATGGTATTTTTAGAGCTAAGAACCGCCCGGGTCTTTCCCGTCCGGATGTCTGCGATGCTGACCGACATGGTGGCAAAAACCAGAGGCTCACTCCCTTTCCCCTGTTTCCGGACCTCGGAGAGCCCGACAAAGACAAGGTTCATTCCGTCCGGTGAGAAGGCCGGGTGCTCCGCCGCGAGAATCCCGTCAAACTTCATTCTGCGTGGTTTCCCGACTGCAGTCTCAACAAGGTATATCTGCCCGAAGCCCGTATCGGGGTAACGGTCCTTCTCTGCACGGCAGTGAAAGGCCACCTGTTTCCCGTCGGGCGAGAGAGACGGCCCGCCGCAGTCACCGAAGTCGGTCAAACGGCGCTCGCCGGTGCCGTCCACCCTGGCAATCCAGATGTTGCCCTGACGGACAAAGGCGACCATTTCAGCCTCAGAGCCTCCGACTTCGGCCGCACCGGCGAGCGCCGTCGATGCGAGCATGGTTGCCATGATGGCGAGTGCAAGAAATCTTCGAATCTTCATTTGCGCACCTGCTTTCTGTATTGTTCGATGGGGATGACCCGGTCGGTCACGACATCGTAGACAGAGACATTCCCGCCATAGGCGTCAACAATGAACGTCATGACGCGCACGGTGTGGCTCACGTGATTCTCGCCCACATAAATCTCGTAGACGGCAGCGGGCTCCCCCGCTTTTGCCTTTGCATCGGGGTGGCCGGTAATCATCGAAAAGGGTTTGGCGTCCGTTCCTTTCATCCGTTCAGCAAAGGCTTTCACTTCGGGCAGGTTCCAGACGATCTCCTCGGCCTCTTTCTCGGTAAGCATCCTTGGCTGCGTGCTCTTCTGCCTTATTATGGATGCTTCCCTGGCCGGGCGGCAGGTCTCCTGGAAAAGGGCTGCAATGCAGTTAAACCGTTCGACTCTATAGTAGTACGTCGTCACGGCCTTCGTCTTTCCGCCGGCCGTGACCCTCAGGGAATGTGATCCCCCGTCCCTGACCTTTTGGTTCCAGTACCGGTCCTTGAGATCAAAGAATCGGCAGGACAAGACCTGGGCGTAGATTCGTCTCACTTCGTCCTGAGAGATCGTGTAGGTAGTGACCTTCTCCCCGGGGCGCACCCCGCGTTGGGCCGGCCGCAGCTGTTGCCTTTCCTCTACCCTGCCGTTTGCCTTCGCCGTAATGGTCACGCCCCCGCCCCAGCCAGCGTGAAGCGGCCCCGATGCATAGGTGATCTGGAAGTCGGGCGGCACCCTGACGCCTTCGGGTCTTGCCTCGCCGCAGGATGTACTGTCGAAAAGCCACTTGGAGTTGCTGACACCGGGGGTACATTCCCCGATGACCGCGACATCCCTCGGGCACACAAAGGCGCCGTTGTAGAGATCGATCCCTCCTGTGGCGCGGATATTCTTTCCCTCACTGCCGATAAAATCGAAGGGAATGTTCGCGCATGGGTTGATCTTCAGGGGCTTTTCACGCTTGAACCGCTCGGGGTCCTGGATAGACAGCTTGCCGTCCTTCACGCAGCCCGCAACGGTCTCCACCGGCACGGGCGGCTTGCCGAGGGCGGAGACCGGCAGAAGAATCCCCGCGCCAACGAGCACCACACAAAAAACCGTCAAGATTTGCCGCATCATAAATCCATCCCTCTCAGCCCTTTGCTTTTGGTCTTTCCCCTTCGGTTTACCTTAGCCCCGTCGTCACGGTCAATTTTTCGAAAGGGCTGCTCTCATCAAAAACGACGACAGGCACACGGGACGTATCACCGGGATTTACGCGCCAGGTTTTGGTCGCCATCACCTGGCCGTACTCGGGTCCATGGCTGGTCGCTATCCTTTACCATGTGGAGGACTTGCACCTCCTACTCCTTGCCGGCTTTTACCGGCGCTTTCAATCTGTCCCCTTTTTATTCGGCGAAGGCGATGTTTTCAGGGGGATTCAGAAATTCCCGGAATCAACCCGGACAGCTTATCTGAACGGCACAATCGACTACGGTAATGCCGAAACTATCCTGCATAAGGCATGGCAAAAGAAGCACCGGCATTCGATTCAGTAGTGCTCAATTGACTTCACGGCAGGCTGCCGCAGTCCGGATCGAGACGGTTTAACCTGGTTTCCCGACAATGATAAAGGCGCCCCAGTAGAAGGGGTTTGGCTTCTTCTTCATCAGTTCAAGTTTTGCATGCCTGAGCGCCTCGGCCTTCGATTGCCCTTCAGCCATCAGGGAGTAGAACCTGTTCATCAGCATCATCGTTTCTTCGCTGGGCACGCTCCAGAGGCTCAGGATGACCGCTCTCGCTCCCGACAGGATAAAGGCCCGCTTCAGTCCGAACACACCCTCTCCGTTCTGCACATCCCCGACCCCGGTCTCGCAGGCGGACAGCACGACCAGGTCCGTTCCCATCAGCTTAAGCCCCATAACCTTCTCGGCGCTCATGATGCCGTTGTCCTTGCCCTCTTTCAGGGAGAGATTGATCCCCGCCAGGGCGATGCCCGACCGGAGCATCGGATTGTCCTTGAGCAGGAGCAGACCTGAGTCTTCGGTCGCGGCATTCTGCCTGGCGTCTTCTTTCCCGAGAAAATAACCGTGAGTGGCCAGGTGGACGATGCGCGGCGATTCGGCGGCATTCAGTACCGCTTCGACAGCTTTTTCCTGCTGGTACAGTTTTACCCCGACGCTCATTCGTCGCGTCAGTATCTCCTGGATGGCGCTTGCCTCATCTTTTGTGTCGGGAAGTCTTGAAAAGGGCGACAACTCGTTTGCTTTGGGAGGAGCTGCCGTCTCGTCTGTTTTAGCCGTTTCACTCCCCCCCGCGGATTTCTCCTGGGCACTCAGTCCGAAATCGTAATCAGGATCGGCAAGAATGATGGCTTCCACTCCTGTTCCCTGCCGCGCACCCTTATCTTCAAATCGCATGATATCCCTGCCGGCGGTGATGTAGCTGATCTGATATGTTTCAATCTGGTAAGCTCCCTGTGCATTCAGGAGAACTTCAAACGGTATCAGGTTGAGATTGCCATCCGGGCTGATATACAGGTGCTGCTTGCCCGACAGACGGCGCTCGATGGGTCGCATCACCAGCTGGTAGAGTTCTGCGGCTTCCTTGTCGAGTAATTCCCGGTTGGGGACATACCCCTCCCGTGAAACATTCATTGCCGTCAGGTAGGCCCCGATATGGCTGTCCAGTGTTTCTGCCGGGCCAAGATCAATCAGGGCAAGGGATGGCTTCTCCCCCGGGCCGAGAATAAAGACGAGATACCGCGGTTCGTTCCAGGCTTTTTTCTTAAAATCGAAAAAGGCAATCCTGGCAAAATCGAGGTAGATGGAATTGCCTGGAAGGATCCTGGCAATCTTTGCCGTATCTGCTTTGCCGGCGCTCCGATCCATGGCAAAATCCCTGCTCATGCCGGAAAGCTGCGCCTCAAGAGCGTCCTTGAGCTTTTCCCGGGCCTGGAGCGTGTCTCTGACTTCAGCGAAGGTTGCGTCTGTCCACCGGGAGGTCTGGAGTTTGGCGATTTCCCGCCGTGCTGTGATCAATTCCTCGAAAAGCTTCTTGAGCTGGGCATTCCCGGAGGCAACAACAGCCTCGAGATGTCCCCCCTGCGCTTCCATGACAGCGCCCTTCCAGCGAAGCCATGCATTCAATGTCCCCGCCAGGGCTTGTTCATCGGCAGCCAGATACGAGGATGAATGGCTCAGAAACTCCTGAATGGAGCGTTCCGTTTCATTCATGTAATTCAGTTTCTCCCGTTCTGACAGCAGGAGAAATACGTTATCCCGTTTTATGCCTTCGATCTTCATTTGCTGCTCAAAAAAACGGTGGCTTTCGCGGTGCCTCCCCTGAAAGGCATAGAGCATGGCGAGTTCCTTGGCCGATGCCGCTACGTTCGGATGGTTCTCCCCGAGGAGCTTGAGACGGGTCGCGTATGCCTGCTGCAGAAAATGCCCGGCTGCGTCATACCGGCCGGTTGTCCGGTAGAGGACGCCGAGATTGTGCATGCTGTCCGCCACGAACGGAGAGTTCTTGTCATATATTTTTTCCCGAATTTCAAGCGCGGTTTTATAGCGCTGTTCAGCTTCCTTGAATCTCCCTGCAGCCATACTGAGACCTGCAAGGGTATCGTAGCTCTCGGCGATAGCGGGATGATATTTGCCGAATGCCTTCTCGCGTATTTCCAGAGACCGCATATACAGTGGCTCAGCCTCCTTCACTGCTCCCCGCGCCTGATACAGGGTGCCGAGCAGATTGAGACTTTCAGCGACCTCAAGGTGGTCCCTGCCCAGGGCTTTTTCCTTGATTTCAAGCGCCTTTTTGTATTCATGTTCGGCATCAGTAGACCTGCCGCTGTTCCGGTACAGCGCGGCAAGGGCGATCCTGCTGTCGGCAGCAGAGGGGTGATCCCTACTCAGGACCTTCTCGCGGATACCGAGCACCCGCTTGCAGAGGGGTTCAGCTTCCGCGTACAATCCCTTGGCGATGTAGATTTCCGCCAGCACCTCCATGCTGTTTGCCGTTTGCACCTGCTCCTTCCCCAGTTTTTCCTGGTTTATTTTCACTGCCTTCCCGGCCAGTTTCTCCGCATCTTCATATCTGCCCGTTTTCAGATAAAGGCTGGCAAGCAGGGTCATGACGCGGGCGGTGCCGGGATGCTCGCTTCCCTTTTTCTTCTCCCTGATATCCAATGCCTTTTTGTAGAGGCTTTCCGCTTCGGGGTATCTCCCCATTGCCTCATACAGTTCCGCAATGGCACCGATGCTTGCGGCATACTGCGGGTGCTCGGTTCCCAGCAGCTTTTCGCGGATCTTTATCGATCGGGAAATAAGCTGTTCCGCCTCTGCATATCTCCCGAGTGTCATATACAAACGGGCGAGGCCGCTCATGCTGGTCGCCGTATCCGGATGCTCGGGCACCAGTGCCTTCTGGCGAATTTCCAGCCCTTTTTTCAGGTCTGTCTCGGCATCGGCGTATCTGCCCGTTGCCAGGTAGAGCATCCCGAGAGAGTTCAGGCTCTGGGCAACCAGGGGATGATCGCCGCCGAAGGAAGCCTGACGTATCTTCAGGGCTTCCCTGAACATGGCCTCCGCTTCGGCGTTCCTGCCCGTTGATCGGTAAATGCCGCCGAGCAGTTGCATGCTCTCGGCTACATCAGGATGATTTTTCCCGACTTTCGTCTCGCGTATTCCCAGCGCCTGTTTACAGAGCTGTTCCGCTTTTTCATAGTCTCCGAGGGAATTTTTAACCTCGGCGAGGGTATGGAGGTCGGCGGCCACGCTGGGATGGTCCTGACCGTATTTTTTCCGGGAAATTTCCAGCGCCTCCGAAGCCATCCGCTCGGCGTCCGCATACCGCGCCATTGTCTTGTAGAGCGAGGCAAGGGCTCTGAGCGATTGTGCAACCTGGGGATGGTCTCTGCCGAGCTGCGCGCGTCTGATCTCCAGGGCCTCTTTGTTAAGCTGTTCCGCTTCCGTGTAGTTGCCCGTGGCTTCATAAAATTCAGCCATGGCGCTCAGGCTCCGGGCGTACTGGCGATGCTCGGTTCCCAGAGCTGTTTTCCTCATCTGGAGCGATTTTTTCAGCAGCGGTTCCGCCTCGGTATATTTTCCGGAAGCGAAATACAAACGGGCAAGCAGGCTGATGCTCGACGCCAGGTCCTTATGATCCGCTGTCAGGTGCTTTTCCCTGATCTCCAGAGCTCTTTTACAGGCTGCCTCCGCCTCCTGGTATTTCCCCTGGTTGAACAGCACAAGGCCCAGGGAATTAAGGCTCTGCGCCACATCGAGATGATCTCCGCCAAAAGCGGCCTGACGAATTTCCAGCGCCCGGACATAAAGCTTTCTCGCATCTTCGGCTTGACCTTTTGCGGAGGCGACCCGGCCGAGGAGCATCAGGCTTTCGGCAACATCGGGATGATTAGTGCCTGATTTTTTCTCCCGTATGTTCAACGCCTTTTTTCCCAATTGCTCGGCCTTGTCGTAGTCCGCGCGCTCTAACGCCAGTTCGGCGCGGATATGCATGCTCTTTGCCGCTGCCGGGGACTCAAAATCCAGTCTTTTCCGCTGGATCTCTTCCGCACGGTTGAGCATACGTTCTGCGCGTTCTTTATTCGACATGTTCATGTAGAGTTCCGCGAGGGCATTGAGAGACCTGACAACGCCCGGATGGTCTTTCCCGAGACGCTTCTCCCGTATGTCGAGGGCGCGCAGATGCAGGGACTCTGCCTCACTATATCTCCCCATGGTTTCGTAGAGCTCGGCCATGGCATACAGATTCCACGCAAGCGAGGAATGGTCTTTCCCGAATGCTTTTTCGCGGATGGCGATCGCCCGCTGATACAGCGATTCCGCTTCGGTATAGTTGCCCGTCTTGAGGTACAGCGACGCCAGCATGCTGAGGCTGTCGGCAATTTCAGGATTATCAGGATCAAGGTTCTTTTCCCTGAGTTCAAGGGCTTTTTTCTGGAGCTCCTCGGCCTCGGTGAAATTAGTCCGCATTGACGCTAGCGTCCCGAGGCAGGAAAGGGCTGGCGCCGTGGCCGGATTGTCAGCGCCGCCCTTCATGACGCCGATGTCGCGCGCCTGACCGCAGTACTTTTCAGCCTCGGCATACCGGGCAGTTGCAAGGGCAATCCTGCCGAGCAGGGTCAGGCTTTCCGCGACTTCCTGGTGGTCCTTGCCTAATGCCTTTTCGCGAATGCCCCAGGCTCTTTTGCTGTAGGCCTCGGCGCTGGAATAATCACCCTTTGCGAACTGTATCCGGGAGTACAGGTGGAAGCTGCGGGCTATGTCGGGATGGTCCTTTGCAAGAAGGCGGTTCCTGATCGCAAGTGCCTGGGTGGCTTTTGCCGCGGCGTCATCATATTTTTCCTCGAGCAGGAGTTTTCCCGCCTCGTTCATAAGGGATTGCGCCGAGGCAAGGTCGTCGGCGGCATGTACGGCTGAAACAGACAGGACAAGGAGCGCCGCAATCAGGAGCATGAAAAGGGCTTTCATCTTCTTCGTGATGGGAAAGACGGTCTCAATATTATTTCTGACGTGCATTGTGCTCCTCCTGAGAAAAAGACGTGCCCGGCTCATCCGGTTGCTGCATGAGATATGACTGAACTCCCGTATTCAGCGCGGAGTTGAAGGGACTGAACGGAAATGCAAGAAAAAGGAATAGCGCTTTGTGCTGTTTCTGAAAAGAAAGCTGATGAGTTAATTCTTTGACAAGGGGGCAGTCATTGGAAAGCGGAACAGCCGCCTTGTTATTTTTCCCCGTCCGCCCCTGTTCAAGAGAGGGGAGAACGGGAAAAAATCCGCTGCAAGGGGACCTGATCTTCGTTCCGTAAGTGCAGAGAGGGTTGTTAACGTCCGCAAACCAATTCACAATCCCCGAATTGATTGCATACGCGATACCAGTTGCAATCGTAGTGCCGGCTATAATGATGTCGTTCATAATAGCCATGGTGACCACCGCCATGATGGCCTCTGACCGCTATTTTCTCGGGGGGAGTCTGAACCTTTGCAATCACGGCAAGCAGCTCCTTGTCTCCGGCAGCAAATTGTTTTGCCTCGTTCAATAACGCCTCACGCTCGTAACACGCGCCCCTTTTTTCCGGTTGACCTGGTTTAATTATGCCTTTGAACGGCAATGCATCCAGCATTTTCACTGCACTGAGCATGACCAGAGGGTCTTTCTGTGTCTCGCCATAGGTAGCAAGCTGGATAAAAAGGTCGACTTTCTTTGCATATTCTGCCTTTTCCTTGTCGGTCATGGCTGGTGCCGCTTCTTTCTTCGCATCCGTTTTTTTCTCTTCCGCCCACACAGTAGTGAAAGAGCTTGCACATATAAAAACCATTAAGCAGATGCACCAAAAACTTTTTTTCATAGAGTTTCTCCTTTTAACTGATGTGCATGGCCTGTAATGGGGATCGGGCAGGATTGCCATTGAGGAGGTCGAACTCCTCGATCCCCATTACAGGCCAATTATCCCGTTATATCATCTCCTTTGCAATGGCCGTGGCCGGAATCAAGGGCAAGCCTCTGTAAGGTTAATTGCTAACTTTGCAATGAAAGCGTACCCCTAGAAAACTTTGTCATAATAGCGCACCCCAAAATATTATTTGGAATTGTTTGCATTGTTCATACCCTGCTTTCATAGCAGTCTTGCTTACTCGAGGAAGTCATCGTACCACCGATCATGATGACGTCTTTCATAATAGCGATGGTGACCACCACCGTGACCACCGCCATGACGGCCTCTGACCGCTGTTGTCTCGGGGGGAGTCTGAACCTTTGCAATCACGGCAAGCAACTCCTTGTCTCCGGCAGCATATTGTTTTGCCTCTTTCAATAACGTCTCACGATCATAACGCGTGCCCGCTTTTCCCTGCTCACCCGGCTTAACTATGCCTTTGAACGGCAATTCATCCAGCATTTTCACTGCACCGATCAAGACCAGAGGGTCTTTTTGGGTCTCGCCATAGGTAGCAAGCTGGTTAACAAGGTCGACTTTCTTTGTATATTCAGCCTTTTCTTTGTCGGTCATGGCTGGTGCCGCTTCTTTTTTCGCATCCGTTTTTTTCTCTTCCGCCCACACAGTAGTGAAAGAGCTTGCACATATAAAAACCATTAAGCAGATGCACCAAAAACTTTTTTTCATAGAG
>Ga0209777_10005296_pt1 | contig 14938 bp, 10 predicted proteins | sample FrelakmetHBP12HB_FD_187147 | JGI IMG/M metagenome (GOLD analysis project Ga0209777, IMG submission 187147) | Freshwater lake sediment microbial communities from the University of Notre Dame, USA, for methane emissions studies -HBP12 HB (SPAdes)... | ecosystem: Environmental > Aquatic >... | reverse complement strand
GGCGGTATCGCGGGCATGCCCGCGGCCATTTTTGCGGCCAGAGCCAATCTCGACGTTCTGGTGCTTGAAAGGGAGATATGCGGAGGGCTGGCGAACTACGCCTATTCCGTCGAAAATTTCCCATCGTATTCCCGCATCAACGGCATGGAACTGATGCAAAAAGTCAAGGACCATGCCGAATCCCTAAAAGTCAAAATTGAAGAGATAGCCGAAGTAGAAAGTTTTGAATTCGCTGCCGATCAAAAAACAGTAAGTACCCCTGAACTGCGATACCATGCAAAGAGCATCATCCTCGCCACCGGGAGGGTTCCCATCCATCTTCCGATTGAGACGGAATGGGAGGAACATATACATTACTGCTCTGTGTGCGACGGGATCGCCTACAAGGGGAAAATTTTGGTTTTGGTGGGGGGGGGCAATAGCAGCTTCGATGAAAGTCTATACCTCATAGACCTTGGGGTCAGATCCATTGTTATCATTGAGTCCATGGAAACGTGCATGGCTGAGGAAGTGACACAGAAGAAGGCATTTGCAACCGGAAAAATAGCCGCAAGAACCAATGCTCGCCTTGCAGCGATAATTCCGCAGGCCGGTCAAGGCCGAATCATTGTCGAGGATATTCCCTCCGGTTCATCGGAGCAGATTGTAGCCGACGGCGTATTTGTTTTCATAGGCCAGCGACCGAACACCCGGGCCCTCGAAGGCAAAATCGATTTGGATAGCGGCGGCTACATTGTGGCGGATAATTTAATGCACACAAACCACCCCGGAGTTTTCGCCGCCGGAGATGTGATTTCCAAAAAATACAGACAGCTGACAACCGCGATGTCCGACGGAACAATCGCTGCTTTGGAAGCAGTAAAATACATCCGTGAATGTGCTTAGAAGCTCAGACCGGCGGTCGTTGCATGCTGCAGATAATAATCTGGGATAACGACTGGCAGAGGATCGCAAAAATCGACACTAACCTGCAGGCAGCCTTAAATGAGCTCAAGCTCAAGGGCGTTATACTCAGCAATTCAGAACCTTCCTCGCTCGCCAGAGAGAATTTGCTAAGCCGGTTACCGGTTCTCAAGATAGCGGGACGGTATTGGTCGATGCACCCCGGAGTCGCGTTCAGCAAGGCGGAGGGAATCTCTCTTTTATCGAAATTTAAGTAAAGACCAAACATCGGGAGGATCAGGATGAAAAAAAACGTCATTGTGGTCATGCTGGATACGCTGCAGTTCAATTACGTCGGGTGTTATGGGAACACCTGGATTCAGACGCCCAATATCGATCGCTTCGCCAACCAGGGTGTTTTGTTTGAAAATGCCTATACCGAGGGCCTGCCGACCGTCCCATGCCGTCGAGCCATGCTTACGGGCAGGTATACACTGCCTGTAAAAGGCTGGTCTCAACTGGATATCGACGATACCACCATCGCCGACCTTTGCTGGGGCCACCCCATCGATAGTGCCTTGATTTATGACTCCGGCCCGTTCAGACTTCCGAAATTCGGCTACTCAAGAGGCTTTGATAAGGTTCATTTCATCCATGGCCATGAAACGGACCATCAATATTATGCCCAAGATGAGCTGATTGAACTAAAGGCTGAAGATTATTACGAAGACCATGTCATTGAAAAAGCCGATGAGCTTCTGGGCGAGAATGTCATGCGCCCCTTGATGAACCAGGTTGAATGCCACCTGAAAGAGCGTCAATACTGGAAATCTGATGAAGACCAGCATGTGGCTCAGGTGATGAAGGCTGCCTGCAGATACATCGAAGAAGTCGACCGAAACAAATCTTTTTTCCTGTGGATCGACAGCTTCGACCCGCACGAACCATGGGATGCGCCGTCTGTATATGATCCTGAGATGAAATGCATGTATGACCCCGATTACAGAGGCAAGGACATGTTTCTCCCGATCCAGGGGCACGTTGAAGGGTTGTATACGGAAGAGGAATTGCACCACATCCGCATGCTGTACGCGGAAAAAGTCACCAACGTCGACAAGTGGTTTGGCTGGTTCATGGACAGGGTGAGAAAGCTTGGCCTCGAAGATAACACCCTCGTCATGGTTGTTTCTGACCATGGGTCCCCAATGGGCAACGGTGAACACGGCCACGGTATCATGCGCAAGTGCCGCCCGTGGCCTTATGAAGAACTTGCCCATATTCCCTTCGTGATGCGCGGCCCTGGCCTGCCTAAAGCGAAACGGATCAAAAGCTTTGTTCAGTCCTGCGATGTCGCCCCCACCGTAGTCGATTGGCTGGGTATCGGGGTGCATCCTTCAATGCAGGGAAAAAATCTGTTGCCGCTTGCGAAAGGTGAAGTTGAAAGAGTCCGTGATTTTGCTATCGCCGGATACTTCCGCTACTCTTGGTCCATCATTACCGAAGACTGGTCTTTCATTCATTGGCTCAAGGATGAAGAAAAGAGCATTGCGGACTCCCGTTTCGGTATCTATGGCAGAGATCTGGCCGAATCGACAGCCCATTTGCTCCAAATGAAAAAGGCCAACGCAGTGGAAGACCGAGATACGGCTTTTTATAACAGGGCCTATGAAGAACACAAAAAGGCAGCCACACTGGATGGGGAGGATCAATGGACATGCACCGCTGCCAGCTCCGGTGAAGTGCCCGAGCGCGACGAACTGTACGATCGTAGAACCGATCCGTTCCAGCTGAAAAATATCGCCTCAGAAAACCCTGAAATAGCAAAGGCGATGTTCGATCAGCTCCGTCTGTTCATGGCTGAGATGAGGGCGTGTTGATAATATATTGGCGATCGTGGGCACAGCCAGCGGGATTTCGATCGTGGTGCTGAACTGATAATAAGTATCCTCCGGCAGAGCCGGGGGTTTACTCAGGAGAAATTACTTTCCGAAAGATCGCGCCGGGCTGAAGGCTTATGACCCGGCTGGCTATGCGTTGGTCTAGAAGTTGTGGGGCATCAGCGGCGATCCATCCCCTTCTTCCTCCAATGAACGTAAGGTATCCGAACCATGAAAACCGTCAGTATCTTAAATCAGGTTCTCGGTCCGGTGATGCGCGGGCCGTCCAGTTCGCACACGGCGGGCGCGTTTCACATTGGCTGCATGGCGCGTTCGATTCTCGGCGGTACGCCGCGGTGGGCGGTGTTGGCCTTTGACCCGGCCGGCTCTTACTCAGTCACCTACGCCGCGCAAGGAGCCGACCGCGGCTTTGCCATGGGACTCATGGGCAAGCCGCTGACCGACGAATCGTTCTTCACCGCGATGAGTGATGCACCGCATGCCGGGATGGAAATCGGTTTTGAGGTCAGGAAGCTTGCCAAGCCGGACCATCCGAACGCAATGGAAATGAATCTCACTGCGGCCGACGGCGAGCAATTGCGTCTGGCCGCACGATCCATTGGCGGCGGTGAAGTGGAGATTACCAGCGTGGACGGCCGCCCCGTCCTGTTCAACGGTTCGGCTTACGAGACGCTGGTGGAAGTCTCTGCCGACAATGCCGGCGCCGCTCGCGCGCTGCTGACAATCGATGGCCAGATCCTGGAGGATCCCATCGGCTCTGGCGAGAATGGCCTTGTGCGACTGACCGCCCGCCGCAAAGCGGCGCTTCCGGTAACCTTTCGCGAGGAACTGCGCGCGATGGATGGCAGCGCACGAGTCTGGGAATCAGCGCCGGTTTACTTCGTGGAAAAATGCCAGCCCCTTTTCTCCAGCGCGGCAGAGATGGTGCAGATCGCCGAACAACGGCAGATGTCTCTGGGCAAACTGGCGCTTGCCTACGAGGCACAATTGCTCGGCATCAGCGAGGCGGAAGTGATGGCGGAAATGCTCCGCCGCTACGACATCATGGTGCGATCCGTGGAGCGCGGGCTGGAGGCGAACTTCACCGGCCTGCAACTGTTGCCCGCCTGCGCCGGGGCCATTTTCAAGGCGGAGGCCGAGGGGCGGCTTTCCGTGCGGAGCCTGCACACGCGGGCGGCGGCACGGGCGATGGCCGTGATGCATGTGGATGGCGCTATGGGCGTGGTGTGCGCCGCGCCGACCGGGGGCTCGGCCGGGGTCATTCCGGGGGCGCTGGTGACGCTGGCTGAGGAGCGGTCATTGACCCGCGAACAAGTGGCGCTGGCTTTGCTGGCAGCGGGCGCGATCGGCATGATTCTGGCGATCCGCGGAACCTTTGCCGCCGAGGTCGCGGGTTGTCAGGTGGAGATCGGCGCGTCCGGTGCGATGGCCGCCGCCGCCGTCGTGGACGCCGTCGGCGGCGGGGCGGGTCAGGCCTGCGATGCGGCCGCAATCTGTTTTCAAAACACCATGGGGAGCGTCTGCGACCTCTTGCATGGTATGGTGGAGATTCCCTGTCACACCCGCAATGCCGCCGCTGCCGCCAGTGCCTTTGTCAATGCGGACCTTGTGCTCGGCGGTTACACGAACTTCATTCCGTTGGACGAAACGATTGATGCCGTCTATGCCGTAGGGCTGGCGATGCCGGCAGAATTGCGCTGTACATCAAAGGGAGGCCTTGCCATCACGCCGTCGGCCCGGGCTTTGGAACCCGGCTGCTGCGGCGCCAAACGCGCCAGGAGCAAATGATTATGAATACCACACCACTACTGTATCTCTCCGCTGCAAACGTTCGCCGTGTGCTGCCGATGACCGACGCGATTGCGGCCATGCGCGAAGCGTTCGCACAGTTGTCGAACGGACAGGTCACGCTACCTATCCGCGAATGTCTCGAGGCGTCAGGGGGGGACGGTGTTGCTCTGGTCATGCCCTGCCAATCCACGGCGCAAAAGATGTTTTCCTTGAAGTTCATCACTGTGTTTCAGGACACCCCCCGACGCGGGCTGCCATCGATTCAGTCGCTGGTCATCCTGACCGATGGCACAACCGGCGCGCATCTGGCAGTAATGGACGGCGCGAGCCTCACCGCCATCCGCACGGGCGCCGCGTCCGGTCTGGCGACCGACCTGCTGGCGCGACCCGATGCCGCGGCGGTGGCCGTGTTTGGTGCCGGCGTGCAGGCACGCACTCAACTGGAAGCGGTGTGCTGTGTGCGCACCATCCGCCGGGTATGTGTTTACGACACGGACACGGCCACCGCGGATCGGTTTGCCGCCGAGATGACCCATCGCCTCGGCCTGCCGGTCGATCGCGCCGACACACCCGCGAGGAACCTGGCAGATGCCGACGTGATTTGCACTGCGACCCCGTCCCGCAAGCCGGTCTTTGAGGACAGCGAACTGTCGGCGGGTGTGCACATCAACGCCGTCGGCTCGTTTCGCCCCGACATGATCGAGATTCCTTCCGCCACCGTCTGTCGGGCCCGCGTGGTGGTGGACCATCTGGCCTCGGCACTCGAAGAAGCCGGCGACTTGCTGGGGCCGTTACGGCAAGGACTGATTCAGGAATCGCACTTCGGCACCGAGTTAGGCGAAGTATTGCTGGGTCGCTCGCCCGGCCGGCACCAAGCGGACGAGATCACCTTGTTCAAGTCCGTGGGCGTGGCGATCCAGGACTTGTGCGCCGCAACGCGCGCTTTGGACAACGCCCGTCGGCTCGGACTAGGGACACTCTTGAGTGCGGAGACATGACCATGCGCTCTCAGCGATTTCTATTCTGGAGTCCGTAGTCCGGAGTCTGTAGGCTCCAGTCTCCGGTCTCCAGACTCTCTTCTACGAGGGCATCTTGACATCCAGGGCGCTGGGTGGTAGACGTGGGCGGACTTGAATTTCGGCGGCTGGCCGTTGATGCAGGGGTATCCGAACGTCACCTTGACCTCGGGGATCTCGCTGCGGGGATCTTGGCGGTGGAATAGACCTCGACGAACGTGGAGTGGTGGCCCCAGAAGGTCAGGTCCTTTTCCGCGAAACGTAGGCTGCCGATGTATCGCGTGATCACCGTGTCGGGGGCGGTGACGAAGCAACTGATCCAGGTGTAGTCTTTTCCATCGATGGTCTCGTTGTCGCAGGCCCGCAAGCCCCAGGTGTAGGCGGAACGGATGACCGGCCCAAATTAGAAAGGAGAAATCAGCAGATGAAAAAAAATGTTTTCTTTTTCTTTGTCCTATCCATGGCTGTAGTATTTTCTGTTAGAGGAGCCTGGTCGCAGAGCCAGTCGAAAGATGGCAACATAGCCTACCCCACAAAGCCTATTCAATTAATCGTTCCATACTCAGCGGGTGGGGGAACGGACATTACCGCGCGACTGGTAGCCAACTACCTGAAACCATCACTCGGGAAACCCATCGTGGTGGTCAACCGTCCAGGCGCCGCTGGTGCCTTGGGGCACCGAGAAATCGCACATACTGAGCCTGACGGTTACACCTTGGGGGTTTTGAGCTATCCTGACAGTGCGATCAACCCTAAGGGTGCGAGCGCCGGGTTTCGAAATGAAGATTTCTCAGTTCTCGCAACGTTCACCCGCACGCCGTCCGTGCTGGCAGTTCAAAAGGATGGTCGGTTCAAGACCTTCCAGGAGTTTGCCGATTATGCCAAGAAGAATCCTGGGATGATTTCGGTGGCCGTTGGCGGGCAAGCCCATAAACTATGCACCATCCTTATTGAGCAAGCATTGGGAATCAAACTTAACACAGTAATGTTTAAAAGCGGCAACGAAGCTATGAATACGCTGATGGGCGGCCACACCATGGCAGCCATTGCGGCTTCCCAATATGTTGTGGGGGACACTGCGGGCAAGGGAGTAGTCGTGTTGGCCCTCACAGGAGAAAAGAGGCTCGACACGTTTCCGAATGTTCCGACTTTCAAGGAGTTGGGTTACTATGTCCCCATTGATATGATGCGCATTATTTGCGCGCCCAAAGGGATTCCCGCGGCCATTCATAAAAAGCTCTCCGCTGCTTTAGCGGAGTTGGATAAGAATCGTGAATTTGTGGAAAAAGTGAATGCTTCCGGTGAGGTTTACGATGCGCTTTTAGGGCCGGAACTGGAAAAATATTATCAGGAAACAAACGCTAAACTCAGCAAGACCGTTGAGGAATTTAAAGATCAGTTTACCGAGTAGCCCGGCTGAGCCCTCCCGTTACTGTTTGAATGCATCGTGCTCCGATAACTTAAGAGTCATTTCCCGGGCCGTGGTAACCACGGCCCGGGAGCATGAAAACATGAATAAGTATCCTCCGACAGTGCCGGAGGTATTACGATTGCTCGCCCTTCAAAGGTGCCTGACCGCAATGGGTTATAGTTACCCCCATATTTCGAACCGTTGATGCCCTCTTGGAGGGTATTCATCTCCATGAGGGCATCCTATCTGAAAGGCTGAAGCAAGCTTTAAAGACATATTCCCGGAACGGTCAAACTTGGTGAGTCAAATCATCTAAACCTGCCGCGCTCATTCAACGGGCAAAGGAAAGTGGTTATGGAAAAATCCAAGCAAAAAGAAAAAATTATCGCTTGCGTTTTAGTGGCATTCTCACTTGTCTATTGCTTTGGTTGCCTTCAATTGAAAGTCGGTCACCTGAGCAATCCTGGGGCTGGCCTGCTTCCCTGGCTGATCGGGATTCTTCTGCTCCTGTTTACTTCAATAAACTTTTATACGGCTTTCAAGCCCCGAGAAGCCCCGAGGGAAGCGAACCATCAGGGGGAAACTCTGCCGCCCAATTACCGGGCTTCGCTTGGAATCGCAGTTTGTGTCGTCGTTTACCCCTTTCTGCTGATGAACCTTAAATTCCTTCTCACGACCGCCATCGTTCTTTTTTTCATGCTGCTCTGCCTTAAGTACAAAAAGGTATTGGGGTCGCTTTTGATATCGATAGCGGTTTCAGTGATTTCATTTTTGATTTTTTCCATCCTGTTGGGAGTGAGTTTCCCCGGCGGGGTGCTCGAGGATCTTATTCTGAGCCTTTGGTGAAAGGAATACGTATGGACATCCTGCACAATCTCATGATGGGCTTTACTGTCGTTCTCACGCCGATCAATATGTTTTACGTCATTCTCGGATCGGTCTTCGGTACAATAACGGGGATCCTTCCAGGGCTGGGCCCGCTGGGAGCAATGGCCATTTTGCTTTCCTTTACGCTCTACATGGATGCAACGGGGGCAATGATTCTCTTTGCCGGTATTTATTTCGGTGCCATGTACGGAGGCTCGACTACATCGATTTTGTTGAATATTCCCGGGGAAGCCGCTTCGGTGGTAACCTGTATAGATGGTTACCAAATGGCCCGGAAGGGAAGGGCCGGTGCCGCCTTGACGGTGTCTGCGGTCGGTTCCTTCGTCGCCGGCACGATCGCTATCATCGGCTTGATGCTTTTCGCCACAACCCTCTCCAGTTTTGCCCTGCAGTTCGGCCCCCCAGAATTTTTCGCTGTCGGGTTGTGCGGGCTGATAATTCTGGTGCGCTTGAGTGGGGAGTCCATGGTAAAGTCAATCATCATGGTATTGTTTGGGATGGCGGTGGCGACGGTGGGGGTTGACCTAGTTTCCGGAGTCGAAAGGTTCTCTTTTGGCATTTATGAACTGGGGCAGGGAATAGATCTTCTGCCCGTTGCCATGGGTATGTTCGGAATTGGCGAAGTCCTTTGGGCGTCCGAAGAAAAGGAGGCGCAAACCAAGGTTATCAATGTCCGGATGCGGGAGCTTTTTCCGACCCGGACTGAATGGAAGCGGTCGACCGGGCCCATGCTGCGGGGTTCCGTTCTGGGTTTTGCAATTGGGCTGATCCCCGGTCCCTCCCACGTGATCTCCACATTCGTCTCCTATATGGTCGAGAAGAAGATTTCCAACCATCCGGAAGAATTCGGGAAGGGTGCGATTGAAGGTGTTGCTGGGCCGGAGTCGGCCAACAACGCTGCGGTAGGCGGTGCCTATGTCCCTCTCCTGGCTCTCGGCGTGCCCTTTACGCCTGCTTTAGCCGTTGTACTTGGGGCATTGCTGCTTCACGGGATAACCCCCGGTCCGAATCTGATCAAGCAACAGCCACAGCTCTTCTGGGGCATGATTGCCAGCATGTACATTGGCAACTTCGTGCTCGTGATTCTCAACCTGCCGTTGGTGAAGGTCTTTGTCGCCATACTGAAGGTACCCCAAAAACTGCTGTTGCCGCTGATCGTGGTCCTTTGCCTGATCGGGGTCTACAGTCTTAGCTCGAGTTACATGGACCTGATGGTGCTGGCGGTCTTTGGCCTTATTGGGTATGTGATCCGGGAGAGCGGCTTTGATTCAGCGCCTCTTATTTTGGCCTTGGTGTTGGGCCCGATGATCGAAACGGCCCTGCGACAATCGCTCAAGATCACCCATGGGGACATCGGCGCCATGATTTTCCGGCCGATTTGTATGTCTCTTTATTTGATGGTTGTTCTCTTCTTTGTAGCTCCTTACGCAATGAAAATGTTCAAGAAAAAAAACTCCCTGGCAGCATAAAAATATGAAGCGCTCGCGCAACCATCCGACCGATGTGCGGCTGGCGATATTTTTAGGATTGTATAACTACCGACTTAGCGGTTTGGCAGGAGTTTCCTAAAGAAAAATGGCGGATACGAATTTTTAACCTGCACCAAATTTGTAAAAAAACATTTTTGGGGGAAGCAAAACAAATGGAAAATAGGTTTTTGGAAACTGATGTTTTAATCATAGGAGGCGGGAGCGCGGGGTGCATGGCCGCAAACAGATTGCTGGAGTTGGATCCGAGCCTCAAAGTGGTGATCCTCGAAAAAGGGGATATCAAGTACAGCGGATCCATTGCGCGCGGCATGGACGCGTTGAATATTGTAGCCATCCCCAATTTCACCACTCCCGAACTATTTGTGGATTCCAACACTCGCGCCTGTGGTGGGATAATGGATGTGCCTCCAGCTTACCAAATGGCCCACCGCTCTTTTGACTTGCTCAAGAAATTGGAGGGCTGGGGCGTCCATTTCCCTCTGGATGAAAAAGGGAATTACCGCACTCTCCAAGTTCATCCCGCAGGAAAATTTCTGACGGCCATGGAGGAGCCAGACCTGAAGGTGATTATCTCCAGCAAAGCGATAGAAAGGGGCGCTTTGGTGGTCAACCGCACGATGGGCCTTAAACTGCTCGTGGATGACGGACGCGTGGCTGGGGCGGTGGGGATTAACGTGCGTACCGGTGAAATGGTCGTTTGCCTTGCCAAAGCTGTGATTATTGCCAGCGGAGGCCAAGCCCGGTTTGGCTTGCCTAACTCTGGACATTTATACGGAACTTTTGATTTCCCCGGTAATACGGGCGACGGCTTTGTCATGGGTTTTGAGGCCGGTGCCAGTTTGACCGGGCTAGAATATCATCTGAGAGTTACCATTGTTAAGGATTTAAGTTGTCCGCTTTTGTCGATCTGCGTCGTTCGGGGCGCAAAAATGCTAGACATTTTGGACAATGTCCTAATGGAATGGGAGTGCTGGGACTATACTAAGGCTAATCACGCGGCCCTTACGGGCTTAGGCCCCCTGCGTCTCCGTCTCAGTCACTTGCCCACTAATATAATCGAGGAGATCGAATCCATCCTCTTTACCACAGAGCGCCCTGTCCAGGAGCGCTTCTTTAAGAACCGCAAAATTGATTTCCGAAAACACGATATTGAGCTCTGGCCCACGGAAGTTCAATTATGCGGAGGACATGGATTGTCAGGTCTAGTGGTCAACGAAAAAGCCGAAACCAATGTCCCTGGGCTTTTTGCAGCGGGCGATGTTTCTTGTGTCGCCAGGGGATATTTGACAGGAGCCTTCGTATTTGGAGAGATTGCCGCAGAGCAGGCTGCCCATTTTGTGGTTTCTCAGCCTGCACCCAAGATAGATCCTAAGCAGATAGCTGAGGTTCAACAGACCATAGAAAAGCGCACTGCCTCGGCAGATAAACGCGTCGACGTGCGGGATCTCGAATACAAAGTACGCCGGTTAATCAACGACTACTTAGTATCTCCCAAAAACGCGTACAAACTAAATCGCTGGTTGGAGTGGTCCGAGGTGTTTGAGCGTGAGATCGATGAAGATGTGGCCGTAGGGAGTGTGCACGATCTGGTTAAGTCGTTTGAAGTTTGGAACATTGTTAAATGTGCGACCTTTTCCGCCAGAGCGTCTCTCGAGCGCAAGGAGAGCCGATGGGGCAATGCGCACCAGCGCACAGACTACCCAAAGCAGGACGATCAGAACTGGCTCTGTCATGTTGATGTTCGTCGAGGAAGGGATGGGGAAGTAACCGTTTGTAAACGCCCATTGATTCGCAATCTTACGTCTGGAGGTGTCCTTTGAAATCTGTGGGAGCTTCTGCCAATATCTTCATCAATCGAGATAAGTGCTACACCTGCGGCATCTGTGTAGACCGCTGTATCATGGACAATCTGCGCATGTACCTTTCTCCCTGCCGGGCCGCATGCCCGATCCACATGAACTGCCAGGGGTATGTGCGGTTGATCGCACAGGGGAAAGAAGAGGAAGCAGCCAAGGAGATTCGGAAGTATCTCCCCTTCGCCGGAATCATCGGCCGAGTATGCACCCATCCCTGTGAGGAGAAATGTGAGCGCCGCAAGGTTGATGACCAGCCCGTCCATATCCGTGCCTTGAAACGCTATTTGGCCGACACTCACTCGGAAATCGTGCAGGAGCCCTCACCAGCGGCTAAAGAAAGCGGGAAAAGAGTTGCCATTGTGGGGTCTGGCCCTGCCGGACTTATGGCTGCCTATGAATTAAGCGCCAAGGGGCACGCGGTGACAGTCTATGAAGCAGCCTCTGAACCTGGAGGTATGCTCCAGAGGGTGATTCCGGCTTTTCGCCTCCCTTCATCAGAAGTGGTTTATTCCATTCGCATGATAGAGAGGATGGGTGTAGTATTTCAAACCGGGCGTGCGCTGGGAAGAGAGATAGACGTGGAAAAGCTTGAGCGCGAATGGAATTCAGTTTTACTGGCTACCGGCTGCGGACTCGCAGCCAATCTGGGCATTCCCGGAGAGGATATAAAGGGGGTCTATCAGGGTATCGACCTCTTGCGCATGGTACGAGAGGGTCAAACGGTAGATATTGGAAGAAGCGTGATTGTTGTTGGAGGTGGCAATGCAGCCATAGATGCCGCGCTGACCTGTCGGAAACTAGGCGCAGAAGAAGTTAGCCTCGTCTGCTTGGAAGAAAGAAATCAGATGCCAGCTTTCCCAGCGGAGATCGAAGAGGCTTTGGAGGAGGGGATTAAGATACAAGATTGCTGGGGGCCGAAAAGAATTCTCAAGAATGGCGATCGCGAATTTACAATTGAACTGTCTCGCTGCCAGAGGGTTTTTGACGAGAACGGCCTATTCTGTCCACAGCTGGAGGATAACTGTGGTCTCTCTGTTTCCGCCGAATCCGTAGTTGTAGCTATAGGGCAAAGGCCTGACTTTTTCGGATACCCGACTGACCTGCGTCTCTCGAAGGGAAATGGTATAGCCGATCCGCTGACGCTACAAACTAAACGGCCCAAAGTTTTTGTTGCTGGAGATATTGTCACCGGTCCACGGTCTGTGATCGAAGCAATGGCGCAGGGACAGAAGGCAGCTGTTTCCATCGATCGGTACCTATTTGGTGAGACTCTACGGTGGGGAAGAGCCTTCTGGCAAGGCTCTTACACAACCGACTTTCCCGTGGACAAATCGGACGCTATTTCCCGCCCCCGGGCAATTCTTCCACGCCTGCCGATCCAAGAGAGAAACCTCTACCGTGAGGTCGAAAAGACTCTGGGAAGAAAGGCAGCTCAGGAGGAGGCAGAGCGTTGCCTGAACTGCGGCTTTCCGGCTGAGGTGAACCAGACATGTTGGTATTGCTTGCCCTGTGAGGTCGAATGCCCCGTGGACGCGTTGGAAGTTCGGATGCCGTATCTGGTGCGTTGAGTACCTGTCGTTTGTATATCCAGCATCATGATTAAAATCAATAGCTTATTTTTGCATTATAGTGAATGCTACGGAACTCTATGAGCTCTAAAAATCATAATCAACCGAATCGTGCAGAGGTCTCGAAATCTTCGGCGCTCACAGTCGGATCACCCGGTGGCAGGGCTCTCCCCGACCCCCTTTCGGGCCCCATGGATGTCGAACCCACCACCGGGAATCCGGAGAGCCTCCGTGCCGAATGGAACTCAAGCTCGGTTTCCGGGACTTTTCCGGCTAAACCTCCCCTTCTTCAAGAGCCATGGCGCAAGAACGGCGGTCAGGGCTGCAATGTAGAGTGTGAGGCAAATCGGCCTCAGAATCAGGGGGAGGAATTCTCCGCCGGAGATCAGGAGGGCCTGGCGCAGTGAGTTCTCGATCATCGGGCCGATCACGATGGCCAGGATCAGAGGTGCGGGTTTGAACCCGGCTCCCCTGAGGACATAGCCGATGACGCCGAAAAGGGCCATGGTGTAGAGGTCCACGGTGCTGGCGTTCACGCTGTAAACCCCGATGAGGCAGAGCAGCGCGATGATCGGAAGCATAATCGGTTTGGGGATTCGCAAAATGCCCACAAACAGATTGACCAGGGGCAGGTTGAGCAGGACCAGCATGAAGTTGCCGATGTACATGGCTGCGATTACCCCCCAGAAAAGGTCGGGTTTCTGCTGGATCATGTTTGGCCCGGGCGTGATGTTGTGGAGCATCAGGGCTCCCAGGACCATGGCCATGGCCGGTGTGAAGGGGATGCCGAGCGCCATCAGGGGAACGTAGGCGCCGCCCACTGCCGAGTTGTTGGCCGCCTCCGGACCCGCTACGCCTTCGATGGCGCCTTTTCCGAATTCCTCAGGGTGCTTGGAAAGCTTCTTCTCCGTAGCGTAAGAGACGAATGTGGAGATGACCGGGGAAGGTCCCGGGATCAGGCCGATCAGGAACCCGATGAAAGACCCTCTGAAAATGGGGCCCAGGGACCTCTTCCATTCACTCCGGTTAGGAAGAAGTTCTCTGAGCTTCACCTTGATGAGGCTGGTTGCCTCCGGACCCCGCACCGCTGCGTCGAGAACCTCTGCGATCCCGAAAAGCCCTATTCCCACGGGCAAGAAATCCATCCCCTGCGCCAGTTGCTCTATTCCGAGGGTAAAACGGAGCGTCGCGCTCAGGTAGTCGGCACCCACGGTGGCGATGGCCAGGCCGAAAAGAATCATGATCAAGGACTTGAGGATCGATCCCTCTTCAAGCCTTACCAGAAGGATCAGTCCGCAGACCCCAATGGCGACAAACTCAGGCGGCCCGAATCTGAGGGCTGCCTTTCCCAGAAGAGGGGCCGCCACCATGAGGCCCACAATGCTGATGTTGCCGGCGAAGAAAGATCCAACAGCGGAAACGGCCAGGGCCGCTCCGGCCCTGCCCTTCTTAGCCATCTCGTAGCCGTCGATACAGGTCACGACCGAGGCCGCTTCTCCGGGGATGTTCAACAAAATGGACGTTGTGGAGCCGCCGTACATGGCCCCGTAGTAGATGCCAGCGAAGAAGATCATGGCCGTCGTGGCATCCATGTTGAGCGTGAACGAAAGAAGGATCGCCATGGCACCCAAAGGCCCAATGCCCGGGAGAATCCCCGTGATCGTCCCCACCACGGACCCCACGAAGGCAACAAGGAGGTTGCCCGGTGTGAGAGCAATGCCAAACCCGTGTACTAGGCTCTGCCAGATTTCCATCACCTACCACCCCTTCAGCTTGTAGAGAAACATCTCAATGGCCCCGCTGGGCAGGGCCACTCCCAGGAGCATGGCAAAGACGATGAAACAGACCAAAGCCGTGAAAAGGGATACGAGCAAGCTTACCGGCCACGACCTGTACTTCATGACGAGCAGCATGCCGAACACGGTCAAGAATGTGGCAGGGATAAAAGCCAAGCCCATCAGCATGACCGGATAGGCAAAGATGCAGAGGGAGAGCCCGCCCAAAATCCGCAGGTCCTTCTGTGACAGGCCTTCAGACCGACCGGATTCATCGCCTTTGTTCTTGAAGACTCTGTAGAGGTAGGCGCCGGCGCTCAGGAGCAGGGCCGCTGCGATCAGGGCTGGAAAGAATCCGGGCCC
>Ga0209777_10005295_pt1 | contig 14941 bp, 14 predicted proteins | sample FrelakmetHBP12HB_FD_187147 | JGI IMG/M metagenome (GOLD analysis project Ga0209777, IMG submission 187147) | Freshwater lake sediment microbial communities from the University of Notre Dame, USA, for methane emissions studies -HBP12 HB (SPAdes)... | ecosystem: Environmental > Aquatic >... | reverse complement strand
AAAGGGGCTTCGCCCCTTGTGGAATCCCCACGGCAACCGACAGGGAATTCCCTTCTCCTACGAGAGTGGAACTCCCCCTCTCCTGTGAGCAGGAGAGGGCTGGGGTGAGGTTACCTTGACCACTAGACGCGTCATCGTAGTCGGCGCCGGAGCCAGTGGCATGATGGCAGCAGGCCAGGCTGCCGAGTCAGGTGCCAGCGTCCTGCTGCTGGAAAAGACCAGGCAAGCCGGCAACAAAATACTCATCAGCGGCAAGACCCGCTGCAACCTGACCAACGCCAAAGAGCTCGATGACTTCATTGCGATGTATGGCCCCAATGGCCGTTTTCTCTATAGCGCTTTCCACCGCCTCTTTCGTGATGATTTGCTCGCCTTGTTGAGGCGCTACGGGGTGGAGACCAAGACTGAGCGCGGTGGGCGGGTCTTCCCCGCCTCCGACGATGCCCGCGACATAGTCAAGGCCTTTCAGCGGTACATGACTGATGGCGGTGTCCAACTGCACACCGATACCGGAGTGACCGGCATACAGGTTGATAAGGGCCGAGTGGTTGGTGTGCAAACAGAGAAGGAGACGCTCTCAGCAACAGCAGTGATTATAGCCACCGGCGGTTCCTCGTCCCCCGAAACCGGCTCTACCGGCGATGGCTATCGCCTGGCCGCCGCACTCGGCCACACCATCACCAAACTGCGACCGGCTCTGGTCCCCCTGGTCGTCCACGAAGTCCAGCAAGCCAAAGGTATGCAGGGCGTCAGTCTGCGCAATGTGCGACTGACCGCCTATCAGTGCCCCGCTGATGAGATCAACCCATCTCTTACACCGGCCAGCGACTGCGGACGCGGCATAGGCGGCAGACAACCACCCCAACCGATCATCGAAAGCCGTATGGGGGAGATGATGATAACCCACTTTGGCATCGGCGGGCCGATAACATTGCTGATGAGCCTGGCGATAGTAGATGCACTGGAGAATGGCCCGGTCAGCGTGTCCATTGACCTGAAACCCGCCCTCGACGAAAAGCAACTGCGCCAGCGGCTGCAACGGGACTTTGATAGCCACGGCAAGCGGAGCTATCACAACATTCTCAAGGGATTGTTGCCGCAAAAGATGATTGACCCCTTCATCGAGATGACCGCCATCCCGCCTGACAAGCCTGGCCATCAGATAAACGCCGAGGAGCGGGAACGGCTTTTAAGTCTGCTCAAATCGCTGCGCTTCAACATCAAGGGGCCGCTGTCGCTGGCCTCTGCCATGGTGACTGCTGGAGGCGTCTCACTCAAGGAAATCGATCCGCGCACCATGGCCTCCCGCCTGGTCGAGGGACTCTATTGCTGCGGTGAGGCGCTGGACCTGGACGGCGACACCGGCGGCTACAATTTGCAAGCCGCCTTCTCTACCGGCTACATCGCCGGCGAAGCGGCTGCGCTCAGCGGTAAAGCTAGCGATTAGCTACAAAAGTAGGCGCTATTCGCTTTGCTCAAGGGGACAGACTGTATAAGTATAATTCGGAGGGGAAACAAGCCGTTGGTGTTGAGCGTTGCAAAGAATCTCCGTTGTTACATAGACCTATGCAAACAGATACCCCTGATTATCTATAATATATGAACACCGAACTCTTTCAAACTCTCTGTCAGGGCGCTCAAGGGAAGGCCGATTACGTTGAAATAGTCGCCCTCAATCTTTTCCACAATCACCGACCCCAGCCCCTGGATGGCATAGGCTCCCGCTTTATCCAACGGCTCTTTTGACTTTACATAGGCATTGATCTCGTTTGAGTTTAGCTTTTTAAGATAGACCCTTGTCTCCACCGCTTTCGATACTGCTTTGTTGCTGCCGGTATCCAGAATGGTAAAGCCAGTTATTACCAGATGCGGCTTCCCGTTCATTGTCTCCAGCATCTCTTTGGCCTCGGTTTTCGTATGCGGTTTGCCCAGTATTTTACCTTCAAAAACAACGAAGGTGTCCGCTGCGATGACCAAGGCATCCTTGTGTTTTTGGGCCACCAGCCTGGCTTTTTCCAGAGATAGCGATTTGGCAAGCTCGTGCGGTTCTAATTCGCGGCTTATATTCTCCTCATAATCGCTGGGTTCGACCTTAAATTTCAGGCCGATTGTTTTCAGCAATTCCTTTCTTCTTGGTGACGCCGAGGCCAATATAATTGTTTTCATATTTCAGTTTGTGTATCTTAATATCAGGTTGATTCTTCTTTGCCAGCTGTGAGAAACTGTAGTTAACAATATTTTCTGCTAAGCTTTTTCACTTTTATTCAGGATTGGATAAATTCAACTACTGTTTGTTTAAGAAATGATCAACTCTATTAGCTGCGTTTTCTCTGATGTCGAAATAATAGAATGGATAATCAAAGCTATGGAAAACTCCTTTACCCATTATTTGATTTCCTGGAGCTAGCTTTTCTACATCAGCAGTGCTGCAAATTACAGCGCCCTTAGCTTTGTCTACGCGAGCATCAGCATAGTTTTTTACAGGTTCAATTTTCCCTTCTTCATTTAATACTACAGATCCATCTTTATTTAACATTATAGACCCTAAATTTTCCTCAGCAGTTGCTAATGTTTCTTCTCTGGTCCAAGTAATTGGGTTTATAGCAATAGCACCAGGCAATAAAACGGGGTTGTTTCCTTCGACAGTAGGTGCTTCAGTATTGTATGAAATTATAACCCCTGTATCATCAGGACCTTCGGCAAATTTTAAGTGAGGATTTTGGGCAAGGTAATCTTTTGTTACTGAATATCCGATAACATATGCGGCAATCATTCTGTCATAGACCTTGGTATGCGCTTTCATATATTCTGACAATAAAAATACCAGTTCATTTGATCCTAGAGAATGTCCGGCCAAAATAAACGGACGGCCATTATTGTAGTTTTTGATATAATAATCGAATGCCGCAAATACATCTGATTTTGGTATACCTCCAACAAGTTTATCTTGTTCTTCCATAGGCAAACCAAATTTATATATCATATCCACTTGCCTATAATATGGTGCATAAATATTAGCTACGGTTTCAAAAGCAGTAGCTTGTCTGGCAAATGCTAATTTTGAATATTTTAGCATTACAGGATTGTCGATTTCACAAATATTGGGGTCGTTTTCATTAATCTTTTGATAGGAGGTAGGGTAAAGGTAAAACACATCTACTTTCTTTTCAGGTGAAGAAGGTAATGACAGCCAATGTTCAGACTTTGAATAATCAGTAGCTTTTGGTTCAGATTTTGAACCATCATTTCCGCATGCTACAAGAGTAAAACTAAAACAAAGCGCAATGACCAATACGATGATTTTTTTAAAGCTCATTTTCAAATGTCCTTAACCGGGATTTTCCATATCAACTCTTGATGAGGACGTGCCCCGCTCTCCTTGCCGTCTGCCGTATGATAATAACGTCTGCGCCATGGCTGTCAAGTCCCTTGAGAACCTCCGTCAACTCCAGCGCTCCAACAAGATCCCGGCAGGCCAGCAGTCCCCCATCCCGAAGTGATCCTGGCCCCCTGGAACTCCAGCCTCAACCACTTATCGAATTGAAGCTTCAGTGCCTATTTAGCCTTTTCACCCATTGGGTTCTTCAAGCCAGACCCCTTGCCGCGAAGCTAAACACAGGGGCCTTTGAAGCCATTTTGCCATAGGTTCCACTTATGAGCGCCTTTTGATATTGGAAATCCAGTCTCAAGCCTGTGTCCGTTTGCCATGGAACAATTCGCTTCCGGCACCCGGGTACACCACTCGCTCAGAAAGAGGCGTTGCCCTTTTGACTTTGGGCCACACATCTCTTTGTGGCTCAGCTCCCTCCAGAGTTACTTTGGATGGAGCGCGGTCCCTCATCTGAGGTTCTTTTCGGACATTTATCCCCTCCACGTTATGGGAAAACTCAATGGGGATGCCATTGGGATCATAGGCATAGATGGAGTGGATGAATCCATGGTCGATCATGTCTGACACAGGAAATCCGGCGGCCTCCAGTCTGTCTTTCAGCTCCCACAGGTCGTCCTCAGTATCAACGCCAAAGGAAACGTGATCGAAAATGAAAGGGCCTCTGACCGGCCTGCCATGGTCTTTCTTCACCACAGACTCAACTCCTGTCCACTCAAAAAAGGCTATAAGATCGCTATCGGATATCTGGAAGAAGTAGTGCCTGTAACCGGGCTGGCCTAGCCCCGCAACAAGCCGCATTCCCAGCAAATCCCTCCAGAAACGAATTGTCTTGTCCATGTCCCCAGTGGCCATGGCAAGGTGATTGACCCCGTTGAACCGAGCCATCTAATATCCTCCTGTAGGTCGTCTTCTATGATACAAATATGACCAACGCACCAGTTAATATAAGACACCTGGCAAAGCGCGCGATAGGTCAGGCAAAGTATGTCGCTATGGTCAAGCTGTGACCTGAGCTGCCTGGACGCTTTTCCGGCCCAGCCTCCACAACAGCACTCCGCATAAACCCAGGGCAAGCCCTACCACAATCATAAAAACGCCGATGCCTATGACAACCTCGGTAACGCCGAAGCCCAGAACGCCAAGGTAAAGGTAGTTTTCCAGGTTTAACGCTTGCATATAGGTCACGTCCTTGGTATTTGTTGGATCAAACTTCCCCCCGCTCTGAGTTATGAGATCGTTATAGGTAGGTGCTATGTTATGGCGGTGCCCCGTTATCGTGTCGCCGGCCTTCTGCAGTTCAGCTGCGTCGTCGACTAAGTCTCCTTTGGCTATGGCACTATCGGATAGACCCAGAGTTATCTTTTCTTCCCGCATCCTGCCTTTCATCCAGTCGTTCTTATCGAGGGCTTTGGCGATAAACACTGAACCGATGACGATGCTTAACACCCCGAACAGTCCTATTATTATTGCCAGATAGCGACCTATGCGTGCCATGTTTTTACTCCCTTCTTTTATGTATTTCAGTGCTATCGGTCTCCCTAGGTTTCCTTCCTCTCCTTCTCTTTAGGCTCAGCGAACTGCTTCAAGCCCTCAGCTATATCTCTGAGTCGCTTGTCCACCAGATAGTTGATAGTGCCTTCCGGATAGCTGCCATCAGCGTGGCGCTCCCCGGCTGATCTATGGCTAAACCGAATTCCATGGCCTTGATAGCGCGGTCCTGGCCAATGAACTCTGCCAGGGGTGTCAGCTCACTGGTGCACTGAAATTTGAACTGTTCAGGCACACAATCCCAGCGTAGCTTCTCCACGGGCACTTCAAATTGGCTCAACATAAACCCTCCCTCAAAGCCGGTTTATTTGGTCAGGCACAGTCCCGCTAGCGCCTAGTTGAACGTAGAATAATAGCAGTGGGTTGGGTATGCAGCATTTCTTACCGACACCAGAGCAAGACTAAATAAGTGGATGCAATAATGGCCCTTGGTCATTGCTGTTAAAATAGCCCTTTCAGCCCCCTGTATCCCCCACTCTTGGGGGAATTGGTAGTGAGCTAGGGGGCACCCCCATACCCCCGCCATCCGCCTCTGGCGGACGCCCCCTTGTGGAATCCCCTTTTTCATACTTCATGGTACCGGCAGCAAATCTGCATAGCGATTTCTCCCCTGTCCTGGCAAGCCAACTTGACCCAGCCTAAAAGCCGAGCTTCTCTCCTACGATTACGGTGGTGATGCGGTTCGGGACAGCCTCTTTTTCATAAATTACGACCTTGCCCAAGAAAGTGCCCGGTGCGCCTGTTTTTTTCATGCGCTGGTCTTCCAGCGGTATGCAGTGCTCTTTGAGACGCCGCATGGCCGCCTCCAGGTCGGAGACTATCTTATTTGCCCCTGCTACCCAGATAACCTTCTTAGCTCCAAAGACATAGCCGCCTTGACGGCTCCCTGAGGCATCAGCCCCCAGCACCTGACCTGTTTGGGCGATGGCCTGCACGCTGCCCAGAAAGTATTCTGCTGTAGTAGAAGCGCGGCGGAGATCGGCCTGCTTATCCGGGTCTTTCTCCGGCAATATCCTGTCCTTCCAGTTCCGCCAGGGATGTGGCCCTTTGATAAGCAGCTCAATGAAGCCGATCTGCTCCAGCGTGGTCGAGGAGCCAGTCATCACTTCGGCTCCAGCAGGGATAATTTCCTGGAGCTTTTTCAGAGCTGCACCTTTATCGGCTACAAACAAAGGGTTGAAATTTCGCTCCTTCAGGGCTGCCATAGTCTTTTCCAATGTCTTCTTGTCGGCTATTTTATTCCAGTCAGTCATAGATCTATACTCCTTCCGGTTACGCCAGTTCTGGCTTTATACCCTATCACCTTACAGAAACTCATCAAGCAGTTTATTGCAGATGCCGGGGTCAAGCTTCTGTTTAACCAGTGGGCCTTTCTTGAGAGCTGCTACGTGCTCCTCAAAGGTAGGCCTCTCCTTTTGATAGACCACCCCGATGGGTATCCCATCGCCCCACTCTTGGGCTTTCTGAAAGGCTGCCATTCTATCGGTAGAATCATAGCCATCTCCCAATTTATAGACCCGCTGTCTATACCAGGCAAAGGTGTTTACATGATTGAAGGAGACACAGGGTTGGAGCACATCGATCAGTGCAAAACCTCTGTGCTGTATGCCTATCTTGATCATCTGGGATAGGTGCTCGTTATCACCGGCAAAGCTGCGGGCCACCAGGCCCACATTGCAGGCCACAGCCAGGGACAGGGGGTTAAGGGGAGTGCTGGCTCCCCCGGGGGTGGTCTTGGAAACAAAGCCCTGGTCGCTAGTGGGTGATGCCTGGCCTTTAGTTAGCGCATAGACCTGATTGTTATGCACTATGTAGGTAAGGTCATGGTTGCGGCGCATGCTGTGGATAAAGTGGTTCCCCCCCTCACCATAGCCATCACCGTCACCACCGATGGCCAAAACGATAAGCTCTGGATTGGCCAGTTTGGCCCCAATGGCTGCGGGCAGGGTGCGGCCATGCAGCACATTGAGCACGTTGCCGCGGGTATAGTGTGGCAGCTTGCCAGCTTGACCGATGCCGGAGACCAGCAACACCTGATAAGGCTCCAGGCCAAGCTCCGTCAGGGCCTTCTTAACTGCGGTCAGGATACCGAAATTGCCACACCCCGGACACCAGGCGGTCTGACCACCGGCATAATCAGCCAGCTTTACCATGGACTACCTCCTTTTTAGCCTCCCGGACGATGCCTGCCGGGGAGAAGGGGCGGCCATCGAACTTCAAGATGGTTCCACTGACCTTCAGACCTGTCTCCCGTCTGATGAGGCGAGCCAGTTGCCCCGTGGCATTGTTCTCCACCGCCAGGCTTTGTCTGGATTTCCCCAGGACAGAGGACACCGCTTCAGCAGGGAAGGGCCAAAGCTCGTTGAGATGGAGCAGATTGGCCCCGATCTGCTGTGCTTGCAGCATATCAACCGCCTCCTTAAGCGCACCATAGGTGCTGCCCCAGCCGACTAGAGTAAGCTCAGCTTGAGGTGACCCGTAGAAGCGAGGCTGGCCTATCTCCCGCCTGATGCCCTCCAGTTTGCGCAGCCGCTTTAACATCATCTTGGTCCTGGTCTCAGCGTCCTCTATGGGGTGTCCCTCTTCGTTGTGTTCGTCGGAGTCGGCTACTACCAGAGTATTTTTATATAGTGGCAATGCTCGCGGCGATACGCCTGACTCAGTAAACTGGTACCGCTTATATTGACCCAATCTGGCTGCCTCATCCTCGCTGAGAAGCTGTCCCCGCTCGATGGTTATCTTGGACAAGTCAAACCTTTCTACAGTAGCGTAAGAGCTGCCGATGTACTGGTCGGTGAGTATGATGACCGGGGTCTGATATTTCTCCGCCAGGTTGAATGCTTTGGCGGTCAGGTAGAAAACATCCTCTACGGTGGCCGGGGCCAGGACAGCCCTGGGGAATTCCCCGTGAGCAGCATGCAGCACAAACTCCAGATCACCCTGCTCTGTGCGGGTGGGTAGGCCGATGCCGGGTCCGGAGCGCTGGCTATTTACAATAACCACAGGTGTTTCAGTTATCCCGGCCAACCCCAGGCCCTCTACCATAAGGCAGAAACCACCTCCCGAAGTACAGGTCATGGCACGAGCACCAGCAAAAGCCGCCCCAATGATCATATTGATGGCGGCGATCTCGTCCTCTGGCTGCACCACCACCATGCCTGTCTCCTCAGCCTTACCCGCCAGATACTCCAGAATAGTGGTTGCAGGTGTCATGGGATAGGCAGCCACGAATTTACAGCCAGCGGCCACTGCCCCCAGGGCCAGCGCCTCATTGCCATTGAGGAGCATCCTTTTAGCCTGGCCCAACGAGCGGAACTGCTTGTTGAAATTGCCCTTGAACTTCTCCCTGATGTAATCGTAACCGGCCCGAGCCGCCAGGATATTGGCCTGGGCGACCTCCCCTTTGAAATGCTCCGCCAGCACTTTATCCAGTATCTCGAGGCCATAGCGCACCAACCCCAGGGCAGCGCCTAAAGCCACCGAGTTACTCATGAGCCTATCGCCTGCCCTCTCCCTGGCCAGCCGTTCCAGCGGCAGTCCAAATAGTCCTCTAGCCGGGCCGTAATCCTTGGTGGCCTCTTCATCGAAGATAGCTACCCCATCCTCCATCAGTTTGCCCAGGTGCAAATCCAGACTCTCCTTATTCATAGCGATAAGGATATCCACCTCTTCAGTCAGGGCTGCTATCTGTCTGTCACTGACTCTGACCCGGAAGAAGTTATGCCCACCCCTGATTCTGGACTCGTAGTCCTGGTCAGCAAAGACGTGGTAGCCTCCCCGAGCCAGGGATTTGGCCAGAATAAATCCCAGAGACTGAACACCTTGCCCAGCTTCTCCACCAATCATCACATTCAGATCAGACCCCATTTCACAGCTCCTATCTCCAGGTCAGCTCCAACAATATACCGGTGCCTGGTTGCACAAGTCAGCGTAACAACAACCGAGATTCTTCGCTACGTTTGTAGTGAAAGGGACATTGGCCATTGCGAGTGTGGCTTATCGTCCGTCATTGCGAGCCCGCCTTAGGTGGGCGAAGCAATCTGGAGATGAGAGGGAGCTGAGATTGCTTCGCTTCACTCGCAATGACATCTGTGCACTTTGCCACCCGCCGTAGGGGTTTCCTCTCCACAAAGGGAATAACGCCTATTTCTGCAACTAAGCGCTCGTCGGCTTTGCCACCTCCGACTACAAGTCCTCAAGCAGGGTAGTAAAGGTATCATGATGGTCTTCTTCCTGCTGCAATATCTCCCGGAAAAGACGATTGGTTGTCTCATCACCTTCTTTGCGTGCCATCTCCACAATCTGCTTGTAAAGCTTGATAGCGCCCTCCTCATCCTCAACGTCTCGCTGTATCATTTCCTTAAGAGTAGTGCCAACGAAAATGGGAGTGGGCTTGGTGGTTGGTATTCCGCCAAGATAGAATAATCGCTCCGCAATAGCTTCAGCATGCTTCATCTCAGCTATTCCGATGGACTTCAGCTCGCTTTGCACAGCGAAGCCTTTCACTCCGCCCCACTGGACATGCTGCCACATGTACTGGATGGCTACCTGCATTTCTCTGGCTATTGCCTCGTTTAGTTTGTCCAACAATGCTGGTGACACCTTGGTTGCAGCGCCGGCCTTCTTTTCTGCCATATTCCTGTACCTCCTAATAGATTTTTCACACGTCGCGCCGCTTCGGCACAACGTATTGCCCAAAACTAGATTCGAGTGGCTTCTACAGGCATGCACATGTCACCGTTCATGGTAACAGGCACACTGTAAAGAAGTCAATAAAATCGAGGCCAAAAATCTTGAATAGTTATTACATTTGAGGTCTCTGAAAAAGTCTCATTCAACGTATATGTAAGGTAAGTAGTTCATGGGTATCCCTATTTTCACTAGCCCCTCATACCCGCCAAAATCTTTGTCCCAGGTTCTACCCTGCGATTGCGGCCTACGGCAGTACCAGGAGGTACTATTGTATCCCTTCCCAGCACCGTGATATCCGAGAAGCTCAGGATATGACCAGCCCCAAAGCCGACATAGCAAAATTTGCCTACATTCACCCCCTCGTCCAAGATGCAACGGTCAACTACACTGTGTCTGCCTATAACAGTGTTGGCCATGATAATTGAATTTCTTACCACCGCTTGCTCCTCAACAACGACACCGGGTGACAAAATGGAGTTCTCTACACTGCCTCTAATAGCACAGCCTGGGCTAACAATGCTTTGCTTTACACTACCCGTGTCAGATAGCTCCGGGAGCGGCAAAACGTTTTCTCCGGTGAAGATGGGCCAGCCGCTGTTAAGGCTCAAGGAAGGCTGAGGCCTAATAAGCTCCATATTTGCCTCATAGTAGGTCTCTATAGTGCCTATGTCCCGCCAGTAGCCATCGAATTTATAGGCAAAGACCTTGTTCCACTTCACCATCCGAGGGATTAGAGCATACCCAAAATCATGGGGTGAAGCCGGCTGGGCGCTGTCTTCGAGAAGATGCTCAGCAAGCACTTCCGTCTTAAAGACATAGATGCCCATGGAAGCTAAATTGCTGGTCGGGCTGTGAGGTTTTTCGACAAAGTCTATGATCCTGCCCTGAGCATCAGTGGTGACTATGCCAAAACGATGCGCTTGTTGAATGGGCACTGTGATGACTCCCACGGTAACATCAGCTTCCATTTGTTGGTGGAAAGCCAGCATCTTGCGGTAATCCATCTTATAAACATGGTCGCCAGCCAGCACCAGCACTGCATCGGGATCACAGCCTCTTAAATAGTCAAGGTTCTGATAGACAGCATCCGAGGTGCCCTTGTAAGAGCCGGATTTGGGCTCCAGAATATGCAGACCATTGCCACCAGTGTTCACCATGCACCACTCTTTAAGATACTCCGCCGTGTATTGTTGCTGGTAATCAATCAAAGCCGCCATATTGCTGATTCCGGAATGAATACAGTTACTCAGGCTGAAATCGATCACCCGCCACCTGCCAGCAAAAGGCAGCACTGGCTTTGACCTCCCATAGCATAGAATATCCATCCTTTTACCTCGGCCACCAGCGAGTATCATAGCTACTGTCTTTTTCATGGCTCAACCCTTTTCCTTTTAATAATTTACGCAATTATCCCTTGACAACATATATAGACAGTGCTATGATTATCTAAAAGATGGATACCAAGAACGAGCAATTGGAACGCAGAAAAACTCTAGCTACTATTCTAGGGACAGTAGGAGCTGGGGCAGTGTTGGCTGCCGTGGTTGAGCTACTAGGTGCACAATGGCCATGGCTATTACTGATAGTGGGTATGACACTCATTGCGATATCTGTATTTCTTGCAGCACCAAGTACGGTAAATTGGTTTTCCCCTGTACATCTTTATAGATACAGAAAGAGGCGAAAAGAACAAAAGCAACAATATCAGTACGAACAGAAACAAAAACAGGAACGACAGAAGTTCCTAAAAGATCACCTGCCAACCTACATAATTCACGAACCTGTCATAAATACACAACCTATAAATCCAAAGGATAGCTTACCTCAGCATACTGGTAAGTTTAAGATAGAGATAACGAACCGGCCCGATTGTATTGAACCTATAGAAGTTCATTTCAAAGCACTAATTACATTAGAACAAGAATATGGATATGGCAGTCTTTCCATGGATTTCTGGATGCAACCTCGTATACCTAATGCCACGATACCATTGAGAGAAACACGTGAATACACAATAGACATGATTGGGACACCATCTACATCTAACCCACCGTTTCTTGATCTCAGTAAATGCTATCACTGGAAAATAGAAGGTGTGACATTATATGTAAATGGTCTTCAGGAACAAGTAAAATGCCATAGTGAGGGTGATATCAATGGCGAAGAAAAAAGTGTCTAATAAAATCCCACTCACCAACAAACGATTTGAGGCTATTCTTGAGAAGGTATTTACCACCCCCGTGCCTGAACTTGCTGGACAACGGAAAGGCGGTCAAGCAAAGATGCAAACATTGGAGTCTCATCCTTCCGATGGTCATAGCGGTAAATGTAAGAGTCCAGATAAGACTGAAGGTACAGAGGACTAACATGATGGTTGACCCCATCAATGCCACGCTTAATAGTAGACCAAAGAGCCTCGACTGTGTTGACGTGGGCGTTACCAGCGACGTACTGCTTGGCTGCGTGTTGCACTATTTCGTGGTCGTATCCAAGTCTCTCAACACCATTATAGCTGGAGAGTTCATCAGTGAAGACAACCGTTTTGCCTTCTTTGGCCACCTGTTTTTCAATCAGGGGAATAAGAGTCTTGGCCTTGACATCGGGAACTACTGTTGCGATAGCGTTCCCATTGCGCTCAACCATACCCAATACAACCGACTTTCCGCTTGCACCACGGCCACGTTTGCCAGAGGCCTTCCCGCCGATGTAAGTCTCGTCAACTTCAACTTGGCCAGTGAGAGGGTTGACGTTCTCAGACATGAGCTTGCGAATCTGAGTAAACATCCGCCATGCTGTTTTATAAGTAACCTTCAGTTCCCTTTCGAGTTGTTTTGCCGAAATACCTGTGCGTGTCTGTGCCATCAAGAAAGCCGCATAGAACCAAGACCGAAGTGGTGTTGGAGATTTATGAAGGATTGTGCCAGCTGTGGGCGAGATTTGATAGCGGCAGCGGTCGCACTGGTAGGCTTTGCGTCCCTTTACACGATAAAAGTTGCGTGGTTGTTTACACACTGGGCACTCAATCATTTTGGGAAAGCGATGCTGTCTAAGCCATTCAAGGCAGGCATCTTCACTGGGGAATCGGTCGTTGAAATCTTTTATACTGTAGTTTTTCATTTGTTCTCTCCAATCTCACCTTATAGCTACAGTATAGCACATTATTGATATGTTGTCAAGGGATAATTGCCATAATTTATCTGTCTTATAACCCCCACCTGTATCAGGGTTGCCGGGGAAGGAATCAAAGTGGGGCACAAAAGCACTAGGTTTATTTAGCCTTTAGTGCTATCTCGGTAGATTTTGCCGCTGGCACTTCAGGCAAGCGTATCTCCAGAACTCATTCTCACAGTTGGCATACAACTCTACCGGTACCAGTTGGGACTGGTACTGCAAACCTTCAAAAGGAATCCTCCTTGCCGCCCTGTTATTCCTGGGGAATCCCCAGCAAATAACTGACCTCAGTCTCCGTACTACCGTAGCCATGTTCCTCTCCCATTCTTGGCCTTACTCACACAATAGGGCAATCAGTGTTATGCTTCCAAAGCCTCAATGATAGCTTTGTTGAACCGCGGCAGGTCAGCCGGTTTACGTGCGGTTATGAGGTTGCCATCGCGGACTACAGGCTCGTCAACCCAGTCTGCGCCGGCATTCTTGAGGTCCACCGCTACTGATGGCCATGAAGTGATCCGGCGACCCCTTACTATATCAGCCGAAATCAAAAGCTGTGGTCCGTGGCAAACCGCTGCCACCACCTTGCCCAAATCATACGCCTTTCTTACCAGGTCGACCATGGGTTGATGCAGACGCATCTTATCCGGGGCATAGCCACCAGGTATGATAATGGCATCAAAATCCTCCGCCCTGACCTTATCCGCAATAATGTCTACTCGCATTATTACAGCACCTCTTTTTCCCTTGTAGCTTGGCTTCGAGCCACTGCCTATGATCACCACCTTGGCACCAGCTTCCTTCATCGCCTTGAGCGGCTCTACAAGTTCCACATCCTCAAAATCCTCTTCAGCCAGGATGGCGATACGTTTACCTTCAAGATGCGACAACTTCTTAATCCTCCTACCCCAGATAGTCCCTCAACCTCTGGCTTTGTCTGGATTCTCGCAACTTAGCCAGAGCCTGCTTTTCAATCTGGCGTGCACGCTCTCGGGTGACTCCGATTTCTCGCCCCACTTCATCCAGAGTGCGATTACCACCGTCATATAAGCCAAACCTGAGTCCCAGAACCATCCTTTCCCTGAGTGGTAACGAGGCCAGGCAAGCTTCCACCTCTTCCTGCATCATTTTTTGTGCCACCACATCAACAGGTAGAGAGACGCTAGCGTCCTCAATCAAATCGCCGAGGTTGCTTTCTTCCTCCTCGCCGATTGGGGATTCCAGCGAAACAGACTCCTGACAGGCCTTGATGATATCCGCTACCTTCCCTATTGGGATTTGCATCTCTTCAGCTATTTCTTCTTTCGTGGGCTCACGTCCGTACTTCTGCGCCAATTGAGGTTTGAGTCGAAGCAGACGATTCATCATCTCGGTCATGTAAATAGGAATATGAACAACACGCGCCTGGCGATAGATGGCCCTTATGAGCGCCTGCCGTATCCACCAGGTAGCATAGGTGCTGAACCTGTAGCCCTTTCTGTAGTCGAACTTTTGCGCTGCCTGCATCAGCCCAATATTCCCTTCCTGTATGAGGTCAGGCAGGGGCACACCCCGGCCCACATGTTTTCTGGCCAGGCTGACCACAAGGCGCAAATTGGCCTCCACCAGATGTCTTTCCGCCCTGGCACCTTCCTCCTTAACAGCCTGTAATCTTGCCTCGATCTCCCTTTCATGAGCGGCAATATGGCGCTGCAAATCCACTGAATCCAAGTATGACCGTATATTTGCCAGGGATGATGTGCCATTGAAGGTGGCAAAAATGTCCATTGGAACCAGATACATGTCCAGATATAGCTCCACCAGGGCAAGCCATGTTGCCTCCTCATCTTTGCCTAACTTCTGAGCTACTTCGCTCACTAGCTGCTGATTCTCAGACCTATTGCGGTTGAGATACCAGAGCTGATGGTCCACTTTCTCTGCCATGGTGGTATGCCTGGGCAAGGTTATGGCGGAGCATACAGCATCAAACACAGCAGAGGAGTGGTACATGCGCTCCAGCAGGGAAAGAACAATATCTCTGGTGGCAGGAGGCCTTTGGTATCTTTCTGTCCACTCGCCGATAACCGATTTGAGATGCTTGGCCTTTTCAATCTGGCTGCCAAGCAGTTTCTCTTGGTCGGCGGTGAGCAGTTGGGAGCGCCC